>Ga0208522_1001508_pt1 | contig 14885 bp, 6 predicted proteins | sample ETNtaG_25_FD_185763 | JGI IMG/M metagenome (GOLD analysis project Ga0208522, IMG submission 185763) | Marine microbial and viral communities from oxygen minimum zone, Eastern Pacific Ocean - ETNP201302SV86 (SPAdes) (version 2) | ecosystem: Environmental > Aquatic > Marine > Oceanic ... | reverse complement strand
GGTCTACATGGCACAGGATAAAGGTGCCACTGTTTACGCTACGTCAATTGCAGCAGGCGGTGGGAGTGCGGCCGGGGTGTACAAGTCCGATGGGGATTACGATGTTACCCTGCAGACTGGAAACTCAACCACTGGCTCAATAACGATCACTGATGGTGCTAATGGAGATATTACTGTTGCCCCTAATGGAACTGGAAAAACAGATTTTAATGATAACGCAATCACGGGCTATGGAGCCGATCTGCAGACGGAATCGGGTACGTCGAAAACATTGGCAGCTGCAGACAACGGTACCATTATAGTTTGCTCCAGCAGCAGTGCGGTAACCATCACCGTGCCGGCCAGTTTACCATCTGGATTTAACTGCATGATCATCCAGAGCGGCAGCGGTCAGGTCTCGCTTAGTGCTTCCAGCACGACGCTGAACAATCGCAACGGCAGCGCGACCGCAGGGCAATACGCGATCATGACCCTGGTGCACCTGGGCAGTGACGTGTTTGTAGTATCTGGAGATACCACATCCTAAATGAATCGAAAACTGAATATAATTATCCTTGTTGCTATACTGGTGGTAGTAGAACAGGTCCCCGCTCAGTTTGCTTTGCCTGTATTTCAAGCAATTCACAGGCGTGTGTCTAATCACCCTGGATTTTCTGTGACGGGCCTAACCTTTGATAATAATGCGCAAACTGGGATTGGTGATAATTATATATCAATTCCGTGGAGCTCTGGCCTGAAAGCATATACCGCAGATGATTCCAGTGCTTTCACGGTATCTATTCGAGCATATCTGCCTGTGGGTTCACACTATTATCGCAGAAATGACTATTATACAAGCCCTTCGCATACTCTGAGGGGAGCCTATTATTATGACGGAGGCAATCGAATAATTTCAGCAATATATAGCTCGAGCGGTGATGTTGATAGTGATTTGGAGTATGGTACCACAACAAGGTTGACCGTTGTTGGTAATCATACCACAACATGGGCTGGGAAATATTCAGAGAATATCCAATCTATTTATTATGATAGTAAATATTGGTATTGGATAGGATACAGGGGTACTGCAGATCCTTCCACAGGCGTGTATACATCTTCCAGCAGTGGGGTAAAACTATGGATGAAAGAAAATGGAAATAGTGATGCGTATAATCCTAACAAAACTATGAGCGATGTTTTGGTTGAAAGTTCAGCATCTGGGAACTATGATTTTATTAGAGTCACTTATAGTTCGCTATCGGATATGACTTCTGGTAATTCTGGTACAATTGTTTCCACTGGATTAGGGGGTACGGGTGTAGGTACTGGATCAATTAACTATGTGTTGGATTTGGATGGCACCAATGACTATGTCTCACTACCCAATAGCATTAATATGGGAACATCAGATTTTACTGTATCCATTTGGCTAAAAGCTGATGATGTGAGCAGCCGTCAGCATGTCGTTCAGCAAACCGGGTCCAATGCCAATAGAGTCATAGCGATCAAATCAGATGGGATGTTGACTTCTAGACTAGGTGCTCCAGGTTTTGATCTTGATTCGGGTGTGAATATAGTTGCAGGTACATGGTATCATGTTGCTCTGGTTCATGATAATAGTGCCAATACCCTCAAATGGTATGTGAATGGTACCGAGCATAACACAAATACATCTGTTAATATTGGCACAAATACCGGATCGTTCTGGTTAGGTACCAATGAAAATGGATCTAAATGGTTTGATGGAAAGATAGATGAAGTACGCATTTGGAATGATATTAGAACCGCTTCAGAGATAGCGGATAATAAGGATGATGAGCTGGTGGGCAATGAAAGTGGACTGGTTGCATATTATAAAATGAGTGATGGAACTGGCACGACTCTTACAGATAATAGTTCTAACTCTTATAATGGTACACTGACCAATATGACAACCAGTGGTGCATCGACTGACTGGGTTATTACAAATGCACCTATTGCATATGATAACGTTTATACAGATTATGGGCCAGACGGTTCTTATTCTACTAATTGTATGTATTTTTATCAGAATGGGTCTCTTGTTAAGGCGCATGGATTAACAGATGCCATTAGTGGCACTACTAGCGGTACAGGTTATCTTGGTAGAAATGTATATGATTGGGGCGGCGGTAGCAATGGACCCTATACTAGGCTAGAGCAAGTAACAGACTGGGCATTAATAAATTATTGTGATCCCAGCAGTGTCAGTTCACTGCATTCTTCTCAAGGGAGCAGCGATCTGCGTTCCTGGGCTGCGGACCAGGGAAAATCTTTAGCAATATATTATTCATTGACCAATGCAATTTCCGATGGAGATACAGTATATGACTTATCCGGAAATAATAGGAATGGAACCGCCAATGGTTTTTAGAACTAAGACAATCTTTAGATGAATAAATATATGATAAATAAAATGAAGATTATCCTATTAAATAGAATAGTTACATCTATTTTGGTTATTATAGTTATTGATTTCCCCTTACTGAAGGGACAGGACGGCTATAAACTATATACCTATCAGGTTGCTATCAGCCAGGAGCCTATAAGTTCTGATTCCTTGGTTCTAAGAGGGACCCTGGGCTCCAATTTTTACCAGGCAAGCAATGGAGACACATTGACTGTTAAAGGTGGATTCTGGAATATAGCATCGAGCCTGTTCTCTAAACCGCCGGTAGTGGAAGCTTTTCTAACGGATACCATAATGAACGATGCCATGCCCGTCATTGCACGGGCCATTGCCACGGATATGAATGGTATAGCCGGGGCTAATCTATTTATCCAGCTTGGCGGCAGCCTGGATCCTGTGGTAATTCCCATGACAGCCTTAAATGATACAACATTTGAGATATCCATACCGGATAGCCTGGTCACCGTACGCAACCTGCGGGCGCACGTTTTGGGGGAAGATAATATGGCATATACTACTCAAAGCACGTTTAAGACACCGGCAGTTGAATTTGCCAAGGAAGAGTTAACCATGGATGGAACTTTTAGCTATTATCCTGAGGGATTACCATCGGAAAAGTGGCGCATGATGGCCTGGCCGGGGGATTTAGCAAATAAAACTATTGATCCTTCGGATCTGGAATCAGGGCATGTGCTGTATGAGTGGGATCCTAACAACAATAAATGGAATAAACCAAGCACCATTGAGATTGGAAGGGCATACTGGTTCAAGCACAGGTATAAGGAAGATGTAGTGTTCAAAAATAGCGGGACTACGGGTATATCGGTTCCCTTGGTTAATTATACCATAAAACTTCGAAAAGGCTGGAACATGATCGGCAGCCCTTTTGCATTTCCTGTAAGTGCTGAATACAATCCCGAAACGATATCCGGATTGTATCTATATGGAGACCCGGACAGGGATGGCTGGCAGGGACCTTCAAACAGTCTTGTACCCTGGGCAGGCTACGGTGTCCATAGTTCAGCGGACAATGACAGTATTGTGCTAAAGCCATTTGATGAGCAGGAAGCGGCTGCAAGATCAGTATTGCCTGGCTGGAGCCTGAAGCTGTTTGCCGATGGCCAGGAATATTTTGACCATACTGGTCACCTGGGTCGTAGTGAATTCGCTCAAGAAGGTATAGACGGTTATGATACTCCAAAACTTCCATCTATAAATGGCTATATAATAGTTGCTTTGGATCTGGATGAGAGTGGCCGTTTTGGATACAGCGGTGATATCCGTTCTCTTGAAGAGACCAATGGAGTGTGGAATCTGCGTATCGCTGGAAATAATGAGCCTGGTCCAATAGTTCTGTCTGGTTCTTTTCTGGATGCTGTACCGGAAAATCTCCACGTTGCTGTTGTAGATATCCCAAGGCGCTTGATTTTTGATGATTTCCCAGAGACAGATCTGAGTATTAATAAAAACTTTAAAATGGGTTATGACCTTAAACTGGTAGCCGGGGATGAAAACTATGTACGGGAAACGGCGAAAAAAATACTTGCAGATATTCCCGAAGAATTTAGTTTAAGCCAGAACTATCCCAACCCTTTCAACCCGCTTACCCACCTGGATTTTGCACTGCCCTTAAGATCAAGGGTGGAGATTACTATTTATAATATGCTGGGTCAGGAGGTCGCCACACTTGTGAACAGGGAATTAGACTATGGTCACCATTCTGTTTCCTGGCATGGTACAAATCGGTTCGGTAAACCAGCAGCATCGGGTGTATACCTGGCCAAGCTGCAGACCCCAGGTGTTATCAAGACCAGGAAGATGATTTTATTAAAATGAATCATAATATGTCGAGATCATTCAATATTTTTTTTTTCTATTGGAGTATTTGTGAAGCTTTTTGGTAGCCAATTTCCACTGCCGGCATTTCATGCGGTTCAGGTCCATCCTTCATCTATAGCAAGTGCCAACTATGCATTGGACTTTGATGGCACAAATGATTATGTGGCATTAGGTGGTTCAAATATTAATAAACCATGCACCGTAGAAGCTTGGACAAAAAAGACATCAAATAGTAATCATGGAACTCTCTTAATTGGAGGCGATTATAGAGTTCGACTAGACCAATGGTCGACAAGCAATCTAGTTGGATTTACAAAATCAGGTACATATGATGCTTCATTTAATAAATCTACCACGCTAGATGAGTGGGTACATGTAGCAATTGTTTTTACAAGTGACTCATCAACACTATTTATAAATGGGGCCTATCATTCCAAAAATAACCAAACCAATTTCAAAATACCAACGAGCTATATTGGTACTGGTGGCAGTGCTACCATAACTGCAACTATAGATGAACTGCGAATTTGGAATGACGCTCGAACCGCTGCAGAGATAGCGGATAACATGGAGATAGAGCTTGATGGGGATGAATCTAACCTTGTAGCCTACTACAAGATGAGTGATGGCAGCGGAACGACTCTGACTGATAACAGCTCAAATTCCAATAACGGTACCCTGACCAATATGGTTACCAGTGGTGGATCCAGCGATTGGGTTATTTCTTACGCTCCCATCGCTAATATGCATTCAAGTTATAAGACTGATGTGGAAGCAATCTGGCAAAATATCGGGACCGATGATTCCAGCCCATCCAATGGACTCTATATGACCATGGGATCTGCCCTAACAGAACAGAACTGGGCAGTGTTTGGCAATAACAATACATCGGACTCCACCACATCTGATCTGCCCAGCGGAGTAGGGTTAAGATCCGGCCGGATCTGGCAGGTGGCGGAACGAGGCACAGTCGCACCGAATATTACCATAGCAATGAACGATGCTACTGGATTAAGCACTTTCGCCCACAGTGCAACCGCGAATAAGTTCCTTTCCCGCTCGGGGACAATCGGAAATTTTTCCATACTTACTGAAGGAAGCTCAACATCAAGAGCTAACAAAACTGTCCAGTTTAATTCTGTTAGCCTGGATTCTGGATATTATTATGCCTTAGGAATTGCTTCATCGCTCCTTTCAGATGGATCCTGGGGCAGCACTGCCTGGCTTAAAGCTCAAGATTTTGACGGTGTGCAAGACAGGGCTTACCAGAGTGCTGGCACCAGTACTACCGAGAACCCACTTCATCGATCTACTAATGGCGATGGCAAAGCCTGGACTGTTTCAGCTGTTTTCAATTATAATGATAGCAATGGATGGCCAATCTGGCACCAGGGAGTTTCTGAGGACGCACATGCAAGACTGATAGCAAAGAATAGTACAGGAATTATTTTTAAGTATGGTGATGAAGGAAATGCTCAAGAGCTCATTTTTACTAATAGCAGTGTTGCTGCCTATTCAACTTGGTATAGCATTACGGTTTCGTTTGATGGCGCCACCACGGGCTACAGCAACTATGCCCTGGAATTTGATGGCAGTAATGATTATGTGACCATCCCAAACAGTATTAATATGGGTACGTCTGATTTTACTATATCCATAAGGTTTAAAACAGATGATGTTGGATCCGGCCGGCAGCAGGTACTCCAGCAGACTGGCGGCAATGCAAATCGAGTAATTGCCATAAATAACGGTGGTGTTATAGCGTCCCAGCTTGGCTCCACGTCTTCTGAGTCAGGCTTTACTGCATCAGCCAATACCTGGTACCACGTAGTATTGGTGCATGATGATTCGGAAAATACTTTGAAATGGTATGTCGACGGCACAGCCAAAAACACGAATACATCAGTCAACATTGGTTCCAACACTGGACAATTCAAATTAGGCACTAATGCCAGTTCAAGTGATAAATGGTTTGATGGACAGATGGATGAACTACGTATCTGGAGTGCAGCACTGGCGGAAGCCCAGATACCAGGAGATTCTGGGACAGATTCGATCCTTATTGGCAATGAAAGTAACCTGGTGGCCTATTACCGCTTTGATGATGCCAGCGGCACATCGCTGAATGATTTTACGAGTAATAATAATCATGGGACACTTCATAACATGAATAATTGGGTGGCTTCCGGGGTTACTTTGGCGCCCTTGGATAGTTTGGATGATTATTATGGCAGGTTCAAGTTCTACACCACTAATTTGTCGACGGGTGCAGTATCATCGTTTTCTATGACTGCTTCTAATAGTAATTATGGGTATAGCGGTGCTGTGGATGGACAATTTTATGTTGGAGCAAGGGGCGGTAACAGTTATTGTCTTGCAGGACAATTTGCCTATATCGGGGTCACCAACTCAGCCTTATCATCGTCTACAATCCAGGGAAATGGTAGCTATCAGACCGGTTTTTCCTTAGACCCTGTAGGCTGGGCGAATGGAAACTTTAGCCTTCCAGATGCTACTGCTTCCAATACAACCAAGATTTGGTTATTTGGGGATGGTGCTAGCGATGATGCTAATAATATATATAATTATATTAATCCATCAGATAATGATAGTAGATTAATTACTGTTGGAGACAGAAGAGAGATTACAGTAATTATTGCCAACTAAATAATAATGAATAGAATTAACATTACAGATATTAATATAATAGATGAAATAAATATTTATAAATTAAAATATTACTTAATATATACATTTATTATATGTCAAAATATTTACGCTGTTGATCTTTATGTGTCTAAACATTCAGCAGTCGATTCTACATCTTTTCGAACGATACAAGCTGCAGTAAATGCTTCTGAACCTGGCGATAATATATTTATTCGCGAAGGACGCTACAGTGAGCATGTGAGAGTTGAGAAAAAGAAAGCCACGGCTCTGGCGCCAATACGAATAGAAGCATGGCCTAATGAGCGCGTGGTGATAGATGGGACGGTGCCAATTACCACTAACTGGGAGCCTTATAACCATAATGGTTTGACAATATATCGTACATCTTTAGATAGTGCAGCATTAGCCGATAGTATGGGTGATGTTTTCAGGGGAGTATGGCAATTATTTTTGAATGACCGGATGATGATCCCCGCTCAATTGATAAACCTAAAAAACCCTACAGATCCCAGGGTAGGAACTGCAAGCCAGCCTGAGCCTAACACCTATTGGGCTGCGGGTGATGAATTTTATGATGGCGATGGCCGTATCTACCCAGATAATACTACAAATCTGCTTTCTGACATAGATAGACCTGAAGAATGGTGTTATCTTGCCTATTCGCAAGAAATATATCTATATCCTCCAAATGGTATAAATCCAAATAATAGCGAAGTCCGTGGTCGTGTCCGGGATGCGATTCTGAATGTTGGTGGAAAAAATAAAAATTCCCGTCACATCAGTTTTAAAGGCATACAGATTTTTGCAGGAAAACTTTGGGCCTACAGAGCAACAAATATTTCTTTTTTAGATTGTCGATTCTCTTATTCTATTACCGATCTTTTGCCAATAATGCGTGAAGAAAATGGACCGGTAACCAAGATTGGTGTAGGTCCTAGTAAGACAAATTATCTTGAGACGGATTGTGATAGCGCTGTTTTTCGAAACTGTATTTTTGAATATATTGATGGTAAAGCTTTGACCTTACGAGGTTCGCACTATAGCATCGTAGAAAATTGTTATTTCCATCATATCAACTGGAGCGGAAAACAAAGCGTTGCCCTGCGCACACAAAAGGCGAAGTATACCACCATGCGCTATATCACCATAGATCACAATACATCCGGAGGTGGCTTTTATCCTTCCAGTTATAACATTGTAGACCATTGTTTGGTAACAAATATTTATTCTAGAAGGGATGCTGCCGGTATCCAGATTAATCAGGGACAGGTTGAGCCTACAGTTCGCTACACGTGGGTTATGGATGCTCCCTCGATAAATGGTATTCGATTTGATGGTGATCCCGGTGGTGTTTTAAGAAGAATGCACCATACCCTTTCTATCAGGACCCAGAAAGGATATCGATTGAAAGGAGACCAGCACCAGGTTCACCATATTACCGGTATGGAAAGCCGCAAGAGCGATATCAGCATACCGCCTTATAAATTTTATGGGTACTGGAACCCTGAGACAGGTGAAACAACAACGGATCCATCGCTGGGATGGCCAAGAGCGACGAATTCGGGGGAAGATACCCTTTATAGTCTTCCGAGGACCGGGAACTTGAATACAGTGCACAGCAATTCAATAGCCGCTGGGAAATACGAGTGTGGCGGACAGTTGACCTTCATTGGATGCGATGATGAGGACAATGAGGAATGGGGACTCTGGCATGGCGAAATGAGGGGGGAGCCAAATATTGGGGAAAATATTGGGTATGAACTTTCAAACCCGTCCCACTATGATTATCGTCCCAGGAAAGGATCAGTCCTCATAGATGCCGGGGTTGTCATCGAAGGGGTGAATGATGGTCAGGACGGCAGCCGTATGTATGTAGGTGATGCACCGGATATTGGTACCTACGAGTATGGGGATAATGTCTATTTTATACCTGGTTATAGGCCAGCCAGGGCCAGCTTTCCTGTCCCGCCGCATAATTCCATTGATGTGCGGCCAGCTACTATTTTAGCCTGGCGGTACCCGTGGCCCACCGATGAAAATACTATCGCGGAAGTTCGTGTAACCGGACCGGGAATAAATAGTACAGAACCATTCCAATATCCCAATAATGTATTCAATGGCCCATTCCAGCCTGGTGGAAATTACTCCTGGAGTGTCTCAGTGGATGGCAAAAGCGGCGGCAGCTGGGTTTTCCAGGTTGCAAATATGCTCGAACCGGACAATGACCGTTCGGTTGAGAATGGTTTGACAAATATATTAGATCCCAAACAGGAAGATTTATTAACTGTTTCAGGGGCAAAGAGTGCTTTCCTGAAGTTTACTGTGGATGCTGAGGTAGATGAATTCTGGGAAACGATGCTCAACCTGTATATACCCGTTGCTTCCCCCCAGGGTGCAGATGTGGTTATCTATCGTTTTAACAATACATCCTGGCAGGAAAGAAAAACCAGCCAGAATATAGGACTTGTCAATCGTTCGCTGGGTGCTCCAGTGGATACCCTGTTGAACATTAAGCGTGACAGAATGGTCACTGTAGATGTCAGTGATGTGATAGTTGATCCAGGGGAATATTCTTTCGCTCTAGCACTCATGGGAAGCAGTGGAAGGGCGGAGTTCTGCAGTAAGGAAAATAGCGTTAGTCTTAGACCTCACTTATCCTTTACCCCAGGAGCTAATGACCTGGGAATTGCCCCTGTGATACCCAGGGATGATTCTACTATGGTGATGGGAACCATGGGGGACAGTATTGAATTTACCTGGAACCTCTCTCATGGAAATTATGCAGAAGATATGACCTATGAGTTTTTCGTGAGCCTTCCGTACCTGAATGATAATGGAAAAATTGATTCTTTAACGTTCAGCAGGCAAGTAGATGGTAAAAGTATATCCATAGAACGTCTGGAACTCTTATCTATGCTGATGGAAGCAGGTCTGGTTCAGGGTACCTTTACCTGGAGAGTTCGGGGTTATTCCGGCACTGCTACCTGGCAACCGATTACATCCCACCGGCTGCACCTTGTAACAGAAGATGGAGATTCGGAAGCTGTATTCCCGGTTGAGTATAATCTGCTTCATAATTATCCCAATCCATTCAATGCGAGAACCACGATCATTTACGATCTCAAGGACTGGTCCCGGGTACGGATAGAGATATACGATATCCGCGGCAGAAAATTGCGAAAACTGCTCCAAACTACCAAACCGCCGGGCCGCCACAGCACATCCTGGGACGGAAAGGATGGCTCAGGTCGAAAAACAGCAACGGGTATATATTTTGTCCGATTCACAGCAATGAACCCCAATACGGAGAAACGGGTGTACACCGCCCATGAAAAAATGATGCTGGTTCATTGAACCGGGGATTGATATGGCTCCATTGCGCACAATACCTATATGGGTGGGTACACCAGGGAATATATTGAAAACTCTGTCGGGGAAAGCCAGCAGAAAGAACCTGGAAAAGTTCCTTTTAATTGCGATTTGGCTGAGTACCAATCTGCAGGCTGATGTTATTAGGTCCTATAAACGACTTCCGAAGCGCGGTACTTTGACTGTGAAGAAGCCATTTCATGAAGAGAAACCTGTGGAAGTCTCCAACTACAGCAGTAATTCATTTATTCCCGGTATAGATACCCATAGGGATACAGACCATTTTTTATCTTTGCAGCTGGCAAATTCCTATAATGGATATGGTATGTATATCGGCAGTACAAATCCAATCGCTTTTGTACCGGGAAAAGGTATCATTGCCGCCTACAGGATGATGGATCCGGACCAGCTGTTCATTACAGGCTTTATAGGTGTGGCTTTATCCAATGATGGGCATGAATGGTTCCCGAATATCTATTCATTAAACCCCGATATGGGAGGAGGAAGATATCCAAATGCAATTATGTCTGAAAATGGGAAGGCCACCGCGGTATGGAATGAAATTACCGGAGATACGGAGTGTTTTGGGGATGCCACTTCTAATGGCTCCGGTCTGGGCGGCCGTGCTATGTACTTATGGGATGAGTCAGATGAGTTTGATGCTGAATATGCTGAGATACCAGGTCAGTTGGATCCCAGTGATTTGATGCCTCTATCAGGTCTTCAGGATGGTTGTTATGTAGAAGGATATCCTGAAGATCTTACACTTAATATTAGTTTTATGATTGACCACCCCAATATGCCTGTGGTGCTGGCCATGTTCAAGGAAGGACGAGGTGACGGCAGGTATGTTCTTTTCAGGAATGAACCGACTGAAGCATTTTCATATTATTTAGGTGAAATCAATTCCACCTATTCAATCATGTATGATCCGGGTTTTCTTGATACCGGCGGCGATACCCTCTTTGCCGGTGGAACAGTTGGCGGCCCTGATTTTCACATTAATGCGGATGGTATTGGTTATATGATACAGCGGGCGTTTAACAATCTTTCAGCAACACATGACCCAACGTTACCCACACTATTTTTTAGAAAAACGGAGAACTATGGTGCTACATGGACCGGCGATGTGGGAGATAATGGTCCCCTGGGAAGTTATGGAGGTAAATATTTTTATCTTAGTGATGCAGTGATGACAAATCTTTCTGATTCGCTGATACAAACGTGGGAAGGCGACTCAATAAAACTTAATTATCAAGATAGAATATATTATGAGGATGACCCCAGACCTTTTGTTCCTGCTCCAGGTTTTTTTCTTTGGTATGAGTATGATGTTCGCGCGGATGATAACGGTGGCCTGCACATCAATGTACCTGCCTGGTTCTATGTGTGCCCTGACACAGCTTATACGGATTCATTGGGGACTTACTATGAAAACGGATGTGCCGATCTAGATAACAATGGTGTAGCTGACAGCATGCTGTATATCGAAGGAGATTTTGGTGGCTCTGGTATGATGCATTATTATTTTCCAGATCCTGTTCAAGAGCCAAACAATGCTTATGTTGCTCTGGTTCACGATATGTCCGAAACGTATTATGGAGACTGGGTGAATGAGATGTCCCTGCTGTCTGGTGAATATGGTCCCGAGCAGTATTTTTACCCGAATATTACCATGAGCACCGATGAGAACAGCGATATCATGTGGTATGCAGGATTTGCAGGAACCAGGTACTATTATTCAGATGACAGCACCCAGATCATTCCCGGCGATGTTGATCTGTTTATCTCGCGTTCTGCGGATAACGGCAGGACCTGGTCCGATGTTGAGAATGTTACCAATACAGGTGGAACGGATCAGAACAGGCTGCTTGAGGTGACCCCGCATTTGTCTGATAAAGCAACCGATGACGATGTATATGTATTATATCAAATGCCTGATCTCACTCAGCCGCAATATAACCCGCCGGAAGGATTTGAAGATTATTTCATGTCTGTACATGTGGGACATTATAGTACACAGATACTAGAGGCAGTTGACGAAAATATACTTGAACCTGTAAAATTTTCCCTTCAGCAAAACTATCCAAATCCGTTCAATCCCAGTACAATTATCCGGTTTAATCTGTACCAGCCGGGATTTGTAACCATGCGCCTGTATGATATCAGCGGGAGAATGATAGATGAGTTGGTCAGGGAAACCAGGATGGCCGGGGCCAATGAGATAGCCCTGGATGGTACATCGATGGCAAGTGGAGTGTATTTTTACAGGCTTGAATTTGATGGACGCTCAGCATCACGAAAACTGGTTTTAATTAGATAGTAGGGAGCTGGCAGTGGCAAAGAAAAAAAATCAATGCTATCCTCTGATCAGGTTGCTCTTTATTGTATGTATGATGAAGGTTGCCCTGGCCCAGGATAAAACCGGCTGTATAGAAGGGAATTGCAGAGATGGTGTGGGGACCTATCTATATGACTATGGGGCCAAATACAATGGTGAATTCAAAGAAGGAAAAAAACATGGTACCGGGACGTACTGGTTCGATAATGGTGACACCTATGAAGGCGGGTATGCCAATGGTCTGAAGCATGGCTCGGGTATCTATGTTTTTAAAGATGGTCGGAAATATGTGGGGATGTATAAAAACGGCAGACGCCACGGCAAAGGGAAGTTTACTGATCCGGATGGCAGGAAATATGATGGCGACTATAAAAATGGCAAGGAAGACGGTCAGGGGGAAGTTACCCTGTCCAGCGGTGAAGTATACAGCGGCGGGATGCAGGGCGGAAAATACCATGGCTCAGGAAAATGCACCTTTGCCAATGGGGATATCTTTGAAGGCAGTTTTCTGAGTGGCTTTCCCCACGGAGATGGAACTTACAACTATGCCAATGGCGATACCTATACTGGAGAGATGGAAAAGAATGAAAAACATGGCAGCGGAGTCTATGTATTTGCCAATGGCGACCGCTATGAAGGGGAATATGCAGGCGACACCCGGCATGGTACAGGGACGTTCCTCTATACCAGCGGCGACCGCTACGAAGGGGAATATGCAGGCGACCTTCGGCACGGTAAAGGAACCCTTGTCTTTGCCAGCGGCGACCATTATGAAGGCGGATTCCTGGGTGATGAGTACCACGGTATGGGGAAATATTTATACGCCAATGGCGACCAGTATTCAGGAAGATTTGAGCATGGAAAAAAAATTGGCAAAGCATCTCTCCGATATTCAGATGGTGCTGTGTATATGGGTGAATTCATGAATGACAAGAAGCATGGCCAGGGTACGATATTTTATCCCAGTGGTGACAAATATGTAGGCCAGTTTCAGGATGGCCTTTACCATGGTTCCGGCAAACTGAATTATGCAAATGGAGATACTTATGAAGGTGAGTTTGCAGAGGGGCTGCAGAATGGACAGGGAACTTTTATCAAGCCCAAAGGGGAACAATACGAAGGGGAATTTAAAGATGGTATGTATAACGGCACGGGCGTAATTATTTTTCCCAATAATGATCGCTATGAGGGTGAATTCACAGCTGGGAAACGCACAGGTTTTGCCACCCTTACCAATTCATTTGATGAAAAATATACGGGTCAATTTGTAAATGCAATCCGCCAGGGATTTGGTTCCTACTTTTGGCCCGGCGGGGACAAGTATACTGGAGAATGGGATAACAACATGCGTAATGGTTACGGTATTTTGAAAAAAGAAGGACAGGATTCAGAATCTGGTATGTGGTTCAATGGTAAATTGGAAAAACCGGAAGAAAACAGTGCTGTGATAGACATATTGAAAAATAAATATCCAGATATTGACCTCCTGGATGATTAACTGGTTTTTACACCTGTACTAGGGTACTGGTAATACTGAATCCTGTATATTAAATTTTCCATTGTTTTTATACCGCACGGTGTAAACGTACAAATATTTAAGTCGTAGCCTGAAAGAAGAGAGGATTACCTGTTAGTATTTAACATACCTAAAAATATTGTTTTGATACTGGGGCTGTGCCTGTTTGTCCTTTGCTGTGAAGAAGAAACAGCTGAAGACGAATGCGCGGGGACCCCAGATGGGAATTCCCTGTGCGGTTGTACCGACAGCACAGCAACAAACTATGATAGTCTGGCCACCGATGATGACGGCAGCTGCGAGTATTTAGTGAATGGAATACCGGTCAAATGGCTGCGCACGTTTAGTATTTCTAGTGGCTCCAGCTCAGACGAAAGCTGGTGCGTGCGCCAGGCATCAGATGGCGGTTTTATTATAGCTGGTGCGACAAATTATACCGGCTTACTTATAAAAACGGATTCAAATGGTGAAGAAGAATGGCGCGAATTATATGGCAACTCTACATCATTGTATAGCGTACGCCAGGCATCGGATGGTGGTTTTATTGCAACAGGCTATTATGAGTGTGATACCCTGCCGGGCTGTTATCCAGATATATATCTTTTAAAGACCAATGGTTCTGGTTCAATAGAGTGGGAGCAGTCATTTGGAACAGCTGAGAATAACGATTGGGCACGGGATGTGATTGAGACACAGGATGGTAACTTTGTTATCACTGGGACCTGGGATGATGACGGTTGGAA
>Ga0208522_1001504_pt1 | contig 14896 bp, 13 predicted proteins | sample ETNtaG_25_FD_185763 | JGI IMG/M metagenome (GOLD analysis project Ga0208522, IMG submission 185763) | Marine microbial and viral communities from oxygen minimum zone, Eastern Pacific Ocean - ETNP201302SV86 (SPAdes) (version 2) | ecosystem: Environmental > Aquatic > Marine > Oceanic ... | reverse complement strand
AGACTCCCGTAGAAAGTATACACAAATCCAATTCACTGATCGTTTGGAATATTCCAGATGCTCAGGAATCTTAGGATGGGAGTGTTTGAACAAATACGAGTACAATTCCGATTGCAGTCACCAAAAGTAGCACGAACCCCAACTTCTTCATACCACTGACAACGCTATTGACAGGTTCTGGAACAGGCACCTCGCCTCCTAGATGCTCCTGGATGAATTTGGCGGCAGAATCTGTACCTTTGTACAGCTCATAGGCCTTGAATGCCAATGCAAGTTTCTGAGCTTGCGCATTCCCATATGTATGGGCCACAATGGATCCTGTCCACATTGAAACTTTGAACCCTAGTTTGGCCATTCGAATTCGGTATTCTTTGGCCGATTCCCCTTCTTCTTGGGGGAAGGCCTTGCGAGCCCCACGAACTGCAGCCCTTCCAGCACCTCTTGCGAGAAACAAGGAACCTTTGCCGGCCCCCTTGGCAGTGGCCACCGTTGCCTTTCCAGCACCCCTGGCAGTGACTTTCGCGACCTTGCCGGTACCTTTCACTGTGGCTTTTGCGACCTTTCCAGTGCCCTTTGCAGTGACTTTCGCAGTCGTGCCGATAACCTTGGCACTACCTCGTCCTACAGCACCGACAGAGCGCCGCAACAGGCCGCGCTTTTTCTTCGGCGCTTCTCCCATGATATGCATTGGTCATTCACCCTCATAAGTCCTACATTGGGGGTGCCCAAATCTGGCTTATTTCTTGTATTTCTCGTGGATGCTCATATCACCTAGAATCGATGCGAATTGCCCGCTTTTCGGCGCTTCCTCTTTTGCCAAAGGCTGCTCCGTTGGATCCAGTGATTTCAATTCTGGGAGTTCAAATTTCATTGTTTCATCGGCGGAACCCGCCAACTTGGTCTTGAAATCGCTCTCGACCTTCTTCACATTCTCCTCCTCAGAAGCGAATTCTTTGAGCTCCGAAGAAATCAATGCTAGGGCCCCAAAAATTCCACTTAAACCCATTGGAAGCAGGAGAAATATCCACATGAAAATCCATCCCCAACCGCCCTGTTCGAATGGCATCATCCCCCAAGTATGAGGAAGACTCCATGTCCAAAGAATAGCCCAAATGCCACCGGATCCAAAACCGAAGATAGCAATCCACGCGCATCCATCGCGTCGAGCCTTCTCCACATGGGTGAATTTCTTCGTGAATATTGACATTCCACCCCAGATTCCGGGTCCGAGTGCTACGGTGAGGATGGTCAGGTGTAGCATGGCCCACCATTCAGTTCCTCCACAATATTCACCATTCCAGAAGCCGCACTCCATGGTTTGGTGCCAGAACCAATCTGCACCAATCACTTTGAAAATCATGAAGTAGCCAATTATAGAACCGATAATCATCCGCGTTTCAAGAGGATTGTTTTTGAAAATGGCGTCAATATCATCTTCCAGGTCTCGATCGGCCATAATCTTGCCAGAGGTTCGCGCATCAAGGGTTTTACCCAACCTCATTCGTCATCGAACACTTCGACTTCCATGTATTTCTTGACGAAATCCGTAAGTTTGGAATTGAATCGTGTCGCGCGCACGATGTGGTTGTCAATCCAGTGGTAGTTTCCGCCTCGCGGCTTTCCAAATAGACAGGAGTGCCACTTGAAGCCGTGTTCTGCGAGCCATTTCTCTGTGACCGCTCGATGTTCTTCGGTGCGGCTGGTGAAGAAGCAAATCAGATGCCCTTCATCGTACCACTTGTTGATTTGATCTGCTACACCCTCAAACACTTCGGCCGTGGCCATGCGTTCGGGTTGTTCATTGGGAATATCTTCGCAGATGGTTCCGTCAATATCAATCAGCAAATTCTTGCAGCCTTCGGGCAATGTTGGTGAGACGGCAAGACCCCGCTCATCTACCTGTTCGACGAGGTCGACCATGAAGCGTGGCGACCAAAGACGATTCATGAACTAGTCGCTTTGGCGAAGCGTTTCTCGCCGGGCATTACTATGGCAATCCAAACGATACCAGAGAGCACTTGTAGAATGGCGAAGATTTGGATACCTTCGCGCAGTGTCATGTCTGTGTATTCCAGCAGTAGGCTCGCAGCTAGTGTTGAGAATCCGTTGATGAGTGTCATCAGCAGGAAATCGGTACTGAACAGGCGTCCTCGCCAAGCATCCTCACTGCGTTCTTGCAGCAGAACTGTCGAAAGAACCCAATTGGCCCCACTCGCCGCATGACCGAATGTGACCAATATTGCAATCCAAGGCGCCCATTCAAGCCATCCGATGGCCACATAGGCCAGCCCACAGACGCTGACCAACCAACCTAGTAGGAACGGCCATCGACTCCGTTCAGTGAATGCATAGCGGGCGAGGATTGGCCCCAATCCTGTCCCCAATCCTCTGGCAGCAAACAGAATGCCAATTCCAGCGGCGAGATTTCCTAATCCGATTTCGTCACCAACAAGGACGAGCATGTAGACCAGTCCGCCGCCAAACACGCTCCACAGGGCCTTGGCGGTGATGATTCTACGAACTGGAGGTGTGCTGAAGATGATTCGAAATCCATCGGCAATGGTACCCGTCGTATTGGCCCAAAATCCCCCCGATTTCGGGACGTAGGGTTCCTGTGGGATTTCGATTGTGCTATACATGAATGCTGCGAACAGGAAGGTGATGGCATTTACCACGAAGGCAACCTCCACTCCGTAGGCCGCGACGACAAAACCACCGACGCTTGCACCCAAACAGAGGGCAGCACTCCAGGTACCACTGTTGAGCGCATTGGCAGTCAACAGTTCGTTTTCCTCGGTGATATTCGGAATCGTGGCGTTCTCTGCAGGTATGAAGACTGCGTGCAGCATCATCAGCAAGCTGGAGACGACGTAGACCAACCAGACCTCGCTAGCCTCATCAACCAACAACAACAGCAGGACAGTGCCGGCTGACAAAAGATTGGCCCAAATCATCAGCCACTTTCGACTGAACCTATCCGCCAGCATACCTGTGAAAATTTGCGGAACTGCCAGAGAGAACATGCGGATGACAAACAACAGACCGATGCCCAATTCCGATCCTGTCAGAGTATAGATGAGGACGAACAATGCAACTGTATTGAACCACTCACCAAGCATCGAAACCGAGAGACCAATCCACAATTTGCGGTACACCGGATTACGACGGAGAAGCTCAATGAAACCCACTTCTCCATTCTGTTCCATGGCTCTTGGCGAACCTCGCCAATCTATGAGACCTCGCGCGCGCGTCGTGCCAATCGCTATGGATGTCAAGCGTTCGCGGGAGGTCATGGCGAGCAACAGACTCATCTGGATTGACCTTGAGATGACGGGCTTAGACTCCGAAGAAAATGTCATCATCGAAATAGCGACTTTGGTCACCGACAACAACCTGAATATCATCGCTGAAGGACCCAATATAGCAATTTTCCAACCAGAAGATGAGTTGGAAAAAATGGATGAATGGAACGTATCCCACCACACCGCGAATGGCCTCATCGATGCAGTTCGTGAGAGTGAGGTGAGTACGGCAACCGCCGAGATTCGAACCCTTGAATTCCTTCGCAAACATTGCGAACCGGGTCAATCACTGCTTTGTGGAAACACCATTGGTCAAGATCGTCGCTTTTTGCGAGCACACATGCCTGATTTGCAGGAATTCTGTCACTATCGAAGCATTGACGTGACCAGTGTGAAGGAACTCGCAACTCGTTGGTATCCCAATGAGAAACAATTCAACAAGACATCTGGCCATCGCGCCTTGGATGACATCAAAGGGAGTATCCAAGAACTCGCTCATTATCGTCAGACAATATTCAAGCCGTGAGGAACCCCATCGTCATCGACGAGCAGGACATTGACTCCGACCCCAGTTCGATGATATGCAATCAATTCCAATCCATGGATTCTATGCCCCGTTGAGGAGCGACCCAAGATGGGCCTCTGTATTCGTCGCCCAAATCTCCTCCAACTTCTCTTCGGTGGTTTGAGTGGCCGTCTGACCCCTTCCGCATCATCAAACCAGAATGTGGCCCCATCTGGATTGCTGAATTCAATTCCGAGAATCATATCCACACCATCGGTGTGTTGAGAGGCATCCGCATCTGCTTCAGAGGGAATGGCGACGCAATTTGGGTGAGTATGCATCCAATGGGTGAATCGTGCGCCTCGTGAGCCCCGTTCGGCTGAGAAGAGCTCATCAACCCATTCCTCGGGAACATGATGAACTGAAAATGAATCTCCACGATTGACTAGATGCGGTTCGCCGATGACAAACTCCTGCCCTGCAAATAACTCGCTCTGGTGTTCTGCTCCACAATAGGTTTGGATTACTTCCGAATCAATTTTCATCGAATCGAGAGGATCGAAACCAATCAGAATCTCATCGGGGAGTGCCTTGAATGCCCAATTCAAAATCGTCTCCAAATGACGTACTGGCAGCAATACAAACGCGGAATAAGAATCGCGATTATCAAAAGAAGACCGATTGTATGAGGTTGCCGCTTCAATCAACCAAGAGGCTACCATCGCTATGACTCTCCGAGGCAAGCCTGAATAAGGGTTCCACTCATGGCTTTCTTCATGGCGAAGAAGGGTGGCTTTGGGAGGTTCCTCGGAGGGCTTGCTGGACGACCCTATGACAAACTCATGAATCGTCTTGAGAAAATCGCCGATGAATTCACCGGAGGCGCTCTCGCTACTGAGTGTGATAAGTTCGTCAAAGTGGTCAAAAGAACCCACGATGACGAACAAATCGATGAAGAAGAACATGATTTGATTATCGAAGAGGTCGAGGAAATCCACCCCGAGGGCAAGACCTATTCTCGTCTAGGCGAAGACTCCGAAGAATTCTACGATGGCGACAATATTCCTGACGCCCCCGAATTGGATGTGGGTCGCAACGTCAACCTCGATGAATTGATGCGTTCTAAGGACGGAGCATTCACCGGTTCTTTCGGTCGTGATGAGTACGAGGAATATCGACAGAAGATGGCGGAAGATTTCTTCAATGAATCCGATGAGGCAATTGCTTCAGGTGATCATGAGGATTTGCAATCACAAGATCCGGGCAACCGAGTTTTCCACGACGTTGAAGATGAAGCTCGTGATTTGAAGAAAAAAATTGCAGAAGAAATGGGCATCGAAACCGAAGAAGAAGTAGTCGACGATTCAACACGCACCGACGAAGATGGCACCGAATGGTGGCAGGATGACGATGGCGCCTGGTGGTACCGGCCGCAAGGCGAGGAAGATTGGTATCCCTACGAGTGATTCTCAAACGCCTGCAACATTGTCTGGATCTTCCCACCATGGTGGCGCAAGGAACCAGCGATAATCATCATCGGGCCTATCGATCAGTGGCAGACCGAGTTCACTTGATTGATCGAGTGCGACTCCAATTCCTGTTGCAGCACAGGGTGAAGGTAGGTAATCCTCTCCGGACTCAGTTAGATCCACTCTAATGGCATGGCCAGCAGGCAATATGACGTCGAGCGGATTGAATTCCATCAACATCAGATAATTTTGATTCGGAGCGACCGCATTTGCTTCGTAGCCCCCATCTCGATACCGCAGGTCCATTGTTGCATGGCCGAGCCTCAATCCGGTCTCATCATCGAACATGGTTGCAAACACCTGCCCTCCGTTACATGGAATCAATGGCGAGTTCACAGAGAGATGAAGTGTGGGAAGTCCAGAGATGTGTACCTCTTCCTCAAAACCCGCAATAGTGAACGAAGCCGATGCTGATGAAGATACCCAACCACCCGTAGATTCTGCAGCATCAAGAGTGATTTTCATCCATTCCTTGTCTTCAGGTGGCCAAGTCTCCTCAGCATGCCAATTTCCATCATTTGTCTGCACTTGAGCGATTGGCGTAGGTTCCTCACCGATGTCTTTGAGGTAATAGTTGAACCAGTTGTAGAGTTCGATAGCCCAATCCATTCGACTCATGTTTGGGTATGCCTCAGCACCATATCCACTGCTCAACCCATTGTGTCTGTCCGGTTGGTCTGGATAGTTGTGTGCCCACTGTCCGATGATGGCTCTGGTGTGAATGCCAGCATCGTTCAACAGCCCAAAGGTAGGGAATGCATGATACGGGTCAACGTTCCAATCTTGGAAGCCCCATACGAGGTAGACACTACCCTCATAGTTGTCGAGAACATCTTGCAGATGGTACCTCTCATCCCAGTAATCGTTCCATTGATCCCCACCCATTCCGGCTCCTAGCCAAGTTGTGAACGGGGAAATCGGGCCGATGATGTCATCACTGCACATTCTCATATCGTCTTCGGTCGGGTCTGTGGTCGCTCCCTCGTAGAGAACATCGTAGAGCATGGCCCTAGCCTCTGAACTTCCGTTTCGATAGAACATCTGCTGAACTCCGATTGAACCTGAGATTGGCACGATTGTCTTCAGGTGCTCAGAAGGATTCTGTGCAGCTTCCCAATTGGTGGTTCCTGCATACGATTTACCCATCAGGCCGACATTGCCGTTGGACCATTCCTGTTCCCCCAACCAGTGTACTGCAGCCTGAATTCCCGTTTGTTCACCTAATCCCTTAACGTCTTGACAATGGGTGGATTTTCCTGTGCCGAAGGTGGAAATTTGAGCAAGAGCGAATCCATACGGAACGAATTGATCGAGTACCCAAAAACCCACACCTCCATCAGGAACAGTGTTTGGACTCGAATCATCACCTGCTCCAGGCGCCCCCTCTCCTCCAAAGTCGTAGTACGGATGAACTGTGGCAATCACCGGCACCTTCTGACCTTCGGGAACATCCGGCATCCACAGTGCCACATGCATCAGTGCTGGTTCAGGGTAACCCGCATCTTGCTCGCTGGCTGGCAAGTCCACTTCGACGAAATGCTCTGTTGGCCCAGACCAGTTGTAGGTTCCATTGACTGGCAGTTGACTCCTTGAACCAGTGAAATCGAGGTCCATCTTGTGACGGTCTTGCAAGGGCACTTCCCACCAACTGTATTTCGAATCATTAGAATTCTGAACTGCACCTGAGCCCCATACTGAGGCTAGAACGATGAACAGAATGACGACACCGATGGTTGCACCGAGTGCGAGGTTGAGTCGCAACAACTCACGACGCTCATCTGCTTCCGCCATGCACCGCCCTAAGGGGCGGTGTATCATGAGGATGACGATTGGCCGATGGGCTCATTTGTCTTCGATTGTACGGGGTATTGATGGCCGAGTCCCGAGTTGCCGTTCTACTGGCTCTACTAATTCTCGCTGCGCCGAGCGTTGGGGCACAAAACAACGGGGATTGGACTGAGAATGAAATCGATCCTGCAACGTGGGAGGACGGACCAGAATTGGAGGGCAGTCCAATGGATATTCCTCAACCCGGCGATCCAGTTTTGGCCATTAACGTCTCTTACACACCCGGGCATTTCTCCTCGATGGTCGAAGGCGAAATAATCATCGAATTGTTCCCTACATGGGCCCCAAAGACCACTGCGAACATGATTATGCACGTCGAAAGTGGAATCTATGATGGAATTTTCTTCCACCGAGTCATCGATGATTTCGTGATTCAGGGAGGGGACCCCACTTGCACAACAATTGGAATTTATCCAGCCACCAGCCTCACCTGTGGAAGCGGTGGTGATGGCCATACACTTGAGATGGAACACAATGAGAATCTCTCACATGTTGACGGCGCGATAGGAATGGCGCGCTCCCAGGACCCAGACAGCGCAGATACGCAATGGTATATCGCAGAGACAGAAGCCCACAATCTAGATCCTGAAAATCGAGATGATGAGGGATATGCAACGTTTGGAGTGGTGAGGCAGGGCATGAGTCATGTCCGTGCGATTGCGTTGGTTCCAACCACAGATGATCCATCTGGTTTAGAGCCGATTACCAACCCAGCTTCTTCGGCTGGAAGACCAATACCGTACGAAGTCCATATTTCCAAAATAGAAATGATTGGCGTAGTCGCCTCTCCTCCAGGTGAAGGTGACGATGAGAGTGGTGGACTCGGCACCATTGTCATGTCCATTGGCGGTGGGTTGTTCACCATTGCACTGTGGCTCTGGTCATTCGCTTTGATTGGCGGAATCGTCTGGGCGATTCGCGAAGATGCCCCCTCCTTCCTCAGTGACAAAGAAATCGAGGAAGCCGTTGACGCCTTGCTAGAGCTAGACACCTAACAGCAGCAGAACCCAGTATAGTGTAGGCGCTACGAGGATGAATGAATCTACTCGGTCAAGAATTCCGCCGTGCCCAGGCAACATCGCCGACCAATCTTTCAATCCGAGGTCACGCTTGAGCGCGGACAGCATCAGGTCACCCATGGTACCAATGATTGCGAGAACTGCACCCAATGCCGCTGTCTCGATTGCCGCCAATGTGGGGAACAAAGGTTGAGCGACATATCCAGCGATTGCGGACATAGTGACGCCACCGAATACACCTTCCCAAGTCTTCTTTGGAGACAGAATTGGGCGAAATGGGTGCTTGCCAAAAATCCGTCCAAAGATGAGGGCAAACGAATCGTTCATTGAGACATTGACAATAGCGAAGATGCAGGCTCCAACCCCAATTGCACCCAAGTGCATCAGGAAAATCCCATGGATGAAGAACCAAATCAGAATGAATCCGATGAACGCTTGGCCGACATCCCGAGTAACATTCTCTGCGCGATCCTGAACGATGGGAACAGCCCAGATTCCAAGCGCCCCAGCAAACAGAGACGCACCCAGAAGGCCAGCCCCCTGGGGTCCAGCCCAAGCCAAGGCATCAATCTCCGATAGGTTGGGATTCATAGCGATTAGAATCAAGGCGAGTAAGACGATTAGACTGACCATCCTCAATCCACGGTCTTCCATTTCGATAGCAATACAGTATTCCCGATGTGCACCCAATGCAAAGATACCGACCATGAATCCCCAGGTTGGTGAACCGAATTCAAGAGAACCGAATAGAAGCAATAGCAACGGCGTCGAAACCAGCGTTCTTGTCCACAAATTGCGAATAGCATCCTGAGATTTTTTCCAACGGATGACCGTGAAGGCGATGAGAAGCGCATACATGAAGCCGATGAAACCGAGAATATACGGGGCGGCGAGGGCCAATGCTTCAGACTCAATCCCGAGGTCCATGCCTCTTGGGTGTCAAAGTCGGTTCTTCAACACGACACCGGAGATGCCCGGATGTCAACCACGATATGCCGTTGGTGTGGGGCATACCATTTCACCCGTTCTATGTGTTCAACGGAGCACGAAAAAGAGCCCATTTTCTCGAGTGTCTGCGCGAGGTTTGCACTCCATTTCTCTTCATTTCCACTCGATGCTAAACCGTGGATATGCAACATTCCTCCTTCGGGCTTCAGCGCTTGAAGTGCCAGTGAATAACCGCCTTCTGAGGAAGGCAATAGACCAAGATTAACTCGGTCAAATTCAGATTGGAATTCTTGGTCCCGATTATCTCCTTCAATAATTGTACATACATCAGTGAGGCCATTCGCAGACAACGACCAGCGCAGAGCCTTAACGGCGACAGGATTCCATTCGCATGCTACCACATGTGCCGCTCCTCGTCCATTCCCGCGCTCCCCACTGGGTCCCTTGGCACCTTCACTTAGAAACGGGAGAGTGTAGTATCCAATGCCGGCATAGAGATCCAATATTTGCTCTCCTTCATAATTGGAATTTGCAATCCGCCCTCTTTCCGTGACATTGCCAGCACTCCACATGCATTGTGTGAAATTGTAACCGAAATCGATTCCATGTTCGCGACGAACAACCCAATCATCATCTCCAAGCAATAATTCAACGCCACTCTTTCGAAACTCCCCCTGAATTTCACCCATTCGTGCAACGCGTTCCACATCTAGGGCATCAGCAACAGATTTCCAAAACGAATCGTCCAGATTCAACCGTTCTTCCACGAACGCATCTCGAGGTAGAATGACAACATCGGCGAATTTTTCCCACTTTGTGGGAATTTTGCTTGAAAATGCACCCTCTCCCCACTCAATCAGTGCTTTCTCCAAACGCGCATGAGGCGTCAGAGTGGGGGCCATGACAACACGTTGAGCCACTACCCAATTAAACCACCAGAGCAAGAAGTTGGTCTATGACGGCGACCCGGGTTCGGATGGCATGGCTCATTCTCGCCATGTTAATCTCCTCTGGATGCGCGACTACTGTTTCTGCCGACCCCGGTGACCCCGAGGTAGTGAATACCATCTGCCAGACCTGGAATAGCACTTCAGGAATCTGTGATGACTACAATTACGCCGATGATGAAACTGCCTCAATGGAATGGATTGAGGGCCGTTACAATGTCAATATGGCGAATGCGACAATGATGTCTGTTACCTTGGAATGGGCAATTCACGAGGTTCGTCGAGATGATGTTATGCTCGGTGATTTACCACTTGGAAATGGTTCAGACTCCTCCATGGACGGCATTCCTGCCGATTATCTTCGCAATTACATCGATTATGTCACACTCTCGGGCTCGACAGTGAGGGAGATGTTGCGCAGTTCAGTATCATCCACAGTGACCAGTGTAATTGGTGGATTTGGTACCCCGTCGGGTGTCCAAACTTCATACGTCAATCAAATCACATATGAGGATCAGACAATCCAATGCACCGACGATCCAGATGTCGACAGTGCAGACGAGGTCGCCGGTCTGCCCAATGATGCATACAATCCACCTCTTTGCCTGCGTACCACCCTTGCCATCAGTATTGACCCAGCTGAACTGGGAATGACCGCAGTCGGCCTAGATGTAGAACGCACATATCAGGGCCTGTTGACGATGGGTGGCACCGTTCGCACAAACATCAATCTCACCGCCCTTCCGGGGCACGTTGCATCGTACGAGTTCGTCCCACCATCGTACGGCACAGCCATCAACCAAACAGGAGGGGGGGATTTGGTTCCCGCCAATTGGGGTGGATACGATTACGCCTATGGCCGTTGGACTGTCGATCATACGGGTGCAACAGATGATGAATGGTTGAATCGGACCGCCTCAATCACCATGGCGCGCCGTTCAACTACAACCAGCCCGGTTGAGATTGACATCGGCAATGATCGTGGTATTCGCGTTGATATTATCGTTGATGCATCGAATGAGCGTGCCACTTCCGTAGAAGTTCGTTTGGGTATCCATCATGTGGGCATGGACACATTAACGAACTGGGACTGGGAATTCGCCGACGATCGAGTCAGTGTTCCATGGGTGACTGCCGATGGATTGCGCATGGCCCACCATACGGGTTTGGCCAATCTTTCTGATTTCGCGGATAAGGTTCCAGTCGAGGATCTTAACGAACTGATTGAAGAGCATAGTCCCACCGAGATTGTGTTCGAAACGTTTGCATATTCTCCGGCAGATAGCACGGGCGGCCTAGATTTCGTTCACCAGCCAGGCGTGACCTGCTCTGAAGCCACCCCAAGCAATTGGTGTATCCTTGGACAGACTGCCATGAATGGTACATATCCAATCTACCTGACTTCTCATTCGAACACATTCGACATGGATGTTGGCTCGATGGTCACCAGTATTGCCGACGAATTCGACATCGATTTGCTCGGATTCGATCCAAACATGCCCACAATGGAAGACCGGGCTGCAATTCTCAATGGCATAATCCTCAGTGGTGATGTTGACTCGTCCAGTCTGATTAGTTGGATGGACGATGATTTACCTCAGGCCGATATCCGATTGGAGATTATGTTACCCGATTATATTCGTTCAACTAACGGGAACTCCGAAAGTATCGTCATCACTCATACACTGAATCAACCCGAGACACAATCCCTCTCAGTCACCGGCGCACAGCCCTATGATTGGCGTCACCCCATCTGCCGTGAATCCAATTGCGGAGAAACCAGTCTCGACCTCATCTGCGGTGCCAATCGTCGTACGTGTTTAGGTCTCAATCTCGATGTCGAGTTCTCTGACCTTGATGTTCATGAGTGGAGTAAATCCATCGAGATAACTGCAGAAGGTGAAATGGAATTCCTACTGTATCGCGTCGGAGTACCGGACAGTGTTCTTGAGGATGTGCCTAACCTTGACATCGAGGCCGTTCCTTCCGATTTAATCCGTCGTTTTGTCCATCTAGGCAATCAGATGGATGGTGGCCTACTTGCCCCCTTGGAAGACAGTCTGACCGTGCCGTTCGAAGGAGAGGATATCCCATTCGTCTTGACAGACTACGGATTGAATAATTTCGCGAGAGAGGTGGCCAGCATTGTTGAAACACAGGTCAACGACGATATCCAAATCGCCATCGATGAGATTAATCAGCAGGGTGATATCTATCTCAAGAATCCAGGATATGTATCCATCTCCGCTTCCATCGATGGCCTTGATCGTCCAGAAGTCGCGCTCTCTGACCTGCGACCTATTCGTATTCTAATCGAAGTTTCAAAAACAACGATTCATGCTGAATATGTGGGTGGCTCTGGCACTGGAGATGATTTGGCATCAAAGAGTATGGGCTTGTGGACGAACTCTCTTCTTGCTGCTAATGGTGGCAGCGGCGTCGAAGTACCCCCCGGTGAAGACATCGTCATCGACGTACCAGTCATTGCCTTCGAAATCGAAGAAGAGGTCATCTCCCCATCTGTTCGCCTTCGTGTGACCCTGCCATGGGGCATCGGATTCTCCAACTTCAAAAGCGAAATGGGTCGCGGTGAAATCACCGAAAACGGCGGCTCCGAGGTTCTGACATACTATGTGCCACTCTGCATGGAAGACACCGTCGAAGCCTGTGAAGATCAGTCGGATACCCTGAGCTTCCGAATGACAATCGGTATCGATTACATTCTCGGCCAACTAATAGGATACATCTCCGTCCTCGTAGGTCTGATCGTACTCCTATTGATGCGGCGAAGGAGTCGTAAACGTCGAAAGCGTGAGAGGAAGGCCCAGGAAGAATCTGACATCGTTGGGCGCCGAATGTCCGATTTGAAAATTTTGGATGATGATTTGTATGGTTCCGATGGGTTGCCAGACATGGGCAACTTTGGAGGCCTTGACAATAAAGGCGACATTCCCAAGGAATCCTGGGAAGATGACTTTGGATTCTAACAAATCAGTGAATTTCTTGCCATATTCGTTCAGCCAAAGCCGGGCCGATCCCGTCAACTGCGGCCAAATCATCTCGACTGGCGTGGTCGATACCTCGACGCCCCCCGAAATGCCTCAGAAGTGCCTGTAGACGCTTCGCACCGAGCCCTTCAACCGCCTCCAAGGGATCATCTAACCCCTTTCGTCCACGACGCTTGCGATGGAAGTTGTTGACGAAGCGGTGCGCTTCATCGCGCGCGAAGACAAGTACGCGCCCCTGCCTGTCCAGCACTAGATCTTCACAGTCGATTCGATGAATGGTCTCTTCACGTTTTGCTAGGGTTGCGAGCGGAACTCGATCAACAAGACCATGTTTGATCAGAAGACTTTGGATTTCATTGAGATGAACCAAACCACCGTCAATCAGCAGCAGGTCAGGCCATTCCTCCTGTCTCTTCAGCCATCGTTCGACCACATGCCTCATCATCCGAACATCATCCATGGCTGCATCCTTGACTGTATAGGTGCGATACCCTTTCTTGTCCGGTCTTCCATTGCGCAGGCACACACTGGCTCCGACTCGCTCATCTCCTTGCAATTGTGCCATGTCGAAGCAGACGATGTGATCCAATCGTTCTACGCCGAGCAACGCCGCTCCATCATCCGCAGCACGCTGCTCTAGACTGCCACTTTCCTTGCGCTGATTTCGCATGAGTTGCGCCTCAGCGTTCGCATCTGCCATCTTACGCAGTTTCACCAACTCACCTCGTTGGGGATTGCGAACCTCGACCTTCGAGGTTCTACGTTCAGAGAGCCAGGATTCCATCCATTCTCCAATCGGTGCGGGCACAAGCACCGTCTTGGGTGGTCGACGCTCCGCATAGTGTTCCGAAAGAACTCGACTGACCGATTCTGAGATATCACCTCGATGCACCAATGGATACTGTGTTTGGCCAACCACAATTCCATTTTCAGCTGAAAGCAGAACGATGGTTCCGAGGTCCCCTTGATTGGCAAAGCCGACCGCATCACAGTCTTGGTAGAATCGTGAATGAATGACTTGCTGCGAGAGCGTTTTCCGCACCGCAGCGATGAGATCACGACTGCGGGCTGCCGCCTCATAACGCAGATGTTCGCTGTGGTCATCCATCTCTTCTTTGAGATGATTCACAAGTTCTCCCCCATCTCCATCCAGTACGCGCATGGCCGCGTTCACGCGCGAGTCGTAATCGTGGACCTCGATGCACGGACCCGCGCACATTCCGATGTGCATGGCCAAGCATCCCTGGGGTAGCAATTCCTTGCAATCGCGAATTCCGAAGTGCCGACGCAGGAGTTGGATAACTCGCTTGGCTGCCCCAGCATCTGCGAATGGACCCCACAGACGCGCCCCCTCTGGTGGACGCCGCGTATACATGACTCGAGGCACATCATCTGCAGTGATGGCGATGAACGGGTAGGATTTGTCATCCTTCAGAAGCGAGTTGTAGCGAGGCTTGTGTTCACGAATGAGTTGACGCTCAAGGATGAGCGCCTCGCTGGGCGTCCCGGTGACGATGCAATCGATGTTGTCTGCCTTTGAGATTAAGATTGGAATCATGTCACGATCCGGTTTCTTGACGAAGTAAGATCGAACTCTATCTTGCAAATTGGTGGCCTTACCCACATACAGAACTCGACCCCCCGTCGTCTTGAACAGGTATACACCGGGTTGAGTTGGCAGATGCAGCGATGACTGGTCGACGGGCATCGGGGCACCTCAGCACCCCGACTCCGCCGCCGTCAATCAATCCTCGCTTACGTCTGAACCAGATTTCTCCAATATTTCAACA
>Ga0208522_1001495_pt1 | contig 14975 bp, 5 predicted proteins | sample ETNtaG_25_FD_185763 | JGI IMG/M metagenome (GOLD analysis project Ga0208522, IMG submission 185763) | Marine microbial and viral communities from oxygen minimum zone, Eastern Pacific Ocean - ETNP201302SV86 (SPAdes) (version 2) | ecosystem: Environmental > Aquatic > Marine > Oceanic ... | reverse complement strand
AACAGCCCATTTTCCGATGTTTCGCCATTGGTAAGCCGTATTCTGCTTTGGGATTGGATCTCTATTTCTCCTGATTGGGTGGTACGGGGAAGGGTAACGGAAAAGCCTCCAGAAGTGATTCTCGTATCCAAAGGTTCGCCCATTTGGAAGGCAGTCGTATGGGAAGTGTCGATTGGTTCGTTTGACCACCGCCACAACCTGGCGAACGCCATGGCGTCTCTCAGGTCTGTCACTTCGTCAGGTGTTGAAAAAAAGTAGGGTGGCTCTCCTGTAACAGGTGCAATATCGGTATTGGGCCATCGTGCTACAAATTCGGTTATGTCGCCAATATCTATCTGAAGATTGTCATCATAATCGCCTAAAAGTCGTGTATTGAATCCAACAATTATAGTATCCTCGTTTACCAGCTCCCGTGTATCGGTCGCTCCTGTCAGGAAATAAGTGAGAGAATCCATACTCACCAGTGGCGGGGCAATGGAAATAAACAGGGTATCTTGCTTTATATCAGAAACAAAATTGACTGTTTCGGTTCTTTCGCCTGAAGCGGCGACATGAACGGTATCAATAGGTTCCGAAAAGACAATCTTCACTAAACTTGAGTCCTCCACAAGGATCCTGTCGGTCGAATATTCCTTGAGATATGGGGGAGAGAGGTCAACGTAAATACCGTTACTGTAAGCGGTAGAAAAGTTGCCTGCCACATCAAAACATCTCAAGGCAATGGTGTATATCTGGTCGTCCTCCAAAGATAGACCGAACATTATAGTTACGGAATCAGCTAGTAACGGAGTCCAATCAAGCCCGAAGCCCCAAAGAACAATTGTTGAATCGGTGTCTAGCAATGCAATCTCATAATGATCGATACCGCTAAGGGTGTCCGCAAATCCCCACCAATAGACCACAAGTTGGGTACTGTCGGTGGTCCAGACTCTGTCGGTAAAATCTCCTTTCACAAAATCATCCAGTTTTAGCTCTACTATTTCTCCCATAGTGGGCGGTGTCAGGTCCACCGTTACACCGTTGCTCGAAACTGTATCGGACGAATTACCGGCGCTATCTGTGGCTATCACTGAAAAGAAATAGGTAGTGTCCTCCACTAAAGCTAATCCGGTATATGATAAAGAGGTAGTGTCCTCCGCTAAAGCTATTCCACTATGTGTCAAAGAGTCCTGAATAACGATTTCAGTCCAGCTGACAACATTGGTATCTCCCGGCGAAGTGCCGATGGCGTATGTGTAGGAAGCCACACCACTGGCCACCCCACTGCTCAGTGTATCGACAAACCCCGTCCAGTTGGCAAAATAAACGTCGGCAGTGTCGATAAAAGTGAGGTCTGTTCCAGTTTCGGTGGATCCGTCGTTAACTACACCGGGAGTGGGATTTGTGAGATCCATGGTGATGCCGTTAGAAGTAGCAGTGTCGGACTTGGAAGTGAAATCTGTTCCTCGGGCACTAAGATAGTAGGTGAATCCTTCAATAAGGTTAAGGTTTGTTAAGGTCACGGAAGTGTCGCCGACAACGGTCCAATCAACCGTATTGTTTAGATCGCTTAAGGATGTACCTACGGCGTATTGATAACTGACGGCACCATTATCCTGAAACGAGTTCCAGTTGAAGGAAAGGGTAGACCGGGAATTCCACCAGTATACATCAGATGTGTCGGAGGTTCCATCTCTGATGGCACCGGCAACAGGCCGTGAAAACGGAACGGCGGAAACTTCACTGGAGTAATCGCTTAAATTCCCTAATGTATCCAACGCTGCGAGGCGGTAATAATAGGTTGTGTCATTGTCTCTTCCCGTAATCGTTTTGGATATATCGTCCACAGTCAGGGTAGAGTCAATAGCCGTTGTGGGCGATGAGGATTTATCCTCGTATATCCTGTATTTCCCGAAATCAGTCTCACTATTAATGTTCCAGCTGAGAGTCACAAAAGAATTTCCGGCCGTGGCCGACAAGCCCGTGGGAGCAGTGGGGGCAATACCATCCACAGCAATGGTGTGTGCTGCTTCAAGATTGGTAGTTGGTGAAAATATTATCATGGCATTTCCTGCCGCATCTTTTAGAGCTGGTGAGTTGCCTGTGGCACTGAGAGAAATTGTATTTACTGACAGTGCGGCCCTTTGATCTCCTTTTTGAACGGTATAAGTGGCGGAAGCTGAAGTCGCCGCAGTAATAGTATTTATTGAAATTGTTCTATCCGTGGATCCAGTCTCAAGCTCGATGACCAGCTTTGCGTCGGTGAGTGTAACTTCATCGGGGTCGTTGTTTTCATCTACGAAATTGAGTGTAATATTAATTTCACTATCTTTTTTATAACTACCATTGGCCGTGGTGGACGTAACTGAAGAAATGGTGGGTGGGGTGATATCCTGGCCCATCAGCGATCCCAGAAAAAGGGTGATGACTATTGTGTTAACTTTTCTTCGCAACATCCAGAACACCGTATAGGAGGCTTTTGATTTCAATGGGGTTGTCGTTTTCATCCACAAATTCACACTTGTCCGTGTACTCTAGGATAATCTTTCCCGGCGCTGTGGCTTCAAACTCCACAATGGCTAGACTTCCTGTACCGGTAACATTCTTAAGGCTGTCCTCGCCAAAACTGATTGTGTAGATATCGAGCAGACCTTCAATAGTATCATTTTCAAAGAAAAAGCCGGGATCGGTAAGAGAGTTAAGGAATTCACCTTTTGTGACCGATTTGAGATTCAGTTTCTGCTGTTCATAATTGATCTGGATATGAGCGCCGCTGAGGCCTGTCACTTCCATGGCAAATACCTGCAACTGAGCCGACGTTCCCGCTTCCATGGGTATGCTGTCAGGATAGAAGACGATGGCAGGGAGTTCAATATTGAGTTCTTCAGCGGTAGTGAGATCAAGAGGATTATCGAAGCTCAAAACGGGGAGTTCCTCGCAACTAAACAAGAAAGCCAACAGCGATAGAAAACAGAATCTATTCAATGGTAAATGTCAGTCTGAGCTGAGACTGACGATTATAGGGGTTATGTGAAAAACGTATGGAAATATCCTTTAGGATTTCTTCAGTTGAAGGGGACATTATATTGGCCTGCAAAATATTGAGCGCCCAGAGCGAAAAGATGATCTGTGTCAGCTGCTTCCTTTGATCAATAAAAGTTTTAGTGTTGTCGTAAGTTCTCAGCATATCGTTTCGGTAAGCGAAGATTGTATCCACATCAGTAGATGCCTGGTAAAGATCCTCAAATACATAAAATTCATCATATGAGTCCTTGTAGCTCAAGTATTGGTTTAAGGTCGCGGCACCCAGTGAAAGTTGTGTAGCCATCCAAAGGCCACCCCACAGTTTTCGTTTTAGGTATATCTGGCCCAACCCCGGTACGGCGGTAGAGAGAAGGGTTGCTGTAAGTCTCGTCTTTTTTTCCGTGATTCCTTGTAGAGCCAGGGATCTTTCGTCAATATACTGGTGTTGGAGCAGCAACTCTTGAGGCATTTGTTTGGAGAGCAGTTCATAGGCCATCACTTCCACTTCAGGTATAAGGCTTTCCTCCTCTCCGGCAAAGTTGAATGTATGTTCTTTCTCCAGGAGGGTGTCCTCCATGGCCACCAGTTTTCCGTTTAATTTGTACAGTTCACCGTCTTTCCAGATGGATGAGACAATGACCTTCTCAACACCAAGCAGTTCACCCACTTCCCGGGCGCACCACTCTTCAGCACACCATCGATTATTTACTTTATCTCCCGATAGAACTTCCCGTACCTTATCAATGGGTATAATATTTTCGCCGATCTTACTGCTAACCACCTCTCTGAAATGCTCTGAAAGGTTGAGGGCGTCTGTTTCCGGGATCTCCACTGGGGCTATATCCAGGATTGCCAGCTGCTGACCGTGACCTATGGCCAAGGTGATGGTCAGCAGTAAAAAACTTCGGAGGAGTCGAACGGTTTTCATGACAGTGGGGCAATTTACACCTTGTGCGGAAAAAGTCCTCACCACCGCTTATGACGTTCCAAAGGAGGTCAGTTTCTGCTTATTTTTTGGGCAGGACCAGCTGAAATGACCGCAAGTAAGAACAACCACCGAAACGGTAAAGCAATTATTCTCTTAATCGTCTTCGGAACTATCCTTTTTGCGTTTCCGGCAGCTGATTCAGCTTCTGTTATCCAGACTGGGGAACTTCTTCTTGGAGATGAAGTGAAGGCCTCCGGGCAGAAACTGATGACTCAGTCAGTCGGTTTTACCCGTATTCACGACGATTCTGCTTATGAACTGAGAACAATTGTTATCGGTGTCCACGGCACCAAATCCCAGGGTTATGAATGGGTGGAATCACTCAAAAAGCTGGCTCGAGAGTACAGGCATACATACTTCTACCGCTATGACTGGGACGTTTGTCCGGACAGTTCCGCACAGCGTCTCTCGAGAGATCTAGTAACACTGACGGGGCAGGTTCCCGGCGCCAACAGGATCGTCCTGTTCGGGCACAGCTTCGGTGGCCTGGTCGTTTCTTTTCTTTCAGCGCAGGTCCATATTAACATTCCCGTGCAAATACACACCGTTGCTTCTCCGCTCAAAGGGTACGCCAGCCTTAACAAGCGGTGTGAGTTAAATAAGCGACGTGATGGGTCCCTCAAGTTTCCTCCGTGGGATGATAATATTTTACATTTCCAGTGGCGGACGCACCATAAGTTGGATAATGCATTCAATCGCATGAAACAGGACCCTCAAGATGTGGATTTGTACGATAGTGAGGTGACACTGTTACCTGAAACTATGAACGGCAGACGTCTGGGTCATAACTGGTCCATCACTTGGGTAATCGATGAATATCTCCGTATTCCACACAAACCGTAAAACCGATTTGATTTGATACTCGTAACCACGGTGATTAAACTCTTTCTCCGTGGTAAGGCTCGTAAGTTTCATATTATTTATTACTGTAGGCACGCTCTCTGGGCAGGCAGGTGAAGTCCGCTATTACCGTTCCGAACGGAGTTTTCTGAGTGGCGTAGAAATTTCTGAGAGCGACCTTGGTTTCAGGTCGTACATTCAAGTCCGTTACGACACCACCGGGAAACTCGTCCGCAAAGCATTTTACAAGCGCCGGAACCGCCTTGATCGGTTCGAGACATTCCAGTACGGCACCACCACTGGCCGACTCCAACTGAAGTCTCTTTTCTCTGCTGATAGCTCACTCCAGAAGTATACACGGTTTGGTGCAGATGAGATCATGTCCGACAAGTTCATCCGCTATACTTACGGTGTGAGCACTGTTCAAGATTACGATGACCGCTTTACTTCCATTGAATACAGATCCGACGAAAAGCCACAGGTTTACCGATTCTATGATGTAGACGGATTCATGTATGGCGTCATTGAATTGAAATACGATGATGATGATCACGTGCGCCAGGAAGACTGGGTCGTTATGCCGTCTAAGAAGGTGGTGCGGCGGTATGTGAAAAACTTTGATATCCGCTCCGGTGAGACAGATGTGTGGGAGTACGATTCTACTCTGACAGTGGTGAACAAAATGACCATTGACTCAGACGGTTTTGCACCCATTATTACTCTTTTCTCTCCAGAAGAGGGTCTTCCTTTTAACGAACCAAGGCTATCGTATCACCTTAAGGAAGATATTGCGAAAGGGACCGTTACCTGGGAGTGGGCTGGTGGCAAAGCCGATACACTATCACCTCATATGGTTGATTTAATTCCGTCTGAGCGAACTCGCGGAGATCATCAGAACAAACTTTTGCGATATGCGCCACAACTTCAGGACAGTGCATCCTATAAAATTAATTTTTCCGGAGTAGGAGAGAGCGGTTATCCTGCCCGGGAAATTTTGCTGACGCAAGTTCCTTACGATACCACACCGCCTGTTTACACTGCCGACGCGCCTCAATACTCAAACAGGCCTGTCATCTCGTTTTCTCTTGATGAGGCGTTGTCAACAGCCGAAGTGGTCTGGGTTTGGGAACGTGGTGTAAGAGATGAAAATGCGCCCCACATCATTGGGCTCTCAAGGGGAATGCTGGAAGCTGGAGAGCAAGACTCAGTCATACTTGGAGATGATATCCAACTGGCCGAAAGGACCGTATACAAGGTTTTGTTTCAGGGTAAAGACATAGCTGGCAATCCTGGGCCTTTTCTCACTATTGAGGACGTGATCTATGATACTACTCGTCCGGAAATCGATTGGAGATCACCTGACAGTAGCGGTTTTGCCAGTAGTTCGGTTGTCGGTTTTGTCTCTAGCGAGGACCTCATGGAAGCTCAAATCCGTTGGGAGCACGTTGGTGGTGTTCCTGATGATGGAGCACCCTATACTGTAGTGCTTGAAGGTACCGAGCTTGATGGTGGGGAGCATCTTTATGAATCACTTGCCAACAGTCCCCAACTGGTGGACGGTTCTATATACAACATTACCATGAAAGGAAAAGATTTGGCCGGGAATGTAGCGCCTTCTTTAGAGGTACCTAATATTGTCTATGATACCTCGCCACCTACGTTGGCTACCATTGCACCTGAGCCCGGTATCTCCATTCGTGATGGGGCGGTGATTTATAACCTCAGTGAAGATTTTGCGTCAGCTGAAGTGGACTGGGTACTTGAGAGCGCTGAGGCTTCTGATTCAAGAAATATCAGCATTAAGATTCCGGATGAAGGGCTGGCTTCGGGTGACCATCGACTGGATGATTCAACTTTCGTTGAAAGATTGACCGATGGCGGCCTTTTTACAATACAACTGACAGGCCGGGACAGGGCGGGGAATGAGGCTGTTCCCAGCTCAATTTCTAATGTGAAATTTGACATTACCGCACCGGAGTTTGCTGATATAACACCTTCGGACTGTACCTTTGTCATGTCACCCCACGTCAATTACACTCTCACAGAAAACTTATCTGAAGGGACTGTCATCTGGACACAAGTGGCGGGAGAGATCGATCTTTCCTCTCCGCAGATGATGACTTTGCCTACTAATGAATTGACAATTGGGGTGCACGACAGTGTGATGGCTCCTGTAGCACCTTCCCTGCAGGACGGGAGCATATATGTGGTCTCTTTCATGGGTGTTGACCCTGCTGGGAATCGATCCCTTGGCGCTTCAGCTACAGATGTGATGTACGACATTACCCCGCCTGAAATTGTTTTTACTTTTCCCGATACCGGCAGTCATATGCCGACTACTGCTATTACATACACTTCAAGTGAACGACTGAGTCGCGGTCAGGTAACGTGGGAATGGGTGGATGGTAAACTGGATGTTAAAGCGCCCCATATCACATCTCTGGAGGTAGCTGAACTTTCTAAAGGGGCACATGAGAGTTTTGTTCTTGCCAAAACGCCGACGCTGGTTTCCGGAGGTGTTTATGAAGTGACCATAGAAGGGACAGACCTGAGTGGCAAAAGTTCCGAACCGAAAGTAGCCGCCAGGGTAACATTCGATGATACTCCGCCAGAAGTTCTCTTTACCTCTCCTTCTTCTGATGCTTACAGAAATCGTCCTGCTATTGGTTATGAACTGAGTGAAGCTCTATCCTCCGCTTCGGTTATCTGGCAGAGAACAGACGGGGAAGAGGATGTGAGTTCGCCTCACGTTGTAGCGCTGGAATCTCTGGAACTGTCCGGCGGGCCGCATGCCGATTCTTTACTGACCAATGATCCGTTTTTGAAAGACGGTGCCGTTTATGACGTCCAGATGGTGGGTATTGACAGTGCCGGTAATGTTTCAGATACTGTATCGGTTACCGGGATCATCTACGATACAACTCCGCCTGAACTTATTGTCAGTTATCCCATCGCTTCTACCCCTACACGAAACTATGATGTGGCGTACTCGGTTTCGGAAAATCTGAAATCTGGTGAAGTGATATGGGAATGGAGCGGCGGAGAGAGCGACAGTGCAGGGCGTCATGTTCAACCGCTCTCCGGCGACGAATTGGTTGCTGGAGATCATGAAAGAGCCACCATTATCAATTCACCGCCGGGACTTGTTGAAGGGGCTGTCTACAGTGTTGCCGTCAATGTCATGGATCTGGCCAGTAACGGTTCGGTACCGATGCTTGTTGAAAATGTTATTTACGATGCCACAGCTCCGGTTTTTGCCCAAGTTTCACCTGATAGTGGTGACTACGTCAATTCTACCGGTATAACTTATCACATCAGTGAAACAATTTTGTCTGGTGCTGTCATATGGGAATCAGACTCCCCGGAAATGGACACCTCACGGCACATTGTGGAATTCGAGGGAGATGAACTGAAAAGTGGTCTACATGAAACCATCATCATGGCCAATGCACCGGACCAACTTGTGGATGGTGCTCTTTATACATTGAAAATTGCCGGTTCAGATGCCGCATTGAACAATTCGGATACGGTAATTGTTGCTCAAATCACCTACGACGCTCAACCACCGGTAGTGGAGTTGCCAAATCCTGTAGCCGACACTTTTGTCTCTTCAACCATGTTATCATACGAATTCAGTGAATCAATGTCTTCAGCTACGGTTCAATGGGAACATACAGGAGGGTCGAGAGACCGGGACAGTCTTCATGTGGTCGATTTTGTCCCTAATGAATTGACAGAGGGTGAGCATCCTGAGACGATTTTTTTCAATGAACCAAAATTGGTCGAAGGTGGAATATACAGGCTAACAGTTACTGGTACTGATCTTGCAGGTAATATATCCGAACCAATCGTTATTGCTAACCTCACCTTTGACGCAACGGCGCCCATTTTCGCCGATGTGGTACCTGCTGTGGATTCATACGTTAATGCGCCACTGGTTGGCTACTGGCTTAGTGAGAACCTGTCTGATGGGAGTCTCACATGGCAGCAGATTGGAGGAGTGGAAGACCCCAACTCACCCCATGTTTCGACCTTGACAGGTCAGGAGCTGAATTCCGGTACTCATGCTCCAGGCCGCTTAACGGAAACACCGGAACTTGTAGATGGTGCCACCTATGCAGTGAGCATGGCCGGTCATGATCCTGCCGGGAACTTGTCCGAAACAGTCCAAATTGATTCTGTTCACTATGACATAACCAATCCAGTTATCGTGATGGAAAATCCACTGACAGGCAGTTATGTCAATACGCCCAATATTATTTATAACCTCAGTGAGGTGATGGCGGAGGGATCAATCACATTCCAGCGAACAGCCGGAGGTGCAGATCCCAGTTCACCGCACACGGTTACAATACCTCAAGTGCAGCTCAAGATGGGGCAGCATGCATCCCTCGATTCAACGGTATGGCCTGATCTTAGTGACGGCTCGGTCTACCGTGTTACCTACACAGGTATTGACAGGGCCGGAAATGAAGCTGAACCTGTGGTCCTGGATGGGATCGGTTATGATATAACACTGCCAGTTATTTCAAGTCTTATGCCATCTGATAGCAGTGCTGTAAACCACACCCGTTTTTCATACAACCTCAGTGAGCAGATGATTGAAGGAACGGTCACATGGACTTGGTTGGCCGGGCCGGAAGATTCCGGTTCACCACACTCAATAAATCTGGCTGAAGATAATATGGGTGAAGGTTCATCCGGAGAGGTTGAACTGGGTGAGCCACCGCTTCTGGTTGACGGTGCTGAATACTCAATTGAATTGATCGGGAAGGATGCCGCCGGTAACTGGTCGGACGTTGCAAGAGTATCTAATTTGCGCTACGATGTAACACCTCCCACGTTCGCAGTCACTTTTCCCACCACGGACCTGTACGTTCTCGATTCACGGGTAGCCTACGACCTCTCTGAACCGTTGGCCGAAGGAAGTGTAACATGGGCTCAAACCAGTGGGGCGGCGGATAGCCGTTCACCACATCTGTTACAATTGACCGGAGAGGAACTTACCACGGAACAGTATGACACTCTTCTCAGTTCCATTCCACCATTAACGGATGGTGCCGTCTATTCAATCACTTTCGGTGGCACAGATGCAGCCGGCAATGAGGCGGAGAAAGTGACGGTCAATGAGATCAAGGTTGACTACACGGCACCTGTTCTGACTCTCACCTCGCCAGTGTCCGGGTCCGCAATAAAGAATTCGGCCATAGCATATACTTTAAGTGAAAATCTGAAAGACGCGTCCATGCTCTGGACATATGTAGAAGGTCCCAACGATCCTTCTTCACCGCATACCGTCCCGCTGGATTCCGATGAATTGACATTAGGAGACCATCCGGAAGGTGAACTGATCTTTCCTCCTTTACTGGTGGATGGCGGACTCTACAATCTTGCATTTGTGGGTGTTGATTATGCCGGGAATGTGTCTGACACAATGAAGGTTGAAGAGCTTCGATATGATGTCACACCACCCGTTATTGTGCTCACTGATCCAATGCCGGACGCATTCCTTAATAATATTCTTCCTTCTTATTCATTGTCCGAACAGATGCTTGAAGCATCTTTTGTCTGGACACGTACTGGCGGCTTGGATGATGCCGCATCGCCTCACACATCTGAATTGACTGAAAATGAATTGTTTTCCGGTGAGCATTTAGAAACAGCACTTATGAACCTCCCTGCCCTGGTTGATGGTGCTGTTTATACAATAACCTTTAGCGGCAAGGACATGGCGAACAATGATGCTGAGGAAGTAGTTATTGAGAGGATCGCTTACGATGTAACTCTACCTGTCATAGCTGTGAGCGGTCCTGAAGCGGATATATATATAGATGAGCCGTTTATTTCTCTCAGTTTAAGTGAGGATCTGGCTTCAGGTCAGATCGTCTGGCGGGATTCAAGAAACTCTGCCAACAGCCAGACAATGACTATCTCGGGCGATCTTTCAACCATAGGAGAGCATCTCGAAGTAAACCTGTCTGATTCTATAACTCTAACTGACGGCACCATCTATTCACTTCTTGTGACAGGTATGGACAGAGCAGGCAATGAAGCAACCCCTGTTTCTATTAATAATATCGGTTTTGATACCTCACCACCAACATTAGCTATCACCTCGCCGGCCATGGGAGACTATATCAATTCACCTGGTCTCACATTTAACCTCAGTGAAAATCTTAAAGAAGGAGTCATTACCTGGTTGAGAACTGGAGGAGTAGCCGACAGCTCTCCGCCACGAGAAATCAACCTTTCCACGGTTGCGCTCACAGCCGGTGATCACCCTGATTTTCTGTTTCCGGATATGGCATCTCTTGTTTCGGGCGCCATCTATTCTGTCACAATTTCAGGGGTCGACATGGCCGGTAACGAGGGAACGCCTGTTACTCTACCGGATCTAAGTTATGATGACAGTCCGCCAACCTTTGCGGTGAATTATCCAGCATCCAATCAGTTTATGAACAGCATGGAGGTGGCTTTCGTACTTTCTGAATCTTTTGGAAATGCGTCAGTTACATGGAGTAGGGTGGGCGGCAATAACGATTCATCTTCTCCCCATGAGATTGCTTTGACGGAAGCCGAAAGAGGGAAAGGGGACCACCCAAGAGGGATCCTTGCCCAGTCACCAACACTTGTTGACGGTGCCCAGTATGACATTGCATTTACTGGAACAGACCTTGCCGGCAACGCTGCTGATAAAGTTTTGCTCTCTGGTGTTACTTATGATATTTCTCCACCTGCTATTGCTGTTAGTTTGCCATCCAGCATGTCGTCTATCAATTCCGGTACAATGACTTATAACCTATCAGAAGAAATGAATGAGGGGAAGGTAGTGTGGACCCAGGTTTCCGGAAATACAGATGGCAGTTCTCCACACGAAATTTCACTCAATTCCTCTGAATTGGCTCAGGGTGCCCATGAGTCTGTAACATTTTCTACGCCACCGTCACTTGTGGACGGAGCAATCTATAACGTTGCTTTTTCAGGAAATGACCAGGCAGGAAATGAGAGCGAAGTAGTTTCTTTGGAGCAGATCCTGTTCGATGTGACCCCTCCGACCATAGTAGCCTCATATCCCACACCAATATCCCTTGTAAACACAACGGTCCTTTCTTACAACCTGAGTGAAATATTATCTGAAGGTACAGTCACCTGGTCTCGAACAGGCGGTGAGGCTGATCCTTCGTCCCCGCATGAAGTAACTCTCTCCGGTTTGGAGTTGATGCAGGGTGAACATCCAGATTTACTATTATCCACACCGCCGAACCTGATGAGTGAGTCGGTCTATTCAATCTCTTTTTCGGGTAAAGATCCTGCCGGAAACAGTGCATCAGGTATGGTCATTGAGGCTGTTACTTTTGATAATTCAGCACCCGTATTAGCACTTCAGGTTCCTAAAAACGCTGTGGCCATCAGTTCACCTAATCTGAATTTTTCTTCGAATGAAAATCTTGCTTCAGGTACAATCATTTATGAGAGAACCTCAGGTGTTAATGATCCAGATTCTCCTCATGAAGTAGCATTGACGGGTGTTGAACTTTCAGCAGGTGATCGCAATGCGGTCACACTCACCAACAGTCCCACCCTTGTGAACGGTGCAAGTTACAGGATAACATTAAAAGGGACAGACGCCGCCGGGAATGCAGGTGAGCCGGTAAGCCTCTCCGGAATTCTCTATGATGCTGTCCAACCGGTTATTACGCTGTCTTCACCCGGTGCCGAAAGCTTTATTAATAAGCTTGACATTGCATACTCGCTATCTGAAATATTGACAAAAGCGACAGCAACATGGACTCAGACAGGTGGGAATCCGGACCCGCAGTCGCCGCGGATTGTTGAACTTACTGTTCCTGAAATGGGGCAAGGAGATCGTTCAGATATTCTTACAAATCAGGTCATGCTTACAGATGGTGCAATCTACACTCTTTCAATGGCTGGATCTGACGCGGCTGGGAATGAAGCGGCGGTTGTGACTGCTGCCAATATAAACTATGATGTGACGCAGCCTCAATTTTCAAACATCTCTCCCAGTGAAGGTTACACCAACGGAAGGACAATGAGTTACACCCTAAATGAAACATTGTTTAAAGGTTCAGTTGTCTTTAGTAGTTCTGGGGGTGTGCCTGATCCCAATGCACCGCATAATGTGCCGTTGTCTGGAAATGAATTAACTGGTGGTGCGCACGACAATATTGATCTTACTGAAGCACCTGAACTTGTTAGCGGTGCCAGCTATATCATTAATTTTTCAGGGGACGATGCCGCTGGAAATCCGTCTGAGGCAGTACAGATAGGTCCTTTGCTTTATGATAATACACCTCCTGCAATTACTATCACGGGGCCGGTTTCGGGGAGTTCCATAAATAGTTCATCCATCAGTTACGAGCTATCCGAAGTATTGGCCAGTGGTACAGTAACATGGGTTCCGGAAGGCGGTAGTCCGCAGAAAAAGACTTTTTCCGGGAATGAAATTGAAGCGGGAGTTCATCTTGATCTTACAATGAGCGATTCACCCTCTTTGGCTGACGGCACAGTTTACTCTCTCACCTTCGAAGGAAATGACAATGCGGGGAATCAAATGGAAACAGTGGTTGTATCGGATGTGACTTTTGATGTTACTCCGCCTAAGATCAATATCGATTTTAGTGGAAGTGCGCCAAACAAAGGACTGTTCATATATAATTCTCCTGTTGGCCTGACTTATAGTGAAGATATGGGAGAAGTAGTTTTCCGCTGGGAGCGTGAAGGGGGTAGTGAAGATCCGGGCTCACCACATACACTGTATGTAGCTGGGGCTGATCTGGGTAAGGGTGAGCATTCAGAAGTTCAGGTCCCCGGTTCAGAAAACGTCCTTATCGGAACTTCGTACACCATGTTTGTGGATGGTAAAGACAAGGCGGGTAATCCAACCAAAACTCAAAAAGTAGAGAATATTGATATCATCAGGAATCTGGATGGTGAATGGGCTTATCAGGGAATTGCTGTCATTCTTTGGAAATTCACTGGCGGAAAGGATTTTAGTCAGGGAGTTTTATTCGGGAACACGCTTAGTGATGAAAAACCGGGAGAGTATGCAGTAGACTGGTCAAAAAGACCATTTCGACTGGCTATCAAGTATAGTGATGGTACACGGCGATACGGGCTCTTTGAATTCATCGGACACAACAAACTGAGGGTTGTGTCATCCTCTGAAAAGAGGCCTTCTTCCTGGTCTGACGGCGATTACTTTGAATTTGAGTTCAAAGAGAACAATATTCCCTAATTCTCCGTTTTCTCTTCTATATTAACTAAATTCACCGCCGAATTTTTGAACAATAATTATTGTTAGGAGAAACAGATGGCTAAAGGGACAAGTTTTGCAGAAAAAGCGAAAAGAGGCAAAAAGAAAGAGAAAGAATTCACAGTAGTCAAGTATGTGAAATCTGTTGTTTCAGAAAAATCCGGACACTACAGGTTTCAAGAGTCCATGCTGAAAGTCCCTTCGGGTATGAGCCTGGATGCTTACCTCAAGGAGCTGGAGTCCGGACCTGTAGAAAAAGTTGAGGAAGTTGCTGAGGCTCAGGAAGAGTCGACAGCTGATGTCCAGGAACCGGAAGCAGATGAGATTCAGCCGGAAGAAGGGGGGGAGCCATCAGGTGAATCCACGGGAGAAGAAGTAGAAGCTGATGTATCCGAGCCTGAATCGACAGAAACTTCTGATAATAAAGACGTGGCGGAAGAAGAAGCTGCTGGAAGTGAAGATGTGGACAGAAAGGCATCAGAACCGGTGGATGAACCGAAAGATGAAGAACCTGAGACTACTGAGGAAGAACCAGTTGAGGAATCTGATCAGGATGATGTGCCTTCAGAAGAAACAGCTGATGCTGAAGAGGCCGATCCAGAAGAAGAAGTGTCAGAAGAGTCTTCCGAAGAGAAATCAGACTGATTTCATACCCTTATTTATATTGATTACTTGATATTTGGAGAGGTGGCCGAGCGGCTGAAGGCGCACGCTTGGAAAGCGTGTGTGCGTTCACGCGTACCGCGGGTTCGAATCCCGCCCTCTCCGCTCTCTTAAGCCCCTCTTTCTGAGGGGTTTTCTCTCTGTAGTTGATACTCACCCACAATATTTGTAGCTTGTACTCTTAAGCACTCTTAGGAGCGATGA
>Ga0208522_1001479_pt1 | contig 15077 bp, 16 predicted proteins | sample ETNtaG_25_FD_185763 | JGI IMG/M metagenome (GOLD analysis project Ga0208522, IMG submission 185763) | Marine microbial and viral communities from oxygen minimum zone, Eastern Pacific Ocean - ETNP201302SV86 (SPAdes) (version 2) | ecosystem: Environmental > Aquatic > Marine > Oceanic ... | reverse complement strand
GCACGCCTGAGCTCAGATGGGGTTACTACGCATCATGGTGGCCCTGCCTGATTCCGCCTATCTGGAAGAGGGCGATGCGAAGCAGGCTGCCGGATAACCAGCAGTAATGCACCCGATATCAGCGCAATTCTCAATAGTGCCTCAATGAGCAACTCGCACGTGGTGCCAGAATCGTCCGAGGTCGGGTCTCCTAGTACAACCTCTGCGCTCATCCACACTGGTCTGCTTTCGGTAGGCCTGAGCAACCTCTTCTGGAAGGGTAGCGAGATCAGTGCGAACCCGGACGACAGGGTGCTGATCCTAGCAATGGGTCTCTTCTGCCTGGCCATACCATTCCAGGGACTCTACATCCTACTGTCGAGGATGATCAGGGAGTACGACTCCTCGTCGGAGCTGGTGATGCCCGAGTCGATTCTGCGATTGGCATCAATCTGCGAGATGGTCAGCTACGGTTGCGGGATCACCGGATTCTGCCTCATGCTGATGAGGACCTCAACAATCCTCGGTGGCACCCTGCTCTTCTCGGCGGTCCTGGTCATACTCCTGGCTAGGGCTGCGATGGTGAAGGCGTACGAGGCTAACCAGGCTGCGTACTAGACAAGGGCCCTATTCATCTCGGATGGATTAGCATATGTATTGGTGTCGAAAGGGCAGTGTGAAACTGAATGAACTAAAGGGTAAATTCCCAGCGGAACCCATGGGATGGACTTTCGATGCGGGCAAGATCGTGCTAACGGCCCTGATAATCTTCTCAATAGCCCAGATTTCTGAGAGGAGCACTCTGATGGCTGCCGTGCTGGCATCTATTCCCATTGTCAGCGTACTATCGATGATGATGATGTTCCACGAGGGCCAGACGGCTTTGGAGATCTCCGCATTCGCGAGGGACATCGTCTGGCTACTCATCCCATCGCTCCTGATTTTCATCGTAATGCCCTGGTTAATCGAGTCTAGGAGTTGGGACTTCTACCCTGCTCTAGCCGCTGGTCTGGCGTGTACCGTTGCTGGGTACTTCCTGATGGTACAGGCCATGGAGAAGTTCGGCCTGTCCGCGTAGGTGATTCGATGCCTGTACTAAACGTCGCACTGGTCGGTTCGGAAGACTTGGCGAGGAAATTGGGGAAGAAGGGCGATACTCGGGACATAGAGTCGTATGTCCACAAAGAGAGCAGAGATGGGGAGGCCAGGGTCCTTTCCCTGCTGAGGCCCCTGAAGTTCCCAGAGAGCATCAGGCCCCTGCTAAGCGTCCTCGATGTTGCCAAGGCGGGACTGCTCGAGATCAGGGAGTTGAGTGCATCGGTAGGCGAGGCGATGGTTGCACTGGGCTGCTCAGGGATTTCCAGAGGTAGCGCCATCATCTCACCTGACGAAGGGGTTTGGATCGACTCCGACCAAGTCAGGGTGATGTTGGATCAAGCAGGCCTGGGGGACTGGGAAGTAGTGGAAGGGGAAATCGACGAGCATGGGATCAGGGATAGGCTCTTTGAGATCCAAGACCAGATGTCTGCTTCGATGGAAAAATCGAACTCGTCTCCGTTGATTCTACCTGTTGACCAGCATTTCAACGTCAAAGGAGTAGGTTTGGTGGCAATAGGATACGTCCAGTCGGGGAAGGTCTCGAAGCATGACGAGGTGGAGGTGATGCCAGCATCCGATGTTGGCGTCGTCAGGTCCCTTCAGGTAATGGATGACGACGTTGATGCGGCAATCACCGGGGACAGGGTTGGGGTGGCCTTGCGAAACCTCAGGGAGCAGTCCCTCCACAGGGGTTGCATGATCTGCATTCCCGGGGAAGGTGGTTTGGTCAGCCACGAGAAGTCCAGTTTCGAGTTGGGTGTCGCGCCGTTCCAGAGGAAGGTGCTGTCCGTCGGAGAGGTGATCCATGCGGCTTCCGACCTGCAGTTCTCCGTGGGCAGGGTCTCGGCATTGGACGGCGACTCGGTGACCGTCGACTGGGAATCGCCCCTCTGGATCCGAACCGATGGGAGTTCGAGAGTGCTGATCGTCCAACTGGATGCGGCCCCGATGAGGATTATGGGGACAGCGAGTGGCATCGAGACGATTGGCTAGACTGCCGAGGCCTCGTTAGGGGCGGCCAATCCCGCTAGGTAACCCGAGACCATCTTTCCGAGCTTCCTCTGGTCGCCCTCCCTATGCAACTCCACCCTCATCGAGGATGCTCCTGGGAGTCCCTTGGTGAAGGATACGGCGTGCCTCTTCAGGTTCTTGTTGGGGCTATCCGAGTAAATCTCCTCGGCCAGTTCCAGGTACCTGTCCCAGCACCAGTGCCTGGCTATCGCGTCACCGCCCTCTCCCCAGGGGGGCGTGGATGTGGTCCAGCCGAGGTCCCTCTTGATCTCGTGGAATATGGATGGCCTGCCTATGGCCCCTCTGCCGATCATTAGCCCGGTTGCTCCTGTCGCCTCCAGGCATTCCAGTGCCGATGATGAGTCGGTGACGTCCCCGTTAGCGATCACCTCGATCCCCACTGACTCGGATATCTCCCGTATCTGGGACCAGTCGGCCTCGCCGGAATACCTCTGCCTCAGGGTCCTGCCATGGACGCATACCCTCTCCACGCCCTCCTGTTCCAGTCTCTCGCATATCTCCAAGGCGGTATTGGGGCCACTACCCGTCCCTAGCCTCATCTTCACCGTGATTGGGACCTTGGCGACCTCCAAGCAAGCACGGACCATGTTGACGACCCGATCCGGGTCCCTGAGTAGTGCGGCCCCTGCGTCGTTCCGGCAGACCTTGGGGGCGGGGCATCCGAAGTTGATGTCTATCACATCGGCTCTGTCCTGAAGCATCTCGACGGTTTGGACCATCTCCTCCGTGATCCCCCCGAAGATCTGGGGGATGAATGGGGACTCTCGTGGGTCGCTCTCGACCTTCAGCCATGAGTAGGTGTTCTTGCGAGTCAGCCCCGATGCTGCCGTGAACTCCGTCACGGTCATGTCCGCACCGCACTCCTTGGCCAGGATCCGGTATGCGAGGTCGGTGACCCCTGCCATCGGGGCTAGGAAGAGGGGTGGGGCTGATGCTTCCATAGAATGGGGGGTCCTGTGCTTGGCTTTGAGGCCGTCGAGCTCAGAAGGTCGATTCCCAGTCATCCACGTTCTCCGCGAGCTCGAACTCGAGGTCCGACTTGAGGGTCCCGCGCAGCTTGAGTGTCTCGCGGGCCAGGAGCCAGTAGACGAGTGCCAGGGATCTGCGGCCCTTGTTGTTGGCAGGGAGCGCCAGGTCCACGTTGCGGAGCCTGTTGTTGGCATCGCAGATAGCCACGACGGGCAATCCCGACTTGACGGCCTCTGAAAGGGCCTGCGAATCGGCTGCCGGGTCCGTCACCATGATCACCTCTGGCTCGGTGTAGGTCCTGAGTCTCGGGTTGGTGAGTGTCCCGGGGATGAACCTCCCGACGATGTGCTTGGCTCCTATTGCCTGGGCGAACTTCCTCGCTGGCCTCTGGCCGTACTGCCTTGCGCTGACGACCAGGACCCTGCTTGGGTCGTAATTGGCGAGGAAGTTTGTGACAACCCTGATCCTGGAGTCGGTCTGGTTCACGTCGATGATGTGGAGTCCGTTGCTGTCATTCTGCATGGTGTCTAGGAACTGCTTCATGTCCGCCGATTTCTGGTTGGTACCTATGTGCACAGCGTGAAGTTGGTACATATCCAGCGACACAAGGGGCGACGTACTTTCCGACATTCGGTTTCCTCAGCAGCGCGGCCACCTGCCCTTGGTTGATAAGCGCTACGCAGAGGGAAAGGGCGGCCAGAGGCTCAGTCCTCTAGTTCTGAGAGGAAGGTGCACTCCATCTCCCCGTTGGCAGAGACCTCGTGAGAGCTCGGGAAGTGCACGCATGGCTTGGTCATGGTCGCATACAGGTCGAATGAGTCGTGGAATGACAGTTGCTCGACCGGCGTGGTCACTCCCCAGCCCCTCGCCTCTACCTCCAGGACCCATGTGCCCTCGATGAAGTCGAGCTGCCAGTCCCACCTCTCGCCCGGGTAGTCCTGAGTGGCGCGGACCTCCCAGAACGGGACCCCCCCGGACTGCTGCGAGCCTGGCTCCCAGAGCCTCGCCTCGACGTAGCGAACCTGGTTGGTGTCGTTGCCGATGAGGTCCTCGACCGTGCTCGAGTAGGGGAACTGCGCCCTGAAGTTGATGACCAGGCTGGAAACAGTCTCGTCGAAGACTATGTTTGTCTCGTTCTGGTAGAGTACAGAGTTGAGCTCCGTCCCGGTCTCGAAGGTCTCCGACCAGCCAACGGTTACGTCCTCGTCTATGTACACCGGTGGTTCCCTCCAGCTCTCCATGATCTCGCGCTGGATGGACAGTGCCAGACACCCACTGCTCATCGTGGATGCCATCAGCAGGGAGACGATTAGCAGGGCCTTCCGGGACGCTCCCATGTGAGGTCCGGGAGACCTCAACGTCTTCAACTCCTTCGCTCAAAGGTGCCTCTCGGTACTCATAGGGCACGTCAGCGCCTAAGCTCGGTCACCCTTTGTCGTCATTGAGGCGAGCCAGCGTGGGGGGGTCCGGGGATGAATGTTCCAGTCGGGCTTGATCCGACCTAGAATCCCATGCCGCCCATGCCGCCCATGCCGCCGCCCATGTCGGGCATTGCCGGTGCTGCTTCCTTCTGGTCTGGATCATCGGCGATCAGGGTCTCCGTGGTAAGTACTAGCCCTGCTATCGATCCAGCCGACTCAAGTGCGTTCCTGGTGACCTTGGCGGGATCCAGGATCCCGGTTTCCACCATGTTGACGTACTCGCCGGAGCGCGCGTTGTACCCGAAGTTCTCATCGTCGTTGGACAGGATCTTGCTAATCACGTCGTCACCGTCGGCACCTGCGTTTGCAGAGATCTGCCAAGTCGGCGCTGCGAGTGCTTCGTAGACCAGGTTGATCCCGATCGCTCGGTCTCCGTCTGCCGATTCGGCGAGCCCCTTGAGCACCTCGCGGGCCCTGAGCAGGGTGACTCCCCCGCCGGCCACGACTCCTTCTGCCATTGCCGCTCTGGTCGCGTTGAGGGCGTCGTCCACCCTGGCCTTGGTCTCCTTGACCTCGGTCTCGGTGGCTGCCCCGATCTTGAGTACCGCGACTCCTCCGGTTAGCTTGCCGACCCTCTTCTCGATCTTCTCCCTGTCCCACTTGCTTGTGGATAGCTTGGCTTGCCCGCGGAGTAGCTCTGCTCTCTCCTCGGTCGCCTTCTTGTCGCCGCCGCCACCGACTACCGTGGTCTTGTTCTTGGCCACGATAATGCGGTCCGCGCTTCCGAGGCTCGATGGCCCCTGTGCCTTGAGATCGGCCCCTTGGTCCTTGAAGAGGGGCTTCGCCCCAGTGAGTACGGCGATGTCCTCGAGCTGCTCGGAGATCTCGTCCCCGAACCCGGGTGCCTTGACCGCGACTGCCTTCACGACCTTGCTCACAACGTTCAGCACCAGTGTTGCCAGTGCCTCTCCTTCGATGTCCTTGGCCACTATCAGTAGGGGCCTCTTCTGCTGGACGCTGGCCTCCAGAGTTGGCAGAAGGTCCTGTGCTGAGTTGATCGTGTGGTCGGTTAGTAGGATCAGGGGGCTCTCGTGGACCGCCTCCCTCTTCTCCCTGTCAGTGATCATGTACGGGCTCATGTATCCCTTGTTGAATTCCATTCCCTCGACCACGTTCAGGGAGGTCTCGATCGACTTGGCCTCCTCGACGGTGATGACGCCTTCCCTTCCGACGGCATCTACTGCCTCGGCGATCAGCGATCCTATCTCCTCGTCGTTGTTTGAGGCTATCGTGGCTACCTGCTTGATCGTCTCGCTGGTCTCGACCGGGACGGCTCTATCCTTCAGGGAATCCACGACTGTCTCTATTGCCTTGTCGAATCCGGCCTTCAGCTCCACCGGGCTCGAACCTGATTCCATGTTCTTCAGGCCGTGATGGCAGAGGCTCTGAGCCAGGATCGAGGCGGTTGATGTCCCGTCTCCGGCATTGTCCTGGGTCTTGCTCGCGACCTCCTGGATTAGCTTGGCTCCCATGTTGGCGAACGGGTCGCCCAGCTCGATGTCCTTGGCTATCGTGACTCCATCGTTGATGATCGAGGGGCTTCCCCACGACTTCTCCAGCACAACTGTCCTCGCTGCAGGTCCTAGGGTGACCTTGATCGCGTTTGCGACGGTGTCGATTCCCTCCAGCAGCTTCTCTCTTGCTTCTTCTCCGTAAACTATCTTCTTTGCTCCCATTTTATCACTCCATTACCTTGGCTTGAATGTCCTCTTCCTGGATCAGCAGGTAGTCCATACCCATCCACTCCATCTTCGTCCCGCTGAACTGCCTGAAGATCACACGATCTCCGACCGAGACGCTCTTCGCGTCCGGACCGACGGCCTCGACCCTTCCGACGGTCATCTTGTCCCGGGCCTCCTCGGGTAGGAGAAGACCTGATTCGGTCTTCTCCGGGGCGTTCTCCATTGCTAAAAGCACCATTTCTCCGATTGGTTCTATTCCTACTGCCATGACGTTCATCTCCAGTTTGTGTCAATCGGGATTTTTGGTCTATTTTAAACTAAACGAATGGAGCATTGAGAACAAAATCGACTTTATTGGGCTACTCTTCCTCGTCATTCCTGGAATTCCACTCCGAGAAACTCTCCATGGCAATTGGCGAGAGTAGGATTGCGAGTATCGTGAATGTCAGCGAGTACCATGACTTTGCGGTTACTGAGCCGGAGGTCCCGGAGGTCGCGAGCTTGATGGCTCCAATCCAGGGAACCTCGGACGAGGCGACTCCCACGATCCAGTCATCCTCAACTGGTTCCACCGGGTTTCCGCTCGCATCGACTAGGCCTCCGCCCTGGCCCTGGGAGTTTGCACCCGGCTGGTCGATCATGCAGCCTCCGAAGTTATTGTCCCCCGAGGTCAGGAACCCGGAGTGCTCGGGCTCCCACCCCTCGACCCTCAGGTTGTAGTTCCCCCCATGGTAGGAGCATTCGTAATCCAGCGTCCATGACACGGTCTCGACGTTTCGAAGCGAGGTCCCGGGCACGTCCCAGCCGGTGCCGTTCGAGACCACCTCGAGAAGGGCCCTGTGGATCACAGGAGTGTCCTGACCGCCGTTCTTCCTGTAGATGATCACGTCTCCCGGCATCCCGTGCGACTCGTACCCGTAGTGCTCGTTGCCAACTTGGGTTGCCTCGACGAAGGAGACGACGTCGACCCTGTCCTTGTTCAACACCAGGATCAGGTCACCCGGGTCAATGGCTCCGATCGAGCCATCTCCATCGTGCATCATGGACTGAGATTCGACGACCACCATGGGGGGGAATGATCCTGTGGATATCCACATCGACCCGAGTAGGAGAACGACAAGCCCGACTGCCAGTGACGCTTCGCGGACCCACGGATCGACTGATGAAACCGCCAAATTGCCCTCGGAGTCTGAACTGGCGGCTCCCTCGTCCGACACCTCATTCCTCCTCGGAGCTGCCCATCGGTGCGTCATCGGAGGGCACAGAGAGCTTGGAGTACCTCTTCGGGACCTTGATTCCCAACCTCTCGTACAGGCCCTTCAGCCTTGACTGGAACGACTTGCCGAGGAGGTCGGCGGCGCGCTCTGCGTCCTTGCTCCTCCTCATCACCTCGGCACGCGAGTCCAGTTCCAGAATCTCCGATAGGGTCTGCTTCTTGTCGTAGAAGTAGAAGAACTCCGGTGCGACGAAGAACATTGCTATGCTGCCTCCTAACAGGCCGATCCAGGTCAGTGTGATCATCGTGTCGCTGGCCTCCTGGGCGTAGTCGAGGAAGAAGAGCTGGATGAAGGAGAACAGGGCGATGCCGAGGGAGAGTATCGTCATCCACGTGTAGGCCTGGAAGTGGAACTCGTGCTTCGACCTCCACCACTTCTTGATCGGGTTGGGAGGCTTGGAGGTGCGTCGCGCCATGCTATCAGACCCCGCGCCGCACTCGCATTGTTAGTCCCTTTCGTCTTCTGGCATCCGATTTCTGGGGGCAAGCAATATCCGCGGGACCCCTCTGGGGGGGTTGTGCTGGTTGGTCTGACAGGCAGGAACGCCTCGGGGAAGTCCACGCTGGTGAGTTGGTTCTCCGAGAGGGGGCTGACCAGCGTCTCATGCTCCGACTCGATACGAACGTGGTTGCGGGACCAGGGTCTGGAGACGACCAGGGGGGCCCTGATCGAAGGAGGTCGGGAGCTTCGGAGGAACGGGGGCGCTGGGATCCTGGCAGAGATGCTTCTGGATATCCTGGATGGGGATGACGCCGTCGTCGACTCGATCAGGACCCCCGCCGAGGCCGAGGCGCTCAGGAGCAGGGGCGACTTCGTCCTGATCGAGGTCAGGGCGGACGAGGAATCCCGTTGGCAGAGAATGACCTCTAGAGGTAGGGCTGGCGATCCGATCGAGAAGGAGACCTTCCTCTCCCAGGAGGCAGCCGAAGTCAAGTCAGAGGACGAAGCAGGGCAGGCCCTGGACGCCACTGCTGCCCTGGCTGATATCACCGTGGTGAACGACGGCACGATAGAGGAACTGGAAGGTAAATTGGAAGCAATCTGGTCGTCACTCTAGGTGGATCGTACCTTGATGCCTGCTTCTCCCATCATGGCAACGGACATCGCGAAGTCATTCTCCCAGCGCTCGGGGATATCGATGTCACCCGGGTAGACCACCTCGACTATCCCGGCTTGGATCAGGGATCGGGAGCACCCCGTGCACGGTGGCCATGTCACGTACGCGATGCATCCCTTCAGGGAAACCCCGATCCTGGCTGCGTGCATTATCGCATTCTCCTCCGCATGGCAGATCAGCGGGTACTTCTGCTCCCTTTCGGCGAGCCTCGAGTCGTCTGCAATCCCCCTGGGGAACCCGTTGAAACCGGTTGACCTGATCTCGCGGTCCTCCCCGATCACCACGCACCCGACCTTGGTGGAGGGGTCCTTGCTCCATGTGGAGATGTGCCTCGCTAGCTCGATGAAACGCGCATCCCACTTATCGCTCACGTGCGCTGTGCAAGGCGGTTGGGTAATCATCCTTCGGTTTCGACCCGAGGGGGGTGTGCCACGAGCGAGTCGCAGAGATCGAGTCCCTCCCTCGATGCGTGCTCCTCGATGATCCTCCCGACCAGGTATACGCTGCCGGACACGAAAACCGAGCATCCCCGCTCACGGGCGATCTCAGAGGCGACTTCCATCGCATCGGAGGGCTCTGGGACCAGCAGCGGATCCTCCCCCGAGACCTCGTGAATGGCATCGGCCAGGTCGACTATCGGCACGGTTGGCCTCCTCCCGCCATTGACCTCCGTCACTATCGTCCGGATGCGCCCATCGGCATTCGAGAACAGGGAGGTCGATTCCGCGAGGCCCTCCTTCTGCGTCATCCCCAGCAAGAGCACGTGCTCGGCGCCTGCGATTCGACTTAGGTCGTGGGAGATGCTCTCTGGGTTGTGGGCTGCGCTGAGGTAGAATCTGGTCCCTGACCACGACAGGGGGGAGAAGGTCCTGCCATGCCATGTGACATCGACAGCCATCTCCTCCCAGCCAATCCTGCCACCGATCTCGAGAGCCATCTGTTTCGCAACCTCCTGCGCGTCCTGGCTCTCGGGGGAGAACCAGGTGGCGTCTGCCCCCGCTGTTCCCTCGATGGCACCCCTCACCCCCTCGTCCTCGTGATGGAGGCAGATCATGGGAACGCCGGGCCTGTGTATCCCGGCCTTCTCGGTGGCTATCTTGGGGAGGGAGTCGCCTAGGATCTCCGCGTGGTCCATCGAGATCGTCGTGATGGCACAGATGTCCGCATCGACCAGCCGGGTGGAGTCCAGCCTGCCGCCCAGGCCGGTCTCGATTACCGCCCTGTCGACCCCGGATCTGGAGAACGCCAGCATGGATGCGAGGAAGGTGGTCTCGAAGTAGGTCGGTTGGATCGCAGGTTCGATGGAGCAGGCCTCCCTCACCTCCTCGAGGAACCGGTCGAACGCCTCCTCCGAGATCGGTCGGCCGTCTACCCTCGCCCTCTCCTCGACCCTGACCAGGTGCGGTGACGTGAACAGGCCGATCAGCTCACCGTTCCTGGAGCCAAGCGCAGAGAGGTGCGCGCAGAGGGACCCCTTCCCGTTGGTCCCAGCCACGTGAACGCTGGGGAAGTCGGCATGGGGGTTGCCGAGCCGGTCCAGCATATCCGAGCAGGTGTCCAGCCCCAGCCTGACTCCAGCTCCGATTCTCCCGGCCAGCCACCCCCTGATGTCATCCTCGTCACCCGGGTTCATGGTTGGGTCAAGGTGAAATGTGCCTTGAAGGTCGTGGAGGCATGGCGGATTCGGAGTTCGGTGATGTGATGGCCGCCATTCGCGATCAATGGGCCTCTATGGCCGGCATGGCTGGGATGTTCACGTTCTCCATACTACTGGGGGTATTCATACAGCCATTCTACAACTTCGAGATTTTCAGGGCATTCGGGGAGGAGGGGACCACTGAGGCTGGGAACATCCTGCTCGAATTGGTGATGATCTTCCTGTTCACGATTGCCGTGATCTGGCTTGCCAGGAAGGGGCTCGAGGTGCTGATCAAGTGGTTAGTGTTCTTCGCGCTTGGATACAGCCTCTTGATGGCACTCCAGCCGATTCTATCGATTGTCTTCTGGTTGGTGGGATTGCAGAACGGAGATGTTGGGCTGGCGATTCTATTTGGCGTGACTGTGGGGATGATGTACACTCTACATCGGTTCCCAGAGTGGTATGTGGTGAACACAGTCGGATTGCTGGTCGGTTCTGGGGTGATCGTGATGCTTGGAATCGCCTTCGTTCCAGTGCTGATCATCCTGTTCATGGTACTCGCGGCGATTTACGACCATTGGGCTGTGAATGGGAGCAAGCACATGCTGGAATTGGCTGACACCATGATCGATCTGAAGCTCCCGGTGCTTCTCGTCGCTCCGAAGAGCACCGACTACACATTCCTGGAGCAGAAGGGGGACGTGATGGAGAAGTCGCATGACGAGCCTGCAGTTCCCGTTGAGAGTTCCATGCCCCCGAAGAAAGTGAAGAGCAGGGATGCGCTCTTCATGGGTCTGGGTGATGTCATCTTCCCGGGTATGCTGGTCATCTCCTCGATCACCTTCCTCCCGGAGACCGGCCCAGTCGTCTTCGACTTCTGGGGAGGGGATTCGATTCCAATCCATCTCGGCCCCATGATCGTTGGGATGGGCACTCTCGTCGGGGGATTGGTCGGGTATGCAGCCCTGATGACCCAGGTCGCGAGGGGGAAGGCGCAAGCCGGACTGCCGCTCCTGAATGGCGGCAGCATACTCGGGTACCTGATCTCGGGAACCATAGCCCTAGGATTCGACCAACTCTGGCAGGACATCACGTTCCTCTGATTCGCTAACAATGATTTGAAGGGCGGAGGCCGGGCCAAAAGGCCGATTACGATGCTCGACATGACGATGTTCAGGGAGAACTCGGACGTCATCAGGGCGGATCACGACAGGAGGGGGATACCCCACGACCCCATTGACGAGGTCATAAGGCTCGACGAGGAATGGAGGAAGTCCCAGTACGACGTGGACCAGCTCCGCAGGAAGAGGAACGAGGCAGCGAGGGGCATTGCCGAGGCCAAGAAGTCGGGTGATGAGGCGGCTGCCAAGGCCATCATGGGCGAGGTGTCGGACATCGGCGCCCAGATCGATTCACTCACCACTCACTCCGAGGAGTGCCTGGAGCAGAGGGACGCACTCAGGATGAGCATCCCGAACATACTGCACGACGAGGTCCCCGTCGGCGAGGACGACCAGAAGAACACCCTCCACAGCCTGCACGGCGAGAAGCGCGAGCTCGGATTCGAGCCCCGGACCCACAACGACATCATCGAGATGAACGGGTGGGTCGACCAAGCCAGGGGTGCGAAGGTGACCGGGAGTCGCTTCTCCTTCATGCAGGGGGATCTGGCTCGTCTGGACATGGCCCTGCAGCAGTACGGGGCCGACTTCCTGATGGAGCGCGGCTACATGCTCGTCCAGCCCCCCCTGATGATGAACAGGGAGGCCTACGAGGGAGTGACCGACCTGAGCGACTTCGAGACGGTGATGTACGGTATCGAGCCGGACAAGTACTACCTGATCGCGACCAGCGAGCACCCGCTGACGGCAATGAGGATGGATGAGGTCATCGAGCCATCCGAGCTGCCGATCAAGATGGTAGGCGTCTCACCATGCTTCAGGAGGGAGGTGGGTGCGCACGGCCTCTCCGACAGGGGCATCTGGAGGGTGCACCAGTTCACCAAGGTCGAGCAGATAGTCATCTGCGACCCCGATGAGTCGTGGGACCAACACGAGGACCTGCTCCAGAACGCGGTCGACCTCTGGGACAGCCTTGACCTGCACTACAGGGTAGTCAACATCTGCACTGGAGACATGGGGACGGTGGCAGCGAGGAAGTACGACTTGGAGGCTTGGCTCCCCGGAGCGGATGCGTACAAGGAGGTAGTCTCCTGCTCCAACTGCACGGACTACCAGGCGAACCGCCTCAGGATGCGCTACAGGACCTCGGAGGGGAACTCCGCGGTCCACACCCTGAATTCCACTGCCATCGCGACCAGCAGGGCCCTGGTCGCCATAATGGAGCAGAACCAGATGGAGGACGGGACGGTGACGATACCAGAGGTCCTGAGGCCCTATATGGGTGGCAGCGTCACTCTTTCACCGATTGGGAAGTGAATCTCCCCCACAAATCGTTATCCGGATTCAGGCCTATTGCGGCAAGGATTGCAACTCCCTGCCAAAAGTGCCATTCGATGAAATCGAACGGCCATTCAATTACCCCGAGAAGGCCTGACCACACCGTGTAGGATAGGATATCCATCGAGATCAATGCAACCGAGAAATAAAGCAAGAATTTGTATGATTTCTTGCCGTTTAGAATTCTATTTGCCTCCGTCTTGTTATTCACGCTCCAACCCCGCCAACATAATACGAATCCCAAGGAGAAAACCAGTGTGCTAATGTCCCACAGCATCCATGCGATTGTTATCAGTATCGCATCTAGCGGATTGAAGCCCTCTTGAGATGTCCAGAATTCATAACTACCTGTTAGCGAACCAGGCATGTATGTGATTGATTCGATGGAATTAATCAGTGCACCAAGGCCGTGTGACCCATCCCACCACCAATCTCCAAAGATGAAAGAGAGGAGGAATAACGCGGTTGCTCCAATCTTCTGCTTGTCGTAGTCTGACCGCTCGGCGGAGTCGGCCTTGGATGTCACGTCTCCTTCGCCTTTCCCCTTCTGCACCCATTGGTCTCCCTCCCTCTGATATCCCCTTATCGCTATGGGCTCGGGAGAGTCGGTGTCGTCCTGCCCCGGCGGCGGTGGCGGTGGTGGCGGAGGGCCACCATTGTGTGGACCGGGGGAGTCGTCGTCATCCTGCTTGTCCTCATCGGGAGTCGCATCCCACCAGTTCTCGGGCTCTTCGGGCATTTCTAAGCAAACTCATTACGATAGATTCGGACATTAACTTGTCCCCGGCATACGGAAGTGACCCTGCGGCGGGATACATTCATGCGAGCGAGGTTGGGAATAGAGGTTGTGCGGCAGCAGCTATCCCTGGTCCTCCTGCTGCTTTCATCGATAGCAGTAGGCCCTCATTTTGTCGATGCGCGGCCTGCTCTCCTAGGTTCAGAGGACGTAGGGATGGGAACCGACTCGTCGGATGAATCAGAGGAATTCGGCCCGATTGAGTATAACGACAGTTTCCAGTACGCCGAGATAGAGGTGGGCAATCGATCAGCCACCCTGATGATGCCGGGAGGGCACGATTACTCGCGCCCACTCCCACTGGTCGTCTCCCTGCACGGATACAGCAGCAGTGGGTACTGGGGTGCTTGGTACGTTGACCTGTTCGACAGCGTGCTTGACAACGAGCACCTGCTTCTGTACCCCGATGGTACGATGAACCCGATAGGGAACAGATTCTGGAACGCCACTGCTGCATGCTGCAACTACTGGGAGCAGGATGTGGATGATGTCAGCTGGTTGATGGGCCTGGTTGACCTTGCGATCGACAACTACGGGGCCGACCCAGACGGGATCGTGTTCGTCGGACACTCGAACGGCGGTTTCATGTCCCACAGGCTAGTCTGCGAGCAGGGGGACAGAATCAGGGGGATAGTGTCACTCGCGGGCTCTACGTATGACGACTTCGATGATGCCTGTGACGACACGGGGAGGCCCAACATCCTACAGGTCCATGGCACCTTCGATTGGGTCATCTACTACGAAGGGGGGTATGACTACGACTGGGACGATGGTGCAGAGCACTACTACCCAGGAGCAGAGAGCACAGTGGGGTCATGGGCAAACAGGTCGGGGTGCGATAGCGATTACACGCAAACCGGGCACCTTGACTTGGTCACCCCTGCTGGTACGAACGACACAGACACGCTCGAGCACCTCAATTGCTCAGATGGCAACAGGGTCGCACTATGGAGAATTAACGGGGGGAGCCATTCCCCAGTCTTCAGAGACGGGCAGTTCCCGAACTCAACCGTTCCCTGGGCCCTGAGCGGATTCGTCAGAGACTCGGACGGGGATGGGGTCAGGGATGACCTGGACCAATTCGTATACAACCCCAACGAATGGAATGATACCGATAGTGACGGTATTGGTGACAACTCCGATGCCTTCCCCGAGGACCCGAGCGAGTGGGACGATACGGACGGGGACGGGGTCGGGGACAACGCGGACGCCTTCCCCGAGGACCCTGCGGAATGGGACGACACTGACGGGGACGGGGTCGGGGACAACGCGGACGACCTCCCTGAGGATCCCACCGAGACCACCGACACTGACGGTGACGGTGTCGGGGACAACTCCGACGACCTCCCTGAGGATCCCACCGAGACCACCGACACTGACGGTGACGGTGTAGGCGACAACTCCGACGACCTCCCTGAGGATCCCACCGAGACCACCGACACTGACGGGGATGGGGTCGGCGACAACTCCGATGCATTGCCCGAGGACCCGAGCGAGTGGGAAGACTGGGACGGGGACGGGGTTGGCGACAACTCCGATGCCTTCCCC
>Ga0208522_1001478_pt1 | contig 15080 bp, 10 predicted proteins | sample ETNtaG_25_FD_185763 | JGI IMG/M metagenome (GOLD analysis project Ga0208522, IMG submission 185763) | Marine microbial and viral communities from oxygen minimum zone, Eastern Pacific Ocean - ETNP201302SV86 (SPAdes) (version 2) | ecosystem: Environmental > Aquatic > Marine > Oceanic ... | reverse complement strand
TCGAGTCGGCCGAGAAGCCGATGTCGGTGATTGTTGAGTGGGTCAGAAGAAGTGGAGTTTCATCTTCCAAAGAGGTAGATTTCCGTTCATCCTGTGAGGTGATTCCGAAAGAAGCGCTCATTCCCAACATGAGAAGGATCAGAGCGAATGCAACGAGGTCACGGGTTCTAATGTGGAAGAACACGTTTTCCACAATAATTCAGAAGTGGTTTAATTCTTCCTCACCCCAGTCATCTGAACCCACTGGTTCGCTTTTGATGCGAACAGTGGTTCGTTCGTAGCCCTAAAATGGGTAGGCACAGAGGGTACTCTCTGATTCAACCGAGGACTTGGGGGGCTGATGAGAGGACCTCTTCGTTACAGCCGTCTGCGAACTGCTCGAAGTTATCAACGAACATCTGGGCCAGCAGGTCAGCCACATTGTCGTACCTCTTCTTATCGTGCCAGGTGTCTCTGGGCTGGAGAATATTGTCGGGCACGCCCTGGCAGGTGCTCGGGACTAGGAAGCCGAAGCGCTCGTCCTCGACGAACAGGACATCATCAAGATCGCCGTCTAGCGCTGCGTTGAGCAGTGCGCGGGTCCATCGTATCTTGATTCGGCTGCTAGCGTCAGCCCCACCGGCTACCCAGCCGGTGTTGATTAGCCAGCACTTGGCGCCGTTGTCGCGGATCTTCTTTGAAAGCAGGTCGGCGTATACACTGGGATGGCGGGGCATGAACGGGGCGCCAAAGCAGGCGGAGAACGCCGGTTGGGGCTCCTTGACGCCGACCTCTGTCCCGGCGACTTTGGCGGTATAGCCCGAGATGAAGTGGTAGGCGGCCTGCTCGGGACTAAGTTTCGAAAGTGGGGGAAGAACTCCGAACGCATCGCAAGTCAGGAAGACGACATTCTTTGGATTCCCCGCCATCGAATCCGGGGTGCGGTTCTCTATCGATTCAATGGGATACGATCCGCGGGTGTTCTGGGTGAGTGAGCCGTTGTCAAAGTCAGGCGTCCCGTCGGCGTTGAGTACGACGTTCTCGAGTATAGAACCGGGCATCCGCGTGGTAGCGTATATCGCCGGCTCGTCCTCTTTTGATAGCCTGATGAGCTTGGCGTAGCAGCCACCCTCGAAATTGAACACGCCGTTGTCGGACCAGCCGTGCTCGTCGTCGCCGACCAGAGCCCTGCCGGGATCTGCAGAAAGGGTGGTCTTACCGGTGCCTGAGAGTCCGAAGAACAGAGCGGATTTCTCACCGTCGGTGTTCGCCGAGCAGTGCATGGGCAGGAGACCTTTGGAGGGGAGGATGTGGTTCATGATAGTGAAGATGGCCTTCTTGATTTCGCCCGCGTAGTGGGTGCCTCCGATTATCACCAGTCCGCGATCTAGAGCGAGGATGACGAAGGCGTCGGAATTGACGCCGTCGACTTCTGGAACGGACAGCAGGTCTGGGGCGTGCAGGATGGTGTATTGTGGGGCATGGGAAACCATCTCGTCATTCGTCGCGCGCACGAACATGTTGTGCATGAAGGCGGCGTGCCATGCCTTCTCAGTGACCAGCCTGACAGGCATCCTGTAGTCCGGGTCTGCGCCGCAGAACGCGTCCTTGACGAACAGGTTCTCGGAGTCGTTCAGATGGGCTATCGTCTTCTCCAGCAGGCCCTCGAAGACCTCTGGGGTGGTTGGCCTGTTGTGGTCACCCCACCACACATTGTCGGCCATGCCGGGCTCGTTCACGATGAATCGGTCGTTCGGTGATCTGCCAGTACGCTCTCCGGTAGTGGCCAGCAGTACGCCGTGTGCAGTAAGTTTCGCCTCGCCTCGCTCGACAGCGCTCTGATGCAGGACCTCCCAACCGAGGTTCCAGTGCACTGCGCCTTTGGGATCGAGGCCGTGCGATGCCAGAGGCGTAGCGAAGTTGCGGGAGTCGCCTGACATGGAGGAGGGCTCCATGACGCACGACGCTGAGATTCCCCCTTCAAGCGTTGCGGCTGAGCCATTCCTGTTCGAACAAGGCAAAAGCGAGTATTCCGGTCGTCTCGATTGGGGATGCGATTATGCGGGGGCGGCTGTGGTCGGAGGATGATGGCTGACGATGACCGGGATGACAGAATCATCCGGGAGAGCGAGTTCCGCAGGAACATCAACATCGATCTCAGCGACATCGAGCTCCCCGAGAAGAGTGGTGATGAGGAGGCGCGGCGTGAGAAGCTCGCCAAGGCCGTGGACGAGGCTCTCGGGGAGTTCCACGACCCGTTCGAGCAGCCCAGCGGTGACGAGCCGGGGGCGGTGCAGCAAGACGGCAGCGTCCCGCTCGCTCCCGAACGCGACATCGTGACAGAGATTGCAGTCGAGGGCGAGAGGGGCGTCAACTGGGCCCTGATGATTTCGATGGTCATCGTCTACAGCGCCATCGGGGTGCAGGCAGGCCTAGCGCTGCCGCCGCTTCTGGCGATTATTGTCCTAATGCTCCTCGCAGGGGTTGGTTTCACGCTCGGGGAGCGCTGGGTCCCGGACCCAGCGATGAAGCTGCTTGGAGTCACTTGGGTGATCATCTCGATGAAGGTCATGTACGGCCTCGCCATCGAACTGAATCGCTGGGACTACATCGGAATGGAGGTTCTCGGTGTCCTGCTTCTGTTGCTTGTCGGCGTGAACGTACTAGTCGCTTACAGGCACGATCACGATGCTATCGCCGCTCAGTCGACCCTAGTACTGCTGGCCATCGCCTCGACGGCGGGGTCGGTTCTTGGAGAGAGTGGTGTCGCCGGGATGATACTACTCGCAACTCTGCTGGTACACGGGCTTGCGCTGCACCGGCAGTCGGGCAACCTCGCTGCGCTCGGCGTGGCGGCGTCCAACCTGTGGATTGGGATGCACGCGATAACCGGTGGATTCGAGTTTGGCTCTCTGAGGATACTGGCACTCGACAACCCCCTGCTGTTGTTCCTGCTTCTGATGACTGTCACAGGCATCAATGCGACCATGGCAGCCCGCTTCGCGCGCGACAAGAACTGGTTCTCGCAGGCGTTCGCGGCGCTCGGACTCGGCAAGCCGGGGCTCTGGGGCGTCTCGATCTCGATGGGGATGGTTGGGGCACTTCTGGCCGTCGCTAGCAGCCGTGAGGACACCGGGTACGCGCTGGGGATGGTGGCTTTCCTCGGTGCGGCCTTCGGTGGCTCATACCTCTCAGTCAGGGGGGTCGATACGAAGCGTGTCGCGGTCCCCCTCGGGGCGTCTGCCTTCCCTCTGGTCGGAATGCTGGTCGCAGGGCATGGCTCAGGTAATCTAATCGCTGCTCTCGACGCCTACGACCTCTTCACCGTCCTCGCCAGCATAGTCACCGGCTTCGTGCTTCTGCGTGACCAGGACAAGGTGACTGACAGGGTGTTGTGGCTAGGCGCCGTCACTGTGCTCGTTCTGCTCGTCATACTGGTTCCGGTGAACTCCACCACCTCAGGCGGTGATGGAGGCGTGCTGCTGCTGGGTCTGCTGGGCGCCATGCACGTCGGGACCGCTGTGCTCGCAGTGCAGCGCAATTCTCCCTCGCTTGCAGGGGTAACAGTTCTGCTGCCTTGGAGCTGGGTGCTTCTAGAGGAGGTCATAGAGGAGACCGTCAGGATTCTGCTGGTCGCCAACGATGTGCTCGATCCCGGAAGCATGATCGATCTCGAGCCTGTGCCCCTAGGTGCATATCTCGCTCTGTCCTGCGTTCTGATGGTCATAGTCAATGTCAGACTCGGCGAATCCGGCGTCAACCTTGCCGCCCGCTTCCTCGGTATCTCAGAGATATCTGCGTCAATCCGCGACTCAGGGGCACTGCAGCTCTGGTCGTTGGGATGGTGGCTGCCCCTGTTCACGATGATATTCATGTCTCAGTTCGGTGGTTTCACCGCCGTCTCGCTACTGCTGGTGCTGTTCCTGCTGACGGCCCTCCACGTCAGTTCGGAAATCGCCGGAATAAGGGTCGGTGGGGCTAGCGATATGACTGCGATTCTCGCTGTCGCCGTCATCGCAATCCAGTGGAGGCACGGGATGTTTGTCCCTCTAACTGCTCTGCTCTGTCTATCATTGGTGGCTCTGATGCTGACTAGGGCTCCTAGCGACGAGAAACTGTACACCAGCGGCTTGGGACTGATGAGTCTGCCAATACTGATGGCGCTCTCGGGAAGACAGCCGGTGAAGCTTCTGGAATCGACGGGCTCGCTGCCCGAAGTCGATGTGGGCATCGCTGCCGTGATGTGTTCGGCCGCGGTGCTCGCAGCCTACCTGCCTCGCGCGGGTGGCATAGAGAAGCTGCTCAACCCCGCACTGGCGGCTCTGTGGCTGCTGGTGATTACCACCGCCCTCTCCTTCGAGTTGGAGAACGAGACTGCGGAGATTGTCTCATTGACGATGTTCGTAGTCAGCTCGCTGTGGCTGGTCGCCAGAGGCGAGTTGCGCGCCGAACTGAAATCAGTGGCCAAGCGCGATGCGCGTGTCGAGATGGCTGCCGAGGCGATTCAGACTGAGGATGGTGCTGAGGGTGGCGTTGCGACCTACGACCCGCGTCTGGCCGAGTTGGGGGCCGAGCGGAGCAAGCGGAGAGACAAGTCGGGTACCGACAATCTCGAAGAACTCTACACGACTGATTTGAGTCACAAGCCGATGGTCGTCCTAGCGGTGCTCTCGCTGATACTTGGCGCGGGAATCATACTGGGTCTGCTAAATGGGACGAATCCGCTCATGTTGGTGGCGATAGGCGTCTTCGCGACCGCTCTAATCGCCCTTGCTAGGTCCCGCACCAAGAGTCTCGATTTGGAACTGCCCCACATCATGGGAATGGAGATGCCGATTGCCATGGCAATCAGCGGACTGGTCGCAATCCATGTCGTATCCCACATCGGTCCAGGCAGCAGCAATGAGGATCTACTCGACATGGCGGTGCTCATCGTGCTGCTGGTGGAGTTGGTGGCAATCTCCCTGATTGGCCAAGACAGGTTGCTGGACAGGATACCGATTGCGCTCGACTGGATTGTCCTGCCACTGCTGGCTGGTAGGATGCTGGGGGCTGTGATGGTCGAGGCGCTTCCCTATCCACTGGTCATCGATCCATTTGGAGGCGATATGGTCGAGTGGGAGATGCCGTGGATGTTGCTCGAGTCGGTGCTGGTGCTAGTCGTTCTGGTGGATATCTGGGTAGACCGTAAGAGAGAGAGTCTCGGTAGGGATGACTGGAAGGGCTCCTCCGGGCGTGGCGCACGCAGCCTGTTCGTGGTCATGCTGTCGTTCGGCCCTGCGGGTGTACTGGCCGTCGCGAGTGCTGTCGAGCAGGGTTGGAGATACCGTCAACCCTGGGCCGTCGGTCTGGCGGTCCCAGCAGGCCTGATGGCGCTTTTCGCCATCGGCAACTGGTACGAACCGGTGCTCGATGTGTTTCCTGAGGCCACGATGGGGACTGGGTTGCTGCTGCTTGCACTGCTGGCCCTGAGTGTTCCCCTGAAGGGAGACAGTTGGTCCATGATGCTGGCTGTCGACTCGCACCTACTGGTCATTATTGTCGCCATCGCCCACCACGCCACCTCGGTGCTGCTGCCGGTGCTGCTGATTGCGCTCTCAACCACAGTCTGGGTGGTGGGTATACTGCAGTTACGACGGACCCTGAGGGCATGGGGGTTGGTCGATTTAGTGGCGGCTATCCTGAGCGCGCTGATATTCGTGCCCGGCATATTCCAACCGACTACCCTGTTGATTGCGCTGATGGTGGTGGCCGTAGAGTTGGGAGTGGTGTCCTGGCTAGGTCTGCGCAACGAGGCACAGATGGTCAAGGACTGAAGTTGCAACGTGGTACTGCGAGGCTGTTGCTGACCTTCGAAATGAATACCTCGGTTATGCCGAGCGGGCCAACGTTGATGACACACGGTAGCGACAAGCAATCGTGACAAGATCGTGGATATCGGACACGCCCGACGAAGTCGAGCACCCGCCCGTCCCCTTGGGTATCAATCAGATGGCGGTGCCCAGAGCCACCTTGATGCTCTCACTGGGTACCGCATTGGTACTGCTTCTGTCAGCTATCTGGGTTGGCTGGGCGGCCTGGAACTTCAGCGCCGACCTTGAGGACTCTTTCGGACCTCCCGTCGAGGCGCCGACCATCGACGGGCGGCTGGCTTGGGAGGTCGACCTGCTGTTCGACACCTGCTCTCCCAGAGAGGGGGACTGGGTCTGGCCGGAGAGCCTCTCGGATCAGGACGACGTGTTCCTCTATCCTGGTGAGCTACGCTGCGACTGGGAGCATCAGGGTGATGATGACCGCGCCAGTGTGGCTGTGTACAACCGCGGCAACGCCACGGTTGACCTAGTGCTGGAGATTAGGGGGGCGGGGGTCCTGTTCTCAGACTCAGACAATACCACCCACCAGATTACCCTAGAGGGCAATGAGAGCGGAATCGTCGAGCTTGAGCTAACCGAGGACATCACCGAGGGTAGCATAACTGTGGCAGTCAGCCCTGTCACGGTGGTGGATGCTGAGGTGCTGCTCGAAGTGAACGTGTTCAAGGGCACCGAGGAGCGCGAGATGCACATCAACGACAACGACAGGATCGAGGTGCACTATGTAGTATGGAACGCCGACACCGGGGAGCAGTTGGACGAAGGGGACCTGCTCGTCACAGCGGGGGACGACCCTACTTACATCGACGGGTTCGGCTGGTCTGCTATTGGTTTGGACATAGACAGCGACAGGGGATTAATCCCGGGGATCAACACCGGAACTTCCCACACCACACTACTACCCCCTCCCATCGCCTACGGCAACAACGACGGCCATGAATTGCAGGATTCCTGGTTGCGCTTTGAACTGAGCATCAACAGAGGACCCATCACTTAGGACGCGAAAGTGACTTGACCAAGTTCTAGGAGGCGTCGGTGTGGGAGAGGGGAGTCAACACACCGCGCTGAACCCGTCGGCGCAGATAGTGAAAGAGGCAGAGAAACGGGCCAAGGCGGAGTCAGCGCGCCGGGGAGAGCCGGCTTTTCACATGACTGAAGACATGCGCAGACTCTCCACGCCGTGGTTCGTAGCGCTCTCCCGAGCCAACAGCATAGACCCCAACGTGCTTCCGGCGGGAGTGATTCTGGATGCGGCCGCAGGGTCCGGTCTACAGCTCGTCGCCTACTCGCAGGTGCTGAAGCGCCCATCTTTGGGAATCGAGATGGATGGAAACATCGCGGTGCTGTGCGCGGCGAATATGCACATCAACTCCGAAGAGAGTGATTTGCAGCGTTCGATGGACCGCGTCATCATCGGAGACGGGTCAGACGCCGAGGGTGCTATCACGGAGTATTGGAACAGCCTGCGTGAGGCAGGTACGCGAGCTCATCCTCCGGTCGCCATGCTGCATCTGGATCCCGCTCGACCGAATGATGCCCAGAACCATGACGTGGATGAGATGGAGCCCGCTGTCGGCAGGGTGTTGCAAGGTTGGGCAGATCACCTGCAGAGCGGCCCGAGGGGTCCAGCCGTGATGCTCGACCTCTCCCCGAGGCTCGGCGAGGAGCAGCGAGCCATCGTAGAAGCCAACGTCCAGACCACCTTCCCCGCAGTGAGCAGCACATGGGAGTGGCTGAGCCAGGGGGGTGGCAGGGTCGACAGGCTCTCACTGTGGATCGGTGCGTTGTCCTCACACGCGAGCCACAGATGCGTGAGGATGGGGACGAAGCACGTCATTTCCTCGATTGAGGGCTCCCCCTCTGAATCTGAGACTACCGAGATGAGCAAGCCCCCTCCTTACGGCGCTCACATGACGATAGTCGATCCCGCTCTAGTCCAGAGCGGGCTTCAGGAGGTTTGGCTGGAGCGGGCGCTGCCCGAGGACTGCGGCCACTCCTGGCTGCGTCTGGAAGGCCGCAGGCCTCTGCTCATACACACCGACCCCCTAGTCAAGTCAGACGACATCGATGGCTTCGTCGTGGCTACTGGTGAGATCGTCCAGCACAGACTCAGGCCCCCCGAGCTGCACACCATCGACCAGACAGCGGCATCAGTGGCTAGGAACGGCATCGGCAAAATCACGCTGCGCTGCAATCTGGATCCGGATGTGCACCCGACCCTGCAGCGCAGGCTGGACCGGGAACTGAAGGAACTCGACGGCGACAGGGGCTTCATGGCGGATATGGAGATTGAGCGCGACTCCGGAAGTCAGGCCCTATACGTCGTCTGCAGAGAGTAGCCCGTGCCGCCCCGTAGGGGCGTCCAATCGGTTCAAATAGGGAAGGCAGGTCGCCGAGATGCCCAATGGGCCACCGGGTAACCGGTGAACACGGGGGAACCGTACAATGCCTGAAGATGCTGAACTCGGAGATGATTTCTCCTACATCCTGCGGATGGCTGATAGCGACATCGATGGGCTACGCCCCATCTCCATCGGCCTCACTTCAATCAAAGGCATCGGCATGAGGACCTCACAGCAGATTTGCCGCTTGGCTGACATAGACGGCAAGGCCCTCGGCGGTCACCTGTCCGACGACGAGCAGGACCGTCTTCGTAACTCCATAGACGAGTACGCCACGACGGTTCCCTGGTGGCTGGTCAATCGCCAGCGCGACCTTGAGACCAACGAGGACGCTCACATCGTCGCCACCGAAGTCAAGATGACCCGTGACGATGATGTCGCCCGCATCGCCGGAGTCAAGGCCTACCGAGGAATGAGGCACAGGAGCGGCCACAAGGTCCGCGGTCAGAGGCTCAGATCAAACGGCCGCAAGGGCTCCTCGCTCGGCGTCGAGAGGAAGAAGTGAGGTGAGCAGATGGGAGATCCGAAGTTCGCGAGGTCCAAGACTCGAACCCCCGCTCACCCCTGGAAGCAAGCTAGGATTGACGAGGAGCACGCTCTCAAGGAGAAGTACGGCCTGAAGAAGGTCGGCGGCATGAGGGAGATCTGGCGCGAGAAGTCAGCTCTGCGTCGCCACAGGAACCAGGCGATGAAGCTAATCGGCAGGGTCGACGCCTCGGAGGGCCACTTCGCTCGCGAGAAGACCGACATGGTCGACTCTCTACACCGCAAGGGACTACTTCCCGAAGGCGCAGGGATTGACGACGTGCTGCAGATTACTGTCGAGCACATGCTCTCGAGGAGACTGCAGTCAGTCGTCTTCTACAAGGGGTTGGCTCCGACCATGCGCTCGTCTAGGAATCTAATAGTCCACGGCCACATCTGCATCGGCGAGCAGAGGATGACGGTTCCCGGGTACCACGTGCTCAAGCAGGAGGAGGATGTGATTCAGTACTCTACGAATTCGCCCTTCGCCGATTCGGAGCACCAGTTTCGCAAGGACATGGAGGAGTTGCGACTGACCCTCGTAGCCGATGACGATGATGGTGGCGTTGAACCGGTCCGAGTGGTGGATCCCGAGTTCGTCGAGAAGGTCAAGCGCGACGCGGCAGCCTCATCCGACACCGAGGACAGCGTTCCCAAGGACAGCAAGCCCGCTGAGGAGAGTGAGAGCTGATGTCGAGGAAGGCAATCCTGCATATCTTCACCACGCACAACAACGTGCTGATGACAGCCACTGACCTAACTGGAGCCGAGACTATCTGCAAGGTCTCGGGTGGCATGGTGACCAAGGGCGGCAGCGACTCAGGCGGCCAGTTCGCCTCGACTAGAGCCGCCGAGAGAATGGCTGAGATGCTGGCCGAGAAGGAATTCAACCAAGTCATCGTGAAATACCGTGGCGCTGGGGGGAACCGTTCTCACAGCGCCCCGGGCGCGACCTCTGCAATTCGGGCGTTGACCCGAGCCGGAGTCTCAATAACCCGCATCGAGGACGTTACTCCCGTCGCAACTGACGGGACGAAGAGTAAGGGAGGGCGCCGTGGGCGCCGAGTATGAGGTGAATGCATGGTCAAGACAGAAGTTATTGAGGAAAGCGACGAGAAGATAGCCATACTGCTCAGTGACACGGATCGGGCCTTCGTCAACGCTATCCGACGCACACTAATCTCTGACACTCCGAAGATGGCCATCGACACCGTTCGCTTCGAGATGGGCACAATCGAGCAGGATGGCGAGGTATGGGAGACCAATGGCCCGCTGCCCGATGAGGTAGTGGCTCAGAGATTGGCCATGATCCCCATTCCAACCAAGCACGACGAATTTGTCTTCCAGGACAGTTGCCCGGACTGTTTCAACATTGTCGGAGAGAAGAAGGGATGCCCCCAATGCACTATGATCTACACCTGCAAGGCCTTCGGCACCGAAGACGGCCGGATCGTGACCGCTGGTGACATGAGTTTTCTCGGAGCGGGCGGCAGCATTTCGGAGAAGTATCACAGCATCCCGATTACTAGGCTGTCCCGTGGCCAGATGATCGAGTTCTACGCCACTGCAATCATGGGGCGCGGACGCGACCACGCCAAGTGGTCACCAGTCTGCGGCACGACATTCATCCCGCGACAGGTCGGAGTCATCAACAAGCCGAGGAAGGCGAAGATACTGTGGGACCTTAATCTCACAATCACTGCCAAGGACTTCAGCAGCGGGCGCTTGGAGGATATCGGCAAAGTAGCACAACTGATAGACGACCTACACCATGTCGGCGAGGGAACAGAGGAGTCGCGGGAGTTCAAGGACGCAATCACCCTTGAGGAGGTCCCAGGTGAATTCATCCTGTCCTTCGAGTCAGATGGCTCGATGACTGCGAGGGTCGCTTTCCAGAAGGCCATTCAGGAGCTCTCCGGGCGATTCGGCGAACTCGAGGAAGACCTCGTAACGGTTCTGTGAGCCGGCCGAGGATTCTTGGCTAGATGGCTGGATGACTCACCATGACCGCGCTTCTCGGCCGAGGCGAGTGCGGAGGCCACGTCACTCTGCTGTTCACGGTGAGCGATGCGGCCACGGATCCAATCGAGCAGGGCAGCCTCGGGGCCGGACTGTGCGTCGCTGATGGAATTGAGGTCGTCGCCTATGGAGAAGCCGGCGAGTTCGGACTCAAAGTTGCCTTCGATGGTGGAGAGGGAGATCCGGGGCTGTACGAACGGGTCCTCGACCTGCTCGTCACGGAAATCCCCGAAGCGGCTGGAATCGCCTGGGAAATCAGCGTCAGACTGGCTCTGCCGGTCTCACAGGGCTTCGGCATGTCGGCCTCGGGTGCAATCGCCGCAGCTCTTGCCTTCCAGAGAGCGATGGGGCTGCCCCATGAGGAGAGCCTGCGGCGCTCCTATTCACTGGCTCACAGGGCAGAGCGTGAGCGCTCGACCGGACTGGGTGACGTGACTGCACTGGCTGCCGGTGGCGTTGAACGCAGGCTCGTCGCAGGCGCCCCCTACCACGGTGCGCTGCTGCTCGCCGGGCCGGGCCGGGCCGAGGGATGGAGTTGCGCCACACCGATTGTGCTGGCGTGGCGCCCCGATGCCGGCAAACACACTTCGGACTACATTGACGATCCCAACTGGAAGCGGTCGATTAGTGAGGCCGGGGCGGAGCAGATGCAGATGCTGTCCAGAGGGGAATGGGACATCAGCAGGTGGACGGAGCTGCTCGATTCCTCGAAGCGCTTCGCTGAGAACAGTGGGCTGCTGGCGGATTCGTCTCGTGCCGGACTGCTCTCGTCGGTGGATGATGCGATGAGGGAGTGTGGTATCGGCGAGGAGACGGTCGCTCTACTCTGTATGCTGGGAGAGAGCGTAGCAATAGTCCCCAGCGACCCCCAAAGCGGAGTCGGTTGGTGTGGGTCGATGGTAGAGGCGCTTGAGAGGACTGGTCTGCAGGCTATGACGACCGAGGTAGGCCGACTCTCATGAACCGTTTCTGGCCTTCTCGTGGAAATCGTTGAGGGGCCCCAGGTCCAGAGGGCTCGAATCGAGCTGGATGGCGCCCTTGAGTCGCAGGCTGCCGCAGAAGCCATGCCGGTAGACTATGGCTCCCTGTCCATACTCAGCGACGTACCGATCAACCTGCTTCTGGGTCTTCTTGCGCGGGAACTTGAGATCGGCTCCGAAGAAGTGCTTGGCGTCTATCCACGCGCATGGCACCCCATTGATCCTGACATCGTCGAGCAGCAGCAGGTCGGGGGTGATTATCGCCCGTCCCTCACTCTTCTTCTGCTCGGCCAGCAGGTCCTCCTGACGACGGAATCTCACTCCGATGGAGTCGAAGTAGTCACACAGGATGTCCTCGAAGACCTCAGCTGCGCTCTGGGTGTCACTCTGGTCGACCGAGCTAACCCTGTCCACTGACTCAGCCAGTTTGAACTGCTCAAGGTCGCGCTTGTTGAGTTTGGAGGGATTCTTGTTCAGGGTGTCCTTGATTCTGGTCTTCGTCCACCCTCTGCCGGTCAGGATAGCACGGAAGGTGTTGACAGGTGGTGCGTCGAATCGCTTGGACAGGGCCAGTACGCTCTCGCCGGCTTTGTAGCGGCGGTTGAGCTCGTTGGCTCGACGCATTAGTCTCGAGTGAGAGTACACGCTCTTCTCCTGATTCAAAGCGCTGCGAAGTGATAGAGCCTGTTCGAGGGTGATTGGGAGATTGCCGAGCTTCGCGGCAATCTCCTGCACCCTCTCCTCGGGGAGGAAGCCGAACTCGCCGGGTATGCAGGCGATATCCCCGGCCTTGCGCTGGACATCCTTGGGCACCGCATTGATCCTCCATGAGACGTTCACTTTCCGAGGAGGGGGGTCTATCTCCTTGGGGAGTCCCATCGGCCGAGGTTTTGTCGAGAAACGGGCCAGCGCTCGCTCGACGGCTTCTGATTCGGCCACCGGGTTTTTCTCCTTGGGAGTGTTTTGACCACTCCCGGAGCGCCGGCGGCGTCGACGGCGTCCCCGCCGTCGGTTACCGCTCTTCTCTTCACTCAACGCCCCGGCCAACGACAGGGGCCCCATGAACCCACCGAGTACGAGGAGTCATCGTCCGCGTGCGTAGAGGTCATAGAACAGATCCCTGATGGGTCGGGGAACAAACCAGATTATGGCTCCGAATGACCAAGGCATACTCATTCTGGATGCGATGCGGCAGACGGCTGCGCTCCTAGCGTGCCACTGCCCATCCTCGGTGATGATGAACACCGAGTCAACTCCTCTCAACGTGGGTGGTCTCGCTGCAAGAAGCCCGCGTCCCTCATCAGTCTCCTGTCCGATTGTCCGGAGCCTGCCGCGGGCATCGCGCCTGGTGATGAAGGCCGCCCAACGACTGCACTTGCCGCAGGCATCGTCGAACAGCACTGTAGACTGGGTCATCGTCTCACCTACAAAAACGCAATACCGGGCTCCAGAGGGAATGCCACGCTGGCCTTGCCGGCTACGTCCTCGCCCTCGCCGACTGGGTAGACCTCGAGAGACGAGACCCCCAGTGCTGCAGCGATGAAGTCGGAGTTGGCCTCGATGATTGCGGTCTCGTCAAGGCTGTCGGAAATCAGCGTCCTCTCGCCATCCGACCAGGAGTGGACTCGTCCGCGCTTCTTCTTGCTGCCAGCGGTCAAGGCCATCCAGGTCTGGAAGATTTCGCCTCGCAGCGCCTCGTTCTCGAAGATTTCCATGGATTGTACGTGCGCTTGGCCTCCTGCCTTGAAGTCGAAACCTTCTGAGTGGAGTCGGAGCGCATCGCGCGCGAGTTCGGACTTCCAAGCCGCTGCCGTCTGAATGACGATTTGGCTAATCTCGCCCTCCGTGTGCCGCTCAGCGAGTTCACGCAGGTTGCGAGCACTGTCGATCAGGTTTCGCAGGTAGGCCTCACGAGCCAGTGCAGGAGCGTCCTGTGAGGAGTCGTCGGGCTCGGATAGGACATGGGTCGCGAGCAGTCCCTCCTCTCCCATGCGGTTCCAAAACTCCTCGGCGATGTGAGGGGTCGCCGGTGCCAACACCGGGACCCATCTCTTCAGGAAGGCCCTAGCTGTTGCTCCATCGCACCCTCCTCGGCGGCGATACCAGTTCCAATCGGCCAGCATCTCGAAGTGGCTAATCATCACGCCCTCGCGCAGGCTGACATTCGACATGGCTTGGCGCCAAGCGCTCTGATTGGCTCGTAATCTTGCGTTCAGCCACTCATCCATAGGTCCTGGTGAGTCGGACATCGCTAAGGCAGCGTCGACGGCGTCGATAATCGAGAACATCTGACGGTGGTTGGCCTCTACTGCGCTGTCGGACCAGTCCATGCCCGCCTCCGGGTTGGCGCCAAAGAGCATGAACAGTCGGACCGTATCTGCACCATATCGGCCGACCATGTCCTCAGGACTAACCGTGTTGCCCAGTGACTTGCCCATCTTGACCGAGCGCGTTCCGAGCGGCTTGCCACAGGTCGGGCAGTCGGCGTCGAAATTGTCGACGTGGTACTCGGCGTTGCAGTCGGCACAGAACGGGGCGGGTGCGTTGAGCATGCCCTGGCAGACCAGAGTGCCGAACGGCTCGCCGACCTCGTTCATCCCAGCGTCGCGGGTCGCTTTGGTGAAGAAGCGGGCATACAGCAGGTGCATGACGGCGTGCTCGATGCCGCCGATGTAGAGGTCGACCCCTCCGTCCATCCAGTAGTCGACCGTCTCACGGGAGAACGGGGAGGAGTCGTTGTTGGCATCGCAGAAGCGCATGAAGTACCACGATGAGTCGTAGAAGGTGTCCATGGTGTCGGTCTCGCGCTTGGCTGCTTCTCCGCAGGATGGGCAGGAGGTGTTGACGAAGGCGTCGTGGGCGGCCAGCGGGTTTCCACTCTGGTCCTCACTGAAGGTGACATCGAGAGGCAGTTCGACAGGCAGGTCAGAGGAGGGGACTGGGACGACGCCGCAGACCTCGCAGTGAATCATCGGGATCGGTGTACCCCAGAAGCGCTGGCGACTGAGCAGCCAGTCTTTCAGTCGGTACTCGACTGTTCCGTGGCCGGCTCCAGCGGCCTCAAGCGAGGCGGTGACCGCGTCCTTGGCGGATTCACCGGCGAGGCCGTCGAAGCCGCCTATGCCCGAGTTGACCATGGGCCCGTAGCCCTCGAAGGCTGCACTCAGTGGTGCTGCGGGGTCGTCGCCCTCCCTCTCAATGAGGACTCTTCGAATCTCTATGCCGTATCTCTCTGCGAAGTCGTAATCGCGTTGGTCGTGACCAGGTACCGCCATCACAGCACCGGTACCGTAGGAAGCAAC
>Ga0208522_1001477_pt1 | contig 15089 bp, 7 predicted proteins | sample ETNtaG_25_FD_185763 | JGI IMG/M metagenome (GOLD analysis project Ga0208522, IMG submission 185763) | Marine microbial and viral communities from oxygen minimum zone, Eastern Pacific Ocean - ETNP201302SV86 (SPAdes) (version 2) | ecosystem: Environmental > Aquatic > Marine > Oceanic ... | reverse complement strand
TTTAAATAATTAGGAGGATATTATGAGATTCGGATCAACAACTACACTCCCCCGAGGTATGACACCAGCCGCATCTGTATCAACAACGGATCGGCTGATTTTTATAAAAAAAGTTTACAGCTTGCTTGCGATGTCAATGGGAACTGCGGCTGTTGGAGCATATTTGGGATCTGGTCCGCTGCTGCTTTTAGTGGCACCGAACATGATGCTCTTTTTCATTTTGCAATTCGCTTTGATCATCTTTGCTTCTTTTGCTTCACGAAGGCCGGGTCTGAACATGGTGGCTCTTTTTAGTTTTACCACCGTTTCGGGACTGACACTAGGACCTTTATTGTATCAAGTAGGTCCGTCTATTGCTGCAGAAGCATTCGCTTTGACTGCCATCACGTTTGCAGGCTTATCTCTTTACGTCGTTTACTCGAGAAAAGATTTCAGTTTCATGTCTGGATTCTTGATGACTGGACTTATAGTTCTCGTTGTCGGAGGTCTTTTGAACATGTTCTTCATTCAAAGTGGAATGATGCACTTTGTGATGTCTGGCGCAAGTGTCTTGCTGTTTAGTGGATTCATTCTCTATGACACATCGAACATTTTGCGTTACTATGGCACAGATGAGTACGTTTCTGCTACACTGGCTTTGTATCTTGACATACTGAACCTGTTTATTGCCCTTTTGAGTATTCTTGGCATCATGAGTGATGATTAAAAGAGAGATGGATTTAAGGAACGAGGAACTTGGAGTAACTGCTCTGAATTTTCGTTCCTTGATTTTGCAACCACAAACTTCGAACCTCTAAGTCCCCTCCTGAAATACAAATTCATTGGTTTTTTGTTTATCATAACAGTCGGTATGTCGGCCTTTGTGATGGTTGTTGCTGGGACTGTATTCTGGCTGACCTACAAGGAAGCGGTACTCGATTTTGAGCAAGCTGTAAAAGGCTTGTCATCAAATACCATCCTTTATGACCGCGCTGGACTACCATTTCACACACTGTACGGTATTGAAAGCAGGCTAATAATTCCTAAGGAGCAAATTAGTCGCAATCTGAAAATCAGCGTTTTAGCTTCAGAAGACGCACGGTTTTTCCAGCATCGTGGGGTTGATGCTTTTCGCCTGATTTCTGCATTTTGGACGAATCTACGCAGTGGGTCCTACAAAGAAGGTGCCAGTACCATTACCCAACAATTGGTGAAGTTAACTCTTCTCTCTCCCGAAAAAACGCTCTTCCGGAAATTTCGTGAAATAGCCATTTCCATATCCCTTGAGATGAAGTTCTCCAAACAAAAAATTTTGGAGTACTATTTGAACACGGTCTATTTAGGACATGGAAACTTTGGAGTCGAGCAGGCTTCCTTAACTTATTTTAATAAACACGCTGAGAATTTAACATTGGCACAAGCCAGCTTTTTGGCTGCTTTATTAAAAAAGCCGGAAGCATATTTACGTCTTGCTCATTCACTTGCAGCCAACTCGGGATATTTTTCTTCCATGCAACTGGAAGAAGCAGTAAACCGACAGCATGCTATTCTGCAGAAGTTGAAGGAGTTGAACTGGATTACATCTGAGGAATACAGGACTGCATTTCAGGCACCAATGCGGGTACGCCTCCCAAATCAGCATAGGGGTTTCGGCAGGTACTTTACTCAGCACGTTATTAAACTGCTTAAAATAAAGCATGGTTTTGAAATAATTTATGGTGAGGGACTCAGGATTTATACAACCCTTGATTCGGACCTGCAAAGACTGCTGGAAACTATCGTAGACTCTGAAATAGACCCTTCGGTGAATGCAAAACGGCAGGTGGCGATGGTTAGTCTTGTTCCCCAAACAGGAAAAGTTTTGGCTCTGATTGGCGGAAGAAACTATACAAAAACCCAGTTCAACCGTGCAACTCAAGCTCTGAGACAACCAGGTTCAGCATTCAAGCCTTTTGTTTATGCAGAAGCACTTGAGCAGGGTTTTTCAGTAAATTCCGTCTTGAAAGATCAGCAGCTGTTCTACGAATGGGAAAATGAAAGAGGCGAAATTCAGGTTTATTCGCCAGGTAATTATGACGGTAAATATGGAGAAGAACGTCAGTTCATTAATGAAAATGGATTTACATATTTTACAGATCAGATGACACTCTCAAAAGCTCTGGAGCAGTCCATCAACACAATCGCCGTGCAGCTTTTGGATGCTGTTGGCATTCAAAATGTGAGGAAAAGGCTAAAAAGGCTTGGACTTCGGTTGGGCAACAAAACAGGACTCTGTCTGGCTTTGGGGTGCTCTGAAATGTCGCTGCTCCAGCTCAGTGCTGCTTATGGTCCATTTATAAACGGTGGGCGCTATGCTCCTCCTGTGTTTATTCTCCGTATTGAAAATTGGGCTGGCAGGACAATTTACGAGAGAAAAACAAAAGATACTATAATTCAGGAGTCAGTCTATTCAGAGTGGACTGCCCATCAAATAAATCAGATGCTCAAAGGTGTGGTGCGACGTGGAACAGCTCGCAGCGCAGTTTGGAATAATGCTCCGGAATCTTTAGCTGGAAAAACGGGAACCAGCAGTCAAAATCGCGATGCCTGGTTTGTGGGCTATGTTCCACAATTGATTACAGGGGTTTGGCTTGGAAACGACGATAATACACCCATGTATGAAGAACAGGGAGGCAGGACCCCGACCCTGCTCTGGATGAAAACTATGCAGCAAGCTTTTCCAACTTTACCTGAACAAAATGTTGTTCCTGAATTTCCACAGGTACGCATAAAAACCTGCACTGTTTCCGGAAAGCAGGCCACTCGATTTTGTCCGGAAGCAGTATATTACGATTATCCTCCATATGAAACAGAACTTCCACTCTGCAATGTGCACGCTGCATTTTGAAAAAAGGAGGCATTCGATTGATTGTTTATAATAATCAAATATTATTTAAGAAAATATAAATAATATTTGCTTTTATTCTAAAAAGGAAATATACTCAAGGGTTAGATTTACGAAACCGTGATTTGCGGTCAGCATAATCAAAACCCCCTCCACTTGGGCCTTGGCCATTATCCACATGCGAATTGTCTTGAAAGACCATCAGCGCTATTTCCTCGAAAGACGGAAAAATATTGGAAAAGAGCCTCCGGGGAATAGAACGGACTAACGCGGTTATTGACAGTCCTGGATTGTGTTAAAAACATTTCTGCAGCTATTCTGTCTTAAATGAAATTATGCTTTCATTTTATTTTCTGCAGTTTAAGACCAACAATAAACCCTAACCTCAGTCAGTTCATATGCCTTCAACATTAGAAAATCGTCATCGTATTCGGAGATCCTTCGGAAGCCTTACTGCTCCGATTAAAGTTCCACACTTGTTGAAAGTTCAATTAGATTCATTTGAGCGTTTTCTTCAACGGGATGTACCACCAGATCAGCGTGAAGACAAAGGCCTTGAAGCTGTTTTCCGCTCAGTCTTTCCTGTTTCTGATTATAGTGGTTCTTCCACTTTGGAATATGTCCATTACCGTTTAGGTGACCCTAAATATTCTGTTGAAGAATGCAGGGTTCGTGGGGTTACCTTTGCCTGCCCGGTTCGGGCGGCATTGCGCTTGATTGTTTGGGAAAAGGATACTGAGTCAGATGTGAAGCACATTCGGGATATTAAAGAACAAGATATATATCTGGGTGAACTGCCTTTAATGACTCCCACGGGCTCTTTCATTATCAATGGAACTGAGCGTGTGATTGTCTGCCAGATGCACAAAAGTCCTGGTGTCGTGTTTACACATGACAAGGGTAATAGTCACTCCAGCGGAAAACTGCTCTATTCGGCACGTGTGATTCCGCAGCGTGGTTCCTGGCTCGATTTTGAATTTGACGCAAAGGACGTGATTTATGTCCGCATCGACCGCCGTCGTAAATTCCATGCAACTGTTCTATTGAGAGCATTGGGATTTACAGAAGATCAACTACTGAAGTACTTCTATCAGTTTGAGAAACTCGATTTAAGCGATGTCAAGCCTGGAGAAGATCCTGAAGCACAATCCTATTACCGTGTTTTTGATCCGGAAATTATTCTGGATCAGCGCCCGCAACTCCCAATTGCAGACCCAAAAACTGGTGAGGTTCTAGTCAAATCAGGACAGAGGATAAACAAGCGTCTGCTAAAAAAATTAGAGAATGCCAAAGTAAAAAGGCTCAATGCAACTCTCCATGAACTAAAAGGACGTATCGTTGCCTGCACCATTTATAAAGCAGATAGTGAAGAAATATTAGTACCAAGTAATACGCCTTTAACGGCAGAGCTGCTAACGACTCTGGTAGAAAATGATATAAAAGAAGTTGAATTATTACATATTGGCCAACAAAATACGGGCTCCGCTCTTCGTGATACTTTGACGCTGGATAAAATTACTTCACCAGAACAAGCACTGATTGAACTGTACAAAAAAATGAAACCTGGCGATCCTCCCACTCTGGAGGCTGCACAAATGATGCTACAGAATTTTTTCTTCAAAGGAGAACGCTTCAGTCTTTCAAAAGTTGGGAGATTAAAAATTAATGAAAAGTTAGGACTGAATGATCCGCTGGAAAATACTTTACTTACGAATGTAGATATCATGAAAACTGTCAAATATCTACTTGAATTAAAAGAGGGCCACCCGAACAGGATGATAGATGACATTGATCATCTGGGGAACAGAAGAGTCCGGAGTGTAGGAGAACTTCTGGAAACTCAATTCCGAATTGGACTGGTACGAATGGAGCGAACCATCAAGGAACGTATGTCTTTGCAGGATTCTGATACCATGATGCTGCATGATATTGTTAACGCAAAACCGGTCGCAGGTGCAATTCACGAATTTTTTGGAAGCAGCCAGCTTTCACAATTTATGGATCAAACAAATCCGCTTTCTGAAATCACGCACAAACGCCGGCTGAGTGCTTTAGGGCCTGGAGGTTTAACACGGGAACGCGCAGGTTTTGATGTCCGAGATGTTCATTCTTCACATTATGGACGGATCTGCCCCATCGAAACTCCGGAAGGACCAAACATAGGACTGATTGCCTCACTGGCTTCTTTTGGCAGAGTCAATGACTTTGGCTTCATTGAGACTCCATACCTTAAAGTCGAAAATGGCGTGGTTACGGATACGGTGGAATACCTTTCTGCAATAGAGGAGGAAAAATACAGTATTGCTCAGGCTAATGCAAAGCTTGACAAAAAAAAGGCGTTTATCAATGATTTTATTACCTCCCGTGTAGGAAGTGATTTCAGCATGGTTTTAAAGGAAAATATTGACTACATTGACATTTCTCCGTGTCAGTTGGTTTCTGTTGCCGCTTCAATGATTCCATTCCTTGAGCATGATGATGCAAATCGTGCCCTGATGGGTTCAAACATGCAGCGTCAGGGAGTGCCTCTGGTAAAACCAAAAGCTCCTCTTGTTGGAACAGGCATTGAACATCAGGCAGCATTGGATTCTGGCAGTTGTGTTGTTGCCAGCCGATCTGGAGTTGTAGATAATGTTGATTCAGGCAGGATAGTTATTCAGGCAGATGTTGATCTTTCCAGTGAAGATTCGATTGTTCCGGCAAACGTTGATATTTACCACTTGATAAAATTCCGCCGCTCAAATCAAAACACCTGCATTAATCAACGCCCTATAGTAAAAAAAGGAGATCGTATTAAAGCCGGTGATGTAATTGCTGACGGGTCCTGTACCGAAAATGGGGAGCTGGCATTGGGACAAAATATCAACATTGCTTTCATGCCCTGGCGCGGTTACAACTTTGAGGATTCAATCATGGTTTCCCAGCGTCTGATGCATGAAGATACATTTACATCAGTGCATATTGATGTTCTTGATACAGTTGCCCGCGATACAAAATTAGGAAAAGAAGAGATCACTCGAGATCTCCCAAATGTGAGTGAAGAAGCACTCAAGGACCTTGATGAAAGCGGTATTATTGCAGTTGGAACAAGTGTTAGTTCAAATGATATCCTGGTTGGAAAAGTGACTCCGAAAGGTGAAACACAACTCAATCCGGAAGAAAAACTACTTCGAGCAATATTTGGTGAAAAAGCTGGTGATGTTCGAGACACTTCGTTGCGTGTTCCACAGGGAGTTGACGGTGTAGTGACTAATGTTGTGGTTTTTAACCGTGAAGGTGTTGAACGTGATGAACGTACCAGGCAAATTGAACAGGAACTTTTAAACAGCTATGAAAAAGACCACCATGATGAAATCCGCATAGTGCACAGCAACTTGGTGAATCGAATATTATCTGTTGCAGAAAAAAAACCCCTGTCTGCTGATGTACTCTCCATTCAGGGAGAGGTGCTTGTAAAAAAAGGCACTAAAATCAGTGAAGAAATTCTACACAAAATTCCGCTTAAATCTGCAGACGGAATTCAAGTTACTGATAAGAATATTAACCTGAAAGTCGGAACATTTGTGCGGAATGCTCTTCAGCAAATGTATTTACTGGAAAACGTTTATCAGGATCGTTGTGAAAAAGTTTCCAAGGGAGATGACCTCCCTCCTGGAGTGATTCGCATGATAAAAGTATTTATCGCCATAAAAAGGAAGCTTTCTGTTGGCGACAAAATGGCAGGACGTCATGGTAACAAAGGCGTTGTTTCAACCATTCAGCCTGTTGAAAATATGCCTTATATGGAAGACGGCTCACCTGTTGACATAGTCCTAAATCCTCTCGGAGTTCCCTCCCGAATGAACGTGGGGCAGGTACTTGAAACACATCTTGGGCGTGTAGCAAATGGACTTGGCAAAAAGATAGAGGAATTTCTTGAGAAAAATAATCCTTCAAAACAAATTCGGAGTTTCCTGAAAAATGTCTACGAATGTCAGGTTGCACAAAAACATTTTGATTCAATGGATGATCAAACGTTTCTGGAGTTTGTGCAAAAATACAAACCCGGAATCCATATGGCTACTCCGGTTTTTGATGGAGCAAAAGAGTCCGATATTCATCGAATGGCAGAAATGGCAGGATTATCAAAATCCGGACAAGTCTGGCTTTATGACGGAATGACCGGTGAACGATTCAGTCAAAAAGTGACAGTCGGTTATGCATACATACTGAAGCTGCATCACCTGGTTGATGAGAAAATCCATGCCCGTTCCATTGGGCCTTATTCTTTGGTTACTCAACAACCATTGGGGGGTAAAGCTCAATTCGGCGGCCAGCGTTTTGGTGAAATGGAGGTTTGGGCTTTGGAAGCTTATGGGGCAGCTTACACTCTGCAGGAACTGCTGACAGTGAAGTCTGATGACGTGCTTGGCAGAAACAAGATTTATGAATCGATTGTCAAAGGTCGGCATCAGTTGGATCCAGGTATTCCGGAATCATTCAAAGTTCTTATCAGTGAACTGAAAAGCTTGTGCCTGAACGTTGAACTACTCCAAAACTTTGAGGAAGAAGAGGAAGAAAGTCCTGAAGAAACGGAATCTTCTCCGGTGTCAGAAGATGTCAAAGGGAATAAATCCGAGGAAAAAATATCCGAAGCAGGATCGGAAGAGTTAAATGAAGAAGACAATGTAGCAGAAGTTACAGCATAAAGTTTTAAAATAAAAAACCTATAACCAATTAACGAGCAACTAAACATGGCACTCAGAGATTTGTTTGAAACTGCAGTAAATCCGAAAAATTACTCCGCGGTACGGATCAGAATTGCCACTGGCGATGAAGTAACATCCTGGTCTCATGGAGAAGTCAGAACCTCCGAAACCATTAATTACCGTACATTTAAACCGGAACGGGACGGACTTTTCTGTGGTAAAATTTTTGGCCCTGTACATGATTACGAGTGTATCTGCGGAAAATACAAACGTATGAAACATCGGGGGATTACTTGTGAAAAGTGCGGTGTGGAAGTTATAGAATCAAAGGTACGCCGTGATCGCATGGGTAATATCAAACTTGCATGCCCTGTTTCTCACGTCTGGTTTCTCAAGGGTGTCCCAAGTCGTATTGCAACCATTCTTGACATGATGCTAAGGGATTTAGAACGGGTACTCTATTTTGATGCATATATTGTTCTTGAACCAGGAGATTCTGAACTGGAAGAACTGGAACTGGTGGAGGAAGATCAATATCGGGAATTGGAAGAGAATCATCCGGATTTGAAGTTGGGTATGGGTGCAGAAGCCGTGCAGACGCTTTTGCGAAGGATAGATTTAGACAAGCTGGAAAAACAGCTGCAGATTGATATGCGGGAAGTCAATTCTGAAACACGCCGCAAAAGGATTGCCAAACGACTCATTGTGGTCAGCAAGCTCCTGAAGTCTGGAAATGCGGTTGACTCCATGATCATAGAAAATTTACCAGTCCTTCCTCCGGAACTGAGACCCTTGGTTCCTCTAGAAGGGGGACGCTTTGCGACAAGTGACCTCAATGATTTATATCGACGTGTTATTCACAGAAATAACCGTCTCAAACGACTGATTGAATTACGTGCACCTGGAATTATTGTTAAAAATGAAAAGAGAATGTTACAGGAATCTGTGGATGCCCTTTTCGATAATGGCCGCCGAGGCCGTCCTATGGTGGGTTCGAATAAAAGGCCGTTAAAATCCATTAGTGATATGCTCAAAGGTAAACAAGGACGTTTCCGTCAAAATTTACTGGGGAAACGTGTCGATTATTCCGGACGTACCGTGATTGTGGTTGGACCGGAACTAAAACTTCATCAATGCGGTTTACCTAAAAAAATGGCTTTGGAACTTTTCAAGCCATTCATTTTTCACAAATTGATTGATTATCAGGAAATACACACGATTAAAAATGCAAAGAAAGTGCTTGAGGAAAATCCCCCTGAAGTATGGGCCATCCTTGAAGAGGTTGTACGTGAACATCCCGTTTTACTGAACCGTGCGCCAACCCTGCACCGCCTTGGTATTCAGGCTTTCGAACCAATTTTGATTGAAGGGAAAGCTATACAGTTACATCCGCTCGTTTGTACAGCATTCAATGCGGATTTTGACGGTGACCAAATGGCGGTTCATGTCCCCCTTTCTGTGGAAGCACAACTGGAAGCAAAAATATTGATGATGTCCACCAATAATGTGTTGTCTCCGGCAAATGGAAAACCTGTGATGACACCAACTCAGGATATGGTGCTTGGTCTTTACTGGATTACCAGGGAACGTGAAGGCGCTCTTGGAGAAGGAAAAATTTTCTCCAGTCGAGAAGAAGTTCTAGTTGCTTTTGAACATGGCCGTGTGGACTTGCATGCCAAAATAAAAGTACGTTTGGAACACTTAGGAGAAATATTGTCTGAAGAAAATAATCAAGAAACATCTACCAGCAAACCAATTGTGGAAACCACGGTTGGTCGTATTATTCTTTCTATGGTAATTCCGGAAGAGGTTCCATTCAAATCAATCAATGTACACCTTAAGAAAAAACAAATGGCCGAACTTGTTGATGAGTCATACAGAAAGGCAGGAAGTGTTAAATCAGTAAAAATGTTGGATGATCTGAAAGATTTAGGTTACCAATATGCAACCAAGGCAGGTTTTTCCGTCAGCATGGATGATATGGTTATTCCAAAAGAAAAGCCCACTCAGTTGAGAAAAGCTCAAGTAGATGTCAACAAAATCAACATGCAGCACCAGGATGGTTTAATCACTGACGGAGAACGCTACAACCAGGTAATTGATATTTGGGCACGAACCACAGAAAAAATTTCTGAAAAAATGTCTGCCGGACTTTCTGAAGAAATAATTGATGAAGAAGGTGTTCATAAAGTGAATTCAATTTTTATGATGGCAGATTCCGGAGCTCGCGGTAGTAATCAGCAAATGAAACAGTTAGCCGGTATGCGTGGTTTGATGGCAAAACCTTCAGGTGAAATTATTGAAACACCAATTCACGCAAATTTCCGCGAAGGGCTTAACGTGCTGGAGTATTTTATTTCAACACATGGTGCCCGCAAAGGACTGGCTGACACTGCATTAAAAACGGCGAATTCCGGATACCTGACTCGACGCCTGGTTGATGTTTCACAGGACAGTGTTGTACTGGAGGATGATTGCGGAACCCTGGATGGCATCGAAATGACAGCTTTGATAGAGTCCGGAGAGATAATTGAATCACTTGGAGACCGGATTTTAGGACGTGTTTTGCTTGATGACGTGCTCGATCCAAATGTTGAAAATGAAATCATGATTCCAGCCGGAACTCTAATAGATGAGTCAGATAGGGATGTCATTGAAAATTCCAGGATTGAAAAAGTACAAATACGCTCACCTTTGACCTGCATGTCAGAACAAGGTGTTTGCAGGAATTGTTATGGACGTGATTTATGCCACGGTGGTTTGGTCAATTTAGGTGAAACAGTCGGTGTGATTGCCGCCCAAAGTATTGGAGAACCGGGAACCCAGTTGACAATGCGTACTTTTCATATAGGTGGAACTGCAAGTCGTTCGGCTGAACAGAATAAATGGGAAGCAGGTTTTAGCGGAGTTCTTCGCTTTGATGACCTTAAGGAAGTAAAGAACCGTGAAGGTAATTTTGTTGTTCTTGGACGTCGTGGGGAAGCAGTGATTGTTGAAGGTGACAAAAATATATCTGCGTCTGAACTGGCTGACCTTGAAAACGAAAGAGAGCGTGAAAGACGCCCCTTGCCGATGGGTGCAACTCTCCTGAAAAAAGAAGGTGAGTTGGTTGAACAAGGTGATTTAATTGCAGAGTGGGATCCCTTTTCCATTCCAATCATCACAGACGTATCTGGATTCGTTAATTTTGAAGACATCCATGAGGGTGAAACTTTCAAGGAACAAGTCGATGAAGTATCTGGTGTTTCACGGAAAGTAATTCATGAATCCCAAAGTTTGGAACAACATCCATTAATTGCAATTTGTGATAGTAAGAAAAAAACAATTATCCGAAAAAATGATACTGCGACGGAGTTTGCGTTACCGAATAAATCTGAATTGGTAGTTGAAAATGGGGTAGAGGTACATGCTGGAGATGTTCTGGCAAAAATCCCAAGAGAACTTGCCAGAAATAAGGATATTACCGGCGGACTGCCAAGAGTTGCAGAACTTTTTGAAGCAAGAGTTCCAAAAGATCAGGCTATTATCACTGAAATTGACGGGATTGTAGAATTTGACTTAGATGTGAAGAAAAAGCAACGAATCCGCATCCGTCCTGAAGATGGAAAAGGCGATTCAAAAGAATACCTTATTCCACGCGGTCGTCATATCACCGTACACATGGGAGAGTATGTGCGTGCAGGTGATCCTCTAATTGACGGTTCGCCGAATCCACATGATATTCTTGCAGTTAAAGGTTCAAAAGCTCTGCAAAAATATTTGGTGGATGAGGTTCAACAAGTTTATCGACTTCAGGGTGTTGGTATCAACGACAAACATATTGAAGTAATAGTACGTCAAATGCTGCGTAAGGCTTATGTTGAAGATCCGGGTGATTCAAGCTTGCTGGTTGGCCAGGAAATTGGCCGTTCGGAACTGAATAGTATAAATCAAGAGTTAACTGCACAGGGACTGCGTCCCGCTCGTTCAAAACCAAAATTGCTTGGTATTACAAAAGCGTCATTAAGTACAAATTCATTTATTTCTGCAGCCTCTTTTCAGGATACAACAAAGGTACTGACAGACGCTTCCCTGGCAGGAAAACACGACACTTTCCGCGGTTTGAAAGAAAACGTCATCCTCGGCCGACTTATACCGGCAGGCACAGGATTTAATGTCTTTAATAACATGGACTATGATCTTGGAGAAGGAGTGATTGACCCGGCAGTAATGCGTAAGGCAGCTGATGAAGCTGCAAGAGCTGCAATGGAAAGGGAAATCACGGAAGCCGAGAAAAACAAAAAATCGGCAGATTTGGTTGCCGAAGTAAAAATTCCCGAAGCAGCATAAAATACTGCATACAGGTTCATAGTTCAGGATGCTTCTTTCCATTGAAACTTCCCACTTTGAGTTAATATTGTCAGTTCGGGACTATGAGCTGGACAGTTTTGGTGTGGTAAATAATGCGGTATATCAGAATTATCTTGAACACACTCGCCATCAGTTTTTGGAATCACAGGGCCTGAAATTGACTGCTTATTTTGAGCAAGGATTGAGTCCTGTCATCACAAAAGCTGAAATAGAATATCGAAGCTCATTACAAAGTAGAGATAACTTTGTAGTGGGTTTAGAATTGGCTTTGTTAAGCAAAGTAAAGTTCAATTTTCTTCAGGAAATCCGGACCATACCCGACAAAACGTTGATTCTCAGTGCAAGGATTACCGGAACAATCCTCAATTCTTCCGGTCGTCCTTTTTTACCTGCTACGTTTCAAAACTTGCGTACTCTTCTTACTTCCAAAACAAAAAACTGATGCAACGGGTGTAGTGTGATTTCTGAAAAACAACGTTCCGCTGAGGCTGCATGTGAATACGTCAAAGATGACATGATAGTAGGCCTTGGGACAGGTTCCACTGCAGAGTTTGCTGTTAAAAAAATTGGTGAACTTGTCCGGAATGGACTATCAATACGCGGGATACCAACTTCAGATGTTACTAAAATCTTGGCAGAGAGAGAAGGAATACCTCTGATTGATTTTTCTGAAACAATGTTCATTGATTTAACGATTGATGGTGCAGACGAAATTGATGCCAACTTAAATATGATCAAAGGCGGAGGTGCTGCCTTACTCCGTGAAAAGATTGTTGCTTCTGCGTCAAGAGAAGAAATCATTATTGTCAGTGGTTCAAAGTTGGTACAGCAGTTGGGTGCGTTTCCTTTGCCGGTAGAAGTTATTCCATTCGGTTGGCAAGTTGTTTTTAATCAACTGGAGTCACTTCAGGGAAATCCAGAACTCCGGCTCAAGCAGGGTCAACCAAGCGTGACTGATCAGGGGAATTTTATAGTTGATTGTCATTTTCGAAAGATTGAAAATCCAAAACAGCTGGAGCAACATCTAAATATGATTCCAGGAGTAGTTGAGAACGGTCTTTTTATCAATTTATGTACACGGATGATTATGGCAGATGGAGAGAATATAATAATAAAAAACCGCAATTTAAACTGAGCTGCAGGACTTCGTCCGCTGGATTCCCGGCTAGACAAATGCAGCAGAGAGAACTACTATAATAATGAGAAAAAATTATTTGTGTGTATAAAATATAAAGGAGAAAAATGACAATTAGAATTGCAATAAACGGATTCGGACGCATTGGAAGAATGGTGGTCCGAGCAGCAAATAAAAATCAAAATGTTGAAATTGTGGCAATCAATGATTTGGTACCTTCTGAAAATTTAGCCTATTTACTGAAATATGATTCAACGCATGGACGATTTGATGGTGATGTTCAGGCAGGACAAGACTGTTTAGTGGTTGACGGAAAAACAATTGAGTGTCTGTCTGAGAGAAATCCTGGAGATTTGCCCTGGAAAAAAATGAATATTGATTATGTAATTGAGTCTACAGGATTATTTACTACCAGTGAAAAAGTGGAAGAGCATTTGAAAGCCGGAGCAAAAAAAGTGGTAATTTCTGCTCCTGCCAAGTCGGCTGAAATCAAGACACTTGTAATGGGTGTCAACAATGAAACATATGATCCAGGTACAGATAATATTGTTTCCAATGCATCATGTACCACTAACTGTCTGGCGCCAATTGTGAAAGTTGTGCTGGATAATTATGGAATTGAAGAAGGTTTGATGACCACCGTTCACTCTGTGACATCAACTCAACCAACTGTTGACGGTCCATCAAAAAAAGATTGGCGCGGTGGACGTGGTGGACCACAAAACATCATTCCTGCTTCTACTGGAGCAGCCAAAGCAGTAGCACTATGTATTCCAGAAATAGCAGGAAAATTAACCGGAATGTCTTTTCGGGTGCCTACTCCGAATGTTTCTGTTGTGGATTTGACCGTAAAACTAAGTAAATCGACCAGTTACGAGGAAATCAATTCCTCAATGAAGGCTGCTTCAGAAGGTAAACTCAAAGGTATCCTGGGTTTCACAGATGAGGATGTTGTTTCCAGTGATTTCATTGGCAGTACTTATTCATCTATTTATGATGCCGGAGCCGGTATTGGTTTGAATGACAGATTTTTCAAACTGGTATCCTGGTATGACAATGAAATGGGTTACTCCACTCGTTTGATTGATCTGATTGAATACATGGAAGGACAAAACTAAATTGGTTTTCTGCTGCAGACTCAAAGAACAGCTCTTTGAAACCTACAGCTCTTCTTCAATCTTTACTTCTCCTCTCTTTACAGCCCAAGCCATATTCTCTTTTAATCCCCGTAACTAATTTCCCATGCACAAAGTTGAATTAAAAGAAGTTGGTCTCGACATCGGGTTGGCATTCGCCAGGCATTTTTATAAAACCGACTACCTGCATTATGGATACTGGCCGGAAGCATTAAGTGTGGATCCGGCAAATGTGTTAGAAGCGCAGGAAAACTATGCCAACTTGTTGCTAAAACATATTCCGGATGGAGTAAATTCTATTTTGGATGTCGGTTGCGGTTCCGGAAAATTTTCAGAAAAATTGCTTGACGCAGGTTACACGGTGGATTGTGTCTCACCCAGTCCAAATTTAACTAAACATGTGAGGGAGCGTCTCGGAGAACGAGTAGAAATATTTGAATGCCGCTATGAAGATCTGAAAACAAAAAAGTCCTATGATCTGATTTTGTGCAGCGAAAGTTTTCAGTACTTGCTCCTGGAAAAGGCCATGGCACAGACCCAGGAACTACTCAATCAAAAAGGCCATTTGCTAATTTGCGATTTTTTTAAACGTGATGTTGAAGGTAAAAGTCCAGTCAGTGGCGGTCATAAAATTGAGAGATTTCTAAAATATATGCAAGCTCTGCCTTTCAGGCAAATCACGGACATAGACATCACGAAAGAAACAGCTCCATCATTAGATATTATGCGGGATTTGATTCAAGAAGTAATTGCTCCAACCTGGAACATTGTGGCCTATTATATGACCAACAACTATCCCCGTTTCAGTAAACTCTTTAGTTTTGCCTTCCGAAAAAAAATTGCTCAGGCCAATCGTAAATATCTTTCAGGCGGCACCAGCGGCGAACAATTTGCCCATTTTAAAACATATCGTCTCT
>Ga0208522_1001476_pt1 | contig 15094 bp, 10 predicted proteins | sample ETNtaG_25_FD_185763 | JGI IMG/M metagenome (GOLD analysis project Ga0208522, IMG submission 185763) | Marine microbial and viral communities from oxygen minimum zone, Eastern Pacific Ocean - ETNP201302SV86 (SPAdes) (version 2) | ecosystem: Environmental > Aquatic > Marine > Oceanic ... | reverse complement strand
AGGGGCTCTTGCGGCGTTTCCACAAAGGGGATGCATTCTCGGGTGCAAACCAGTCCTCCAAGCCATTAGGTGGAGTCACTTTACGGTAACGAGTAGTGAGTTGGTCGAAGGGCACCTGCTCGGCAGCGATGGGGTCGAAGCTGTGGTAGGACCACTCGGCTTCGCGCAGATCCATGAACATTTTCCAGTCGTAGTTTTTGGCGCCGGCCCGGTCGTAGAGAGCAACCAATCCATCAACTGCATCACGGGATCCCCCGGCGTAGCCCGATTGAATCTCCCCAGCGGAAAACTGATGTAGCTTCGCGCGGTTTCGACCGACAAATTCGGGGATCAGTTCATCCATGATAATCGGCTGGATCGCCTTTTTCAACTTGGGACCGAACTGGCTGGAGTCGGCATTCAGGAAGAAGTTCTTGTAAGGCAGAATTTCATTTGGTTTGCGCTGACGAGCAATCTCGTAGAGCACATCCAATCCACCCGGCACATCGGCCAGCGACCCGGCAATGGCTTCCAGATGGAACTCAAAAGTTGAAGTGGTGTCCAAGCCTCCGGGAGCTGTCTTTGAGCCCGCATAACCCGTGAAGGTCTCTTCCAGGGTTTCGGAGGCCAACTTTTGCACCGCAGGCCCGGCCGCCTTGATCCTGGAACGGATCCCTCCAGCAAGACCTCTGGTAACCGACACACGCTGATTCTTCCGGATAAGATCCCCGATCGCAGGCAAAACGCGCTTGTAGCATCGTTCGTCCGCTACCGCTGGAGTCAGGGCGGTAAGCGTTGCCTTCTTCAGCCAATCCTCCTCATGCTTGAGATAAGGAAGCAAAAGATCGACCAAGGGTACGATCTGGTCAGCAGAACCCCGACCAATGACCTGCAGGGCAGCATCCTTGACCCACCAGGATTCGGTCGGGTCCTTGACCGCCTTTACTGCGAACTCAAAAACCTCAGCAGTAATCGCATCGGGCTTGTTCAAGATTGCCCCAAACATAACCCGACGAACGCGGGGATCATGGTGTTTGAGGAACTCCATCACCAACTCCTTGCGCATCTTGCCTCCCGGCGCCTTCCATCCTATGTAGCCACTATTGATGCCCAACGCCTTGAAGGCGGCAATGTTGCGGATGTTGTGTTCCTGATGATGGATATAACGACGGATCTCATCATCACTGGGTTGCTCAGCACCATGGAAACGGCGGATGAATGCCAAGCTGGAATCCTCGGCCAAGGTCTCGCCCGACAAATCCTGTTTTTTACCCTGCTTATCGGGCACAGCTTCCAACGAAAGGAAGAGGTTGTCCGTCTTTGTTCCCCACAACTGCTTGGGCAACTGGTAAGGCTTGGAAAACCTGGCAGGCGCAGCACCGGTGATGCGCAAAGTTTTGCGCGGGATGGTATAGGAAAGCGGATAGGCCACACCCCATTGCTCCTTGTCGTAACCGGCACCACCCAGAATACCGAAGGAGCCATCAAAACGGCGGGAAAGATCGTAATGCCATTGGCGGTTATCCATGAACTCGCGGTACTGTTTGGGCTTTTTGTCATGGAGTAGACCCATGGCCGCACTGCGCCAGATTTCGCCGATGCCGCCACCGGTGTGTCCGTGCAGCATGAATGTCGTGGTATAGAAACTCTGGATTGCACAAACGTCACGGGCTTGGGCGTAGAGGGAGTTCTCCCCGTCTGGAGTCAGCGCGGCGGCGGCAGCCATGGCAAAGGCGAGCTTGCCGTTTTTGCCGTTATCGACAAAACCCACTTCCGGATGATTATCGCCGTAGGGATTATTGCCCCTACCGGCGTACCGGAAGAAATGCCGCAGAGAACGCAGGAGCAAACGGTCCGGCACTTCAGCCCCACATTCCTTGGCCAGCATGAGAAAGGTCACAACATGGGTGCCTGCCGCGTTGAGGTGTCCGTTACCGTAGGTGGTCAAGGCTCCTCCTCTTCCGGCCCAGGCATCGTTGTGTTGACTTTTGGCCGCGTTATCGACTCCTACCTGAATATTCTCCAAAATTTTGGGATCACCCGTGCGAAGGTAACATTCGGTGAGCGGAATCCCACCATAGCCGATGTACCACGGATACCTGTGAGGTTTTACATTCCGCGCCCATTGGCGGACGACCTCCAGATCCTTCTCTTCCCCGGTCGAAAGCAGGAACAACATGCCAATTCCCGCGAGCCCTTCATTGGCGTCGGGGCCAGATAGATAACCGGCGACCTGCCGCACAATCTTGTCAGACTTCGGGCAATTTAGCGGCCAGCTCTTGCTGTAGGCCCCCAACACCGGAATCTTCACTGTGACCGGCTCGGCCTCGCCCTTGATTGCGAACTTGAGGGTGCCATCAGTTGCCTCTGCGGCGGCAAGGATTTTACCCAGTTGGATACGCGGATCAATATCGGCCAGTTTCTGTCCATTGATCGACTCGATAATCTGACCCTGCTTGAGTTTCCCGGTCGCAGCGGACGGCGAACCTTCCTCGATGTGACTGATCCGCATGACAAAAGCCGGCTGGAGCAGGTCAATCCCCATGCCGACAGGGCCGAAGCGTTTGATGTTTTGCAGCGACTTGGTTTCTCCGGGGCGAGTGGAAAAAAGGCTGTTGGGATTCTTGTAGAAGGTTTTCTTCGCTGCCCAGACAGATGGTTGGGCTATCAGGAAAACCAGAATAGAGAGGATGATGCGATTCATTTTGTTAATCGATAAACTTATTTTTTATGAGGAGATTTTCCCTTCGGTCTCAGGCGCAGAATCACCTGTTCCCCAATTTTGGGCAACCCCTTGGGGTTCACCTGCCAGGTAAGCCCATCATTCTGGTGCCCATGAATCCCTGGCAAACACAGAAGTTCATCGCCGAAAGTCGAAATGGAAATAACGTTTCCACTTTGCTCACAAACATACTTTCTGGGCCCTGACCCATTCTCCACCAGATGGGACCCGGCGAAAAGAAAACTGTCAGGAAATGGAACCAGCTTTTTTTTCGTGGGGATACCGCTGATCTCATCGGGTTGGGCAGGTGAAATGAACTTACCAATGGGATGCTCCTGCGGCTTGCCCTTCGAATCAGGAAATACAAGCGATACGCGAACCGGATCGCCGGCAGGTTCAACGGGAACCCAGCGCGTGTGCGCCCCTTCTAGAGCCTTTCTCATAGCCGGAGTCCCGGGACTGGCTCCCATCAGGAGCATGGCCGTGTGGATATGCATGGGCCGGGCGGCAACCGAGAGAATGGACTCGTGCTCCTTGGTGCCTTTCGTGCAGGCAACCAACTCCAGCAAACCTTTGTGAAGACAAACCGTCGCATTCACATCGACACACCGTTCCTCCAGATTCAACTTGATGCCGGGCAGGTTCAGCTTGCGAAGGGCTTGCGCCGCCCCTGACGAGAGTTCCGGGACCGGCTCGCCACCCCATCCGGCACATGAGAAAAGAAATATCCCGAAGACAAATTTAAGTCGAATAGCCATCCAAGTGTATGCTTAAAGGAAATGGTAGAGGGACACACGACAATAGCGATTATATTGTAACGCTTGTTTGCGTATTTTTTATGTCTTTTTGCGACACATCCGGCTTGCGCTTGAACTGACAATGGGCCTTTATTGCGCACCATGAAACGCCGCAAACCCAAACGGGTCGCCATCGCGCTGGAGGTGCAGTGGGGCTACAAACGGCACTTGGAAACCTACGCAGGTTGCCAGCGCTATGCTGATGAAGCCGGGTGGGAGTGCTCCATTACCCCCACCACGGCCCGCCTGCTCAGAATGGAGAACGGTAAACCCACCTTTGATGGGATTCTGGCCCGGGCCACTCCCCCGTTGGCGACCGCGGCCAAACGAATGAATGTACCCCTGGTTAATCTGTGGCTCAATTCCCCGGTCAAAAATCTCCCCAGTGTCTTTGCAGATTTTGAAGCTTCAGGAATCATGGCTGCAGAACATCTTATAGGTCGCGGATTCAAGCGTTTTGGTTACCTGGGTTTCCTGCGCGACAAGGATGCAGGACTGCAGCTCACCGGATTTCGCAATCGACTTAAGAAAGAGGGTTTACAATGTGCAGCTCACCGGTTTTCACGCGTCAGCGTCACCGAAAAAGCGCAAGGGTGGAAAACCTTTATTGATGACCTTGGAAAATGGGTTGATTCCTGGGAACCCCCCATCGGTATCTTTGTGGTTAACGACCTCTTTTGCCGTTATCTGAATGATGTGTGCCGGGCAAAAGGCCTGCATGTATCTCAGGACGTGGGAATTGTGGGATGCAGTAATGAACCCACCATATGCTCCTCCCCGCCCCCTACCCTAACAAGCATTGACCTGGGCTTTGAACAAGTCGGATATCGAGCCGCTTCACTCCTTGACCGAATGATGAAAGGAGCCAAGCCTCCCAAAATACCCGAGCTGGTGCCAACAGTGGAACTGATCCCGCGCCAGTCCACTGATTCCTACGCCGCCGATGACCCAATCGTCTCCGGTGCCCTGCGATTTATTGCCGAGAGTGCTCACCAACCCATCAAAGTGGTCGATGTGGCAAATGAAACGGGTATCAACCGGCGCACCTTGGAACGGCGCTTCAACGAGTCGGTGGGGCGCAGTATTGCCGGCGAGATTACCCGGTTGCGACTGGCACGCGCCAAGCGGCAATTGGTGGAATCGGGTTCCCCATTAAAAACAGTGGCCCGCGACAGTGGCTTTCGCAATACCGACCACTTCCACAAGGTCTTCGCGCGCGCCGAGGGAATCACCCCCACCCAATACCGTAAAGAGCGCAAGTAGGCACCACTGATTTGCGTATTTTTGCGACATCCTTGCAGCCCAGCGACCACGCATCATCACCGACCTTTTTCTTTGGTCACGTAGTGAATTTTGATCCCATGTTTGGATTCCACCTTAATGGCGTTATTCTCCTTGTAGTCAGGTGAATTAGACTGCTTATAGGACACCTCAAGATTTTCATCGTCAATCCACTTCACTTCAATATCAGCGAAAGCTTTCCAAGTCTTGTGCTTGCCTAGCAGTCCGTCGCGTTGATCCAACTTTTCGCCCGCTTTGCGCAGATTAACATTAAAATAGAAGTAACCGGCGGCCCCTCCACCGGAACAGGAAAAACTTGTGGCAACGAATTTTCCATTCGGTGATTTCTCTTCACCAATAATTTCAATTTTATCTGTGTCAGGCCCTCCTCCAAAATCAATACAACCCAACGAGAGCATGGAAAGACAAAGCATTAATCCCAACACAGGTATCTTGCCACTGAAACACATTTTCAGTGGCTATTGATGTTATCTGGAGGAAACAAGGTGCGTACTGAAAAGCTAGCGTCCAGTTGGCCGGAGACCGGCTCGTACTTGCCATCCTTGTGTTTCTTTAGAAAGAGCAGATACTCAGGCTGGCTAATTTTTCTTAGTTCCTGCCTCTGCTGATGCAACTTGCCTTTTTTCTTCACATTTTGCTTAACCTCAATTTGCAGAGGCTCCTTCAAAAAAGCAACCAAGTCAGGGCCGTCATTATAACGCACAACCCCCTCTTTATATCTAAAATGATTTAACCAAATGCATATAGGCGGGTCGCCCTTCAAGGTAAAGGCGGCTCCGAAAATAGTCATAACACCTTCAAATCGCCCCTTATCGAAAAACTTTTCATTCCACTCTTTTTTAGTAACACCCCATCCTTGGACGTGAGCAATGACCACAAGATCCGATTCCTTAAAAAGACGCTCATAAGGCCAGTCTTCCACTTGCCGTGAAAAGGCTATTGATGGAATCAGCAAGCTACATATTATAGCCCAGGCAAAGATTGGTTTTAGATTTTTCATTCTTCTACTGCCTCTTTTCCCACCGCCCAATCCAATTCATCACAAACCTTACTTAACCGGTGTGAGCGTGAATTCCTTGATGGCCACGCCTTTTTGGGGTGGGTTGTCGCGCCAGAAACTTAAGGTGTTTTCTCCCTTCAAAAGGGTGAGTTCGACCGGTTTTGAAATTTGCCACTCTCCCTCGGTAAAGGGCATTTGCATGGCGATTCCGGCTCCGTCATTTGCCGAGACATTGAGTCGCTGATCGTAATTCGCCGTGACTACCCTGGCTTTCAACAAGTAGTTTCCCGGCCGTGGAGCCGCAACCTTGTACTCGAAGCGGGACTTCGTGGCTTGCTTGGGTCCGGTAGGATCGACCTTGGGGCTGATAGCATAATAGTTCTTGGCATACTTGTCGGATATCCGCTCACAGACGTTTCCGTAGATATCGTAAAAACCCCAGGGGTTTGGTTTTTTCTGTCCGACCGGATGTGACTTGGCCCCGGCGTTGTCCTTGAACCAGGCATAGTCCCCGATCTTGGAAGGGTCATCACCGAAGAACCACTTGGTGTCGCCTCCCGCCCGGCTGGCATATTCCCACTCGGCCTCGGTGGGAAGCCTCGCATCGGACCCGGTAATCTCGCTGAGCCTGATGCAAAATTGATGGGCATCCGCTTCGGAGACGTTGTCGACTGGACAGTCCGCGGCCTTGGTGGATTTACCCGGGTTCGATCCCATGGCCGCTTGATATTGCGCTTGGGTCACCTCGTACTTGCCCAGGTAAAAACCCTTGGTTAGCTGAACTTTGTGTTTCGGTACCTCCACGCATTCAAAGCGGCTCCCCTTCTCGTTCTCTCCACCCATAACGAAGGTTCCCGGCTTTACGTAGAGAAACTCAATCTTGATGCCATCACCCAGATCGAGCGTGAGTTCCCTCGGGGGGTTTTGCCCGGGTGCGGGACTAAGGGCGGCCCGCAGTCCCCAGTTCTCATACCTGCCGTAACCCGCGCTGAGCATGCGCTTGCCAGAGGCGCACGCATCGGCATCCCCCTTCCAGGTGCCGCCACGCATAACCGTGAGGCCCTGTGGGGAGAACCGGGGGAGGAAGATCTGCATGCCTCCGCCAAAGCTCTTCATGGCAAGAACCTCGCGTGCGTTTTCCGAAGTTTTCCCGAAGGCAACTGAAGGGATCGAGATCGAGCCGTTTTCAGCGTAAGCAATCTCCTGCTCCTCTTGCTTGACCGGGGAGGCGATTACTTGTTGAGCAATGGTGGGCTTGTTGGACTCGCCTAGTTCCTCTCCCAAGGGCTCAAGGGTAACGGCCTTCAAGGCGTTGATGATTTCCCGCTGGGCGGCCAAAGCTAATCCATTCCAAAATGGGGGTTTTAGTTTTACGAGGCTGTTGAATTTGAGGCTTTGATCGTTTTCCCCGTAAACCCTTTTCTCACCGAAAACATCGCCGATCCATTGAGCCCGCTTGACCATGAGGAAAGCCTCGTGGTCGTTACGCGCCTTGGAACTGGCGAGAAAGTCGAGGTCATTCCGATAGCGCGTGCTTGTCCACCCGGATCCCCAGCCCGGCCCCAAGTTGACGCACCAACCATCGGGTGTCCACCGGGCCAGGGCACCATGTCCCCGACTCGGCCGGGCCGTGGTTGGCACCCCGAAGGAGCGCAGAATAAAGCGGCCAAAAAATGCACGCCGCCCGCAAATTCCGCCGTTCATGAGAATGTTCTGATACTTCTGCAATTCGGGCCTGTCGTATTTTTTATCACCCGATCCGTACTTGACGTCCGAACCCACGACGCCGACATACCGCCACCCGAAATTCGAGCTGTATATGTGATCGGGCCTGAAGTTGCGGAGCATCCGGCGTCCCCAATCCAAGGTTTCGTCGGGTTCATCCCCGTTAACGACCATGCGGAGATTCCAGACGCTCAAATTCCTGAAGGTCGGATCGAGTTCGCCGGCAAAAAAGGCCTTTTCATAGTGAAGGTAGCGCTTGATGGGATCGATTGTGGCAGGCGCCTTTTCGAGGGACTCGGGGTTCGATTGCTTCACCGCAACGGCATGCTCCAAGGCAAGGGCGAGGGCCAACCGGTTGAGAACCCCGCTTGCCGACTTCTTGCTGACCTTGCGGATCTTCACGTAAATCTCCATGGCCTCCCCGTAGCGGGCGGGTCCGTATCCCTTTCGGATCCGCTTGGCCTTGGCTCCGTCCGCGATCAACATCCGCTTTAACAATACTGGGTCGGCCAATAACCGCTCAATAAGCGCAAAATGCTCTTTGCTCTGTTGACCGAATTCCGCGAGACCCCGAGGCGTGGCATCAAGCAGCACGACGTACTTGACCAACAACCCGTCCAGCTTGTCGCTGACCATAAAGGGAGAAAACTTCTCTTCCTGCGTCGGCCCCTTGCCCTTGGGAGTCGGTTTCTTTCCTCCGCCCAGCAATTCCTCCAACGAATTGTCACCACCCTTTTTCTTACTCCCCAACTCAACATCCGGAAAGTCGAATTCCTTCTTCCGAGCTTCATCGGTTGTAGCCGCGCGCACGAAAGGGATTTTCTTTACGATCTGGGAGCGGAGATCCTCCAATTGCTTGGCATAATGGGCCTCGATCCCCTGCCCGACCTGTGTAAGAGACGGCCCTTCATCCTCCTTGGGTTTAGCCGCCCAAAGGGTTGTCGCTCCAAGGCAAAGGACGCTCAATCCACCGCAAATTAGTTTTGTCATATTCGTTTTCATATTTTGTTACTCGTCTTTCTTAATTAATCCGACCATCGCCTCACCCATGGCGAGGCCCACGTCCATGTAGGTTTGGGCGTTTCCATTGTAGTGGCTGTTTGAGGCACCGCCCTGACTAAGTGGGTGTGTGTAAACGGCAGCCACGTTGCCCTTGAATTCGGGGTACTTGCCGCTCTTACCATCGACGGCAAGCTGAGCGTCCAAAATCAATTTATCATTACTGGACGGGGCATCCTTCGCGGTTTGTCCGAGGGTTGCGACCACAAACTTGGCGTCCTGCGCCTTGAACTCCTTACGCAAAGTCTTGATCAAGCGAACGAGATTTTTCTCGTATTGAACCGCGTGACCATCATTGTAGCGATCCTTATCGCCCTGCCACCAGGCGAAGCCTTCAATCTCGTAGCCTCGTCCCTTCCAATGGGGGAACTGTTTGTCAAAATTGTCCAGTACCTCGTGGGCGGCCCCGAAACAGTCGTCGTATTGTTTACCGGCATACCAGTTGATAGGCTTTGGCTTCGTGCCTTTTTCCCAAGAGAGCGGAGATTCCTTATACCCGGCATAGATCTTTCCGCCGTATTCGAATCGCTTGCTTCCCGGTGTAAGGAAGTCCCACGAGAGTGAGCGATTTCCCTGGGAGGTTTTCAGAATCAGAACTGGTTCTTCATAGTGATTACCGACGGCATGACCGAAGCCCAGTTCGGGACCAATGCGCCCCCCACTGACACCCAACCACCGACTACCCGCAGCTGCCACGACACCCTTGTACCAAACGTCGTCGCGGGGCTTCCATTGCCTGTTCTTGTCAATCAGATAGGGGTACATTCCCTTGAATTTAACCATGGTCGAGAGGGCCCCGGGCACGTCGAGGCGAACGATCCAACCCAGCCCATTCGCATCCTTGGAGAAGTAGGTGATCTTAAAGGGCACTTTCTTCCCGCTCTCAAGCTTGATCTCAGTGCGTATAGGGTCCTGACCTACCTCTTTGCGATGCACCACCTTGCCATTAACTTCCATAACGTTGTTCATGGAGCCACCATAACCGGGACGAAACTCGTAAATCCCTGACTCCTTAACCTTAACGAAACCTCTCGTCACCCGAACGCCTCCGCCAGGATAAGGCGTGGGTTTGACACCGCCGAATGCGTCGAGTTTCAATGTTTTGATAGGTTTCATCGAATCGTAGTCTCCGAGGGGTGGAGGTTCGTAGTCTCCCTTGTACACAGAAACCACTGGATCGAGAAACTGTGATCCCCAGCGACTGCTGCCACCGTCCACTTTTCCCGCTCCCACCATGTTGGATTGGCCGGAAAGGATGAAAACCTTAATTGGCTTGCCCGCAGCTTCAGGTTCCCCAGCGAGCAAGAGGGATAAAGCAAATGTGAACAGGAACATCGCGCCTCTCAAGAAGAATGATCGAATTGCAAAGAAATTTTCCATCAAAGATTGTTGAACCATATTTTAAAGAGAGACTCAGTCGGCTTACTTCAAGTCCACTGGCCTCGGTAACGAATTTTTATCTACTTGTTCTTCAACAGTTCGACCATGGCTTCGCCCATACCCAACCCCACGTTCATGTAGGTCTTGGCGTTTCCTCCATAGTGAGCGTTGGAAGAGGAACCCATGCTGATCGGATTAGTGTAAACGACCGCAGCTTCCCCCTTGTGGGCTGCGCCGAAGGCAAACATGCCATCGATGATCATCTTTTCATTACCGGCGGCCTTCTCCTTGTTTGTCTGGCCGAGAGTGGCAACCACCATCTTGGCTTTGGGGGCATTGAATTCCTTGCGGAGAGCCTTGAAAAGTTGCACTAGGTTTTTACCGTACACAGCTGAGTGAGCCGCATTGTAGCGGTCCTTATCTCCCTGCCACCACAAGAAGCCGGCAACCTCATAGCCCTTGCCACCGGGATAGTATTTATCGAGATCCTTGAGCACTGCCTTGGCCCGGGCCACGTCGCCAATGTATTGCAAGCCGGCGTGCCAGTTATGCTTGGGAGGCTCGGGCACTTCGCCCTTGGTCCAACTGGAGTGCCTCACCTCGTCCTTAAAAGCCGGAGTAACCAGCGTAATCTTCTTCCCAGTCTTCTTTTCGGTCGTCTCGACCTCGTGACGCGGACTGCCCGGAGGCAGGAGGTCCCAACCGAGGCTCCGGTTGCCGATCGAGCTCTTGAGAATGAGTACGGGTTCATCCAGTGCGTTACCCAAGTGATGGCCGATACCGGTCTCGATACCGATCTTGCCTGCGGAAACAGTCAGCCAGTCATTACGCCGAACTCCGCCCCGGCCGCCCGGACCGCCGCTACCCATCGTGTGGACATTGCGAACATCTTGGCGCTTGGTCCAGTTGCCCGCACCATCGGCCATAAAGGGGTAGAGTTTTTCAGTCTTAACCGCATGTTCAAGCGTGCCTTCCTTGTCGCCTTTCACTCGGCCCATCTCCAACGTGTTGGATTGCCCCATGATAATGAACACCTTGACCGGCTTGGACATATCAGCCGGTTTGCCGTCCGGATCAGGCAATTCGGCTGAAAGGGACACGGTTAACGCAACCATCATGGTGACTGTAGTAAGAGTTTGGATGAATATATTTTTTAGTTTCATGATTTATTATTTCTGACGCAGATGATTACCCTCAATCAATCGATTAAACACACTACCTCGATCCAACCAGAACAACAAATTCTAAGAATCGCGTTTTTGCGTTTTTTTGATGTCTGTTTGCGACAAACCAAATAGAGACCTTTTCACTTTTTTCCGGGCGAGGCCACACCGGGGATCAGTTTCACCATATCCTTTAGAGGTTTCCAGGGAGCCCCTCCTCCATTAAAACCGATACCCACCACAAGTGCCCCTTTCTTCCCTTCCCTGATCGGGAAACGGTTGTTGTAGGTGGAATAAAGCAGATCTCCATCCAGCAGAAACAGAAACCGCCCGGGACGACCACCGGCAACAATGCGTAGTGGCGCAATTTTGTCACTACCCACATACCCGTAGCCTCGAATCCATTTGGGAGGAGTTACCTTAATCTTTTTCCCACTGACGGCCGGCTTGTAGATGGTGTGCACCTTAATTTCTCCATGGCCAGCCTTGTTGTATTTGAGAATGGTGGCATCGACGATCATCGCAACCTTGGGATCGCGGATAGCCTGATCCAGTCCAGGCGGCAATGGATCGGGATGGTGACCTGCTTTATCTGCCGAAACCTCTGGAACCAGTCCAAGAACGAAAAACGAGGTGAAGGCTAATGGGGCAATTCGTTTCATTTTGTTTTTTCCTTATTCCGTAAATTTGAAAAAACGTTGCCTGTGGGTTTTGCCGGTAAGGTGCCCTGCCATTGGGTGAGCATCTTTTTGAGCTCACTTACCTTGATGGGATGTTTTTCCTTAAGATCCTTCTTTTCCAGCGGGTCAGCCACCAAATCGTAGAGTTCGACGTATTGGGCATCCCGATTAGTCACGAGTTTCCAGTTTTTACTCACCACCGCATAGGACACCCAATGGTCCGGCTTGGTTTTTCTTGCCGGCCAAGGGGCAACTGTCTTCCAGAAAAGCGGTTTTTCACGCAGCACCTTCCCTTTCCCTTTCAGGGTCGTCACTTGGCTGACTCCATCAGGCCGGTAGGAAACCGGCAACTTTACCCCTGCAATTTCACAAAAGGTGGGCAGTAAATCCACTGCTGAAAAAATGGAGGTTTTATCCACCTTACCGGCGGTAATCTTACCGGGCCAACGGGCAATAAAAGGCACCCCTACTCCCCCCTCAAAAAGGGCGGCCTTGTATCCCTTGCGCCCTCCGGTAATGCCCTTGGCTGCTGCTATTCCATAACCCAGTCCTGTTGCGGAATCATAACCGAGGGTTAAGGGCGCATCCGGAGCTCCACGGGCAGGTCCGTTGTCTGAACTAAAAATAACCAGTGTATTATTGGTAATCTTCAGTCGATCCAAGGCGTCGAGCAATTGGCCTATCCTCAAGTCGGCATGAAAAAGAGTTGCCGCATAGATCGCATCCTTCTCCCCAAGCTCAGCAAAGCGTTTCTGCAACTTGGGGTCGACGTGAAAGGGAGTGTGTGGCTCATGAATCCAGAGGTTGATAAAGAAGGGTTTATCCGCCTTATGGCTTTTCTCAATGAAAGGAATGGCGCTCTTGACATCATCATGCACGTACATCTGGGGCCCGGAACAATTGAAGGCTCCATATTCATCAAAACTATATTCACTAGGAAAAGGTGCATCAGGGATCATGTCATTGGCCAAGTGCCATTTGCCATAGTGGGCAGTCGCATACCCTGCACTTTTAAGGAAGCGGGATAAAAGCGGGGCCTTGGGGTCCAGCCAATCGGGCATGTTACGTCTGGCATTACTGGGCACCCAGGCGAAGTGCCCGTCAATATTGTAGCGTGCGGGAAAATGCCCGGTCATGATCGCTGTGCGACTGGGGGAACACACGCCACTGGCAGTGGTAAACCGGTGAAAGTCAGTTCCTTCCTTTGCCAGACGATCAATATTGGGGGTCTTCACATAAGGATGCCCGTGGCAACTGAGATCGCCCCAGCCCCAGTCATCAGCAAAAATGAAAAGAATATTGGTTGGCGCGTCCCTAGCTGAAACCTCCAGCCCCAATCCAAGGGTGAGTGCCAGTAAAAATCCCGTAATATATTTTAGATTCATCATTATTCTTTTCAGACAAAAATTCTACTTCTTGCGCGGTGGCCGCTTCTTAATCTCCCAGCGGTACTTTTCCCCTTCATTAATTAATTTGAGACGATTTCTCGATATTCCAACCGGAGCAAATGACTTCGGAGCACTGGCTTTCAAGTTTTGTTTCACAGGAGCCCACTTCATGTCTTCCGCAAGGTTATCCCATTCATGCGGATCATTCCTCACATCATACAATTCCTCTGTACCATCGCTGTAATGAATATAACGCCATTTCTGGTTGATGATCGCGTAGCCACCGGGATCCAGGTACGGCAGAAAAACATTGCGATCGGTTGCCTTGGATGGCGTGTGTAACATGCCGGCTAAGGACACCCCTTCCAACCCTTCAACAGCCGGCAGGTTGCACATCTCGACAAACGTGGGATACATGTCAATCAGGCTGACCGTTGCATTAATCCTCTTCCCCTTTGCCACACCCGGGCCCGACCAAATGAAAGGAACGTTGGAGGTGCGTTCCCAAAGGGTGTGTTTCCCCCAATCACCCTTTTCGCCGTGGTGAAAGCCATGGTCGCTCCAAAGAACAACGACGGTATTGTCTGCATGAGAACTTTGCTTCAATGCCTTGAGGACGCGGCCCAGCATCGCATCAGCATAGGAAACAGCCGCAAGATAGCCGTGAATGGCCGGTTCCACTCCATCCAACGCAACCAACCGGTCATGGTGCTGGCGTCTACGATTGATTTTACGACGCTTCACCAAGGGCGGCAAATCATCAAGATCATCCTCTTTATAGAGAGGAGTCTTGATTTTCTCTGGATCATACAAATCAAAATATTTCTTTGGCACATAGTTTGGGAAATGCGGCGCATAAAGACCAACGGCCAGAAAGAAGGGTTGATCATGCTTTTGACTGAGGACATCACAGGCCCAGTTCACCCGCCGGGTATCGGCCATATCCTTTTCGCGCTCATTGGGAATCGCCGCCCATTCCAGGAACATCCCTCCGGTGATCTGCCGACCCCGGTTGTAGATGCTATTGGGGAAAGGCTCAGGCAAGGGGGTATCCTTGCCCCACGAATCCAACGGCCAACCTTCACGCTTGGCCGCCGCGTTGCGCAAAAAGAACTTAGTCCAGCCTCGCTGATCGATGTAACCAGTCTGATGATGAAAGAGTTTGCCTGCTCCATAGGTCTCGTACCCCGCCCTGGCAAAGTTCACCTGCAGTGGACGCAATTCAGGATGGTTATGGAAATAAATCTCGGTGCGATAGCACCCGGTTGTTGAAGCAAACCGACCGGTAAAAATGGCGCTCCTTGAGGGAGCACAAAACACCCCGGGACAATGGGCGTTATTAAATGAAACGCCTGCTTGAGCCAACGCGTCCATGTTGGGCGTCTTTGCCTGCGTATGGCCCATTGCTCCGACCCAATCGCACAAGTCATCAACGGCAAAGAAGATCACATTAGGCGGTGAATCCTTGGCCAAAACAGACGGCACAAGCCCGAGGGCAAGTGCCGTCAATAATACAGCAACTCTACGCATCAGCACCTATGCCAGCTTACCATTAGGGGATAGCCTGAAACATTTGGGTGATGGTCAACACGATGCCATCCTGCTTGATCTGCAGATCAAAGAATCCACTGCCCGGGCCACCTTTATGCAGAAAACCAGCCGAGATGGATTCTCCTCGTTTGGAAAATCGGCTTGGCTTGGCCCAGTCGACCTGTTTAAGGGTCTTCTCATTTACTTGTGGACCAAGATCATAGTCTTCTGACATCAATTGACTCAGGATTTTTTCGCATTCCTCAGGTTTCATGCCGGTTATTGATCCAGTCCGATACTCCTTCTTACCCACCTTTAGAATGGTTTGTTTGCGCGCATAGGGTTTACCCGCCCAGAAGTTACCCAACT
>Ga0208522_1001472_pt1 | contig 15129 bp, 17 predicted proteins | sample ETNtaG_25_FD_185763 | JGI IMG/M metagenome (GOLD analysis project Ga0208522, IMG submission 185763) | Marine microbial and viral communities from oxygen minimum zone, Eastern Pacific Ocean - ETNP201302SV86 (SPAdes) (version 2) | ecosystem: Environmental > Aquatic > Marine > Oceanic ... | reverse complement strand
ACTGAAAGAGTGACAGAGCGTCACCGACATCGATATGAAGTAAACAACAAGTTGATTGGTGAGATCGAAAAGGCGGGATTGATTGTTTCAGGCAGGTCATATGACGGTTCATTGGTTGAAATGATAGAGATTTCTGATCACCCTTGGTTTGTGGCTTGTCAGTTTCATCCTGAATTTACCTCAACACCTAGAGACGGCCATCCACTCTTTGAAAGTTTTATTAACGCTGCAAAGGAAGCACATAATTTGATTCTTTCCTAAATTCTGTACACTTTTATTTAATATTGGGATTTTTTAGATGGAAAAAACTGATATTTTAGTTTTGGGTGGTGGTGTTATAGGCCTCTCAGTTGCCCTAAGAATGCTTAATCTAGGAAAGGAAGTCACTCTTATTGATTTCGAAGAGCCAGGCTCTGGAGCTTCATATGGAAATGCCGGCACAATTGCAGAATATGCAGTTCTACCTGTTGGATCTCCAGAAGTGATAAAGAGATTGCCTTCACTTTTATTTAATAAAAATAGTCCGATTGCAATTAAACGCTCTGAAATTTTCTCAATTGCTCCTTGGCTAATTAAATTCTTGTATCAATCGATGCCAAAACAGGCTGCAAAAAATGCGCAATCGATTGCCAACCTATTAGTTAATGCAAGGCTTCGTTGGGAGGAGTTGGCAAGCCAAATTAACGGCAGTTCGCTACTTAATAGTAATGGAAGTATCTATATCTATAAGTCAAAGCAAACCTATGAAGCTGGTGTAAAAGATATTAATCATAGAAAAACTTTAGGCTTGAATGCGCAAATGCTAAGCCCCTCAGAGCTTAGCAAGTTGGAGCCTAACATTAATCTAACTGAAGGCGGCGCAGCCTATTTTCCAGACTGTAATTATATGAGTGATCCTGGCAAAATGATAAAGCTATTATTAGATGCTTGTATTGATAAAGGATGTCATGTTATTAGGAAGTCTGCTAAAAATGTTGAAAGATCAAAGACTGGAATCGAAGTAACTTTAGATGACAAATCTAAAATATTATCAAAGCATCTAGTTTTATCTGCAGGCGCTTTTTCTAAGAAGTTTGCAAAACAAGCGGGAGATAATATACCTTTAGATGTTGAGAGAGGATACCATGTCGAATATGATATGAATGAACCACTCCTTAATAGACCTTGCTGTTCTGCTGATGGTGGTTTTTATATGTCTCCAATGACAGGGAGATTAAGAGTGGCTGGAACTGTAGAGCTTGGCGGGCTTAGCCCTCAGATTTCTAATCATAGAATCAATCATCTCGAGAGTGGTGCATCAAATTTTTTTCCAGACTTAGGAAAATCAAATAGGAAATGGTTAGGATTTAGACCATCAATTCCAGATAGTAAGCCTGTCATTTCACCTTCTAGAAAAGGTAATGATATCGTTTATGCTTTTGGTCATGGCCATATAGGCCTTACACTAGCTCCCATTACTGCTGAGATTGTGGAGTCAATTATCACAGGGGAGGAGTCTCCCATTCCAATTCATGAGTTTTCAGTTCGAAGGTTTTAATGATTTAATTTTATTTCTTTTTGACAAACTTCATCAGTCGCTTTTTCTTTTGAATTTGGCGTGCAGATAGAATATTTTTTTTATCTTTAAATGGGTTGTCGCCACTTTTGTATTGAATTTTAATAGGAGTATTCGTTAACTTGAGAGCGGTAATAAAAAAATTCTTTAGAAAGCGCTCGTAACTATTGGGAATATTATTAACGTGGTTGCCATGGAAGATAAAAGTTGGAGGAAATACGCCAGATTGGTTTACGAACTTAAGTCTTGGTCTTTTTCCTGCTACTGGAGGAGCCTGGTGAGCATCATTTGCCTTCTCCAAAATCTTATTAAGTAATGAAGTTGGAAATCTTCCACCAGCATGTTCAAATGATTTTTTAATGGGAGTAAAGAGTTTACCAACACCTGAGCCGTGAAGAGCTGAAATATAATGAACAGAGGCATAATTTACAAAAGAAAGCTTAACGTCTAGTTTTCTTTTTACTTCACTTTTTTGATAATTGTCTAACCCATCCCACTTGTTAATCACTATTAAAAGGGCACGGCCTTTTTCTGCAATCATTCCAAGTAATGTTGCGTCTTGATCAGTTACCCCTTCGTGAGCATCAAGAACAAGAATAACTACATGAGAATCATCTATTGCATCTTTAGCTTTAATGATACTAAAAATTTCAACTTTTTCACTAACGCTTCTTTTGCGCCTTATTCCGGCAGTATCGATTAATGTGTATTGTTGACCTTCCCGCTCAAATGGAATAAATATTGAATCACGAGTTGTTCCAGGAATATCAATAGCTAGGACTCTCTCTTCGCCTAAAATACGGTTAATCAGCGTTGATTTACCAACATTCGGTCTTCCTAGGACTGCTACTGCTATTCCTTTAACTTTAGGATTCTCTACTTCAATAATTTCTGGAAGCAAAGGTATTGTGATTTCAATTAAATCTGGAATTCCCTGGTTATGCTCGGCTGAAATAAGACATGGCTCGCCAAGTCCAAGTTCGTAGAATTCAGAAGCTGAGCTTTTATTTAAGCCTTCGGCTTTATTGCATACTAAAATAATATTTTTTTTCAACTTTCTAAGCTGAGAGGCAATGTCTAAATCTAGTGAAGTAACTCCATCTTTATTGCTTACAATAAAATAAATAACATCAGACTCATTTAGTGCATTTAAAACTTGTCCATGAATGCCTGAATCAATAAGAGATTCTTCATTAGTTAAGCCACCAGTGTCAATAATTGAGCACTTAGTTTCATCATCAAGTTGAACGTCTGCATATTGACGATCACGCGTTAGTCCTTCAAAATCTGAAACAAGCGCCTGACGTGAATTACTCAAACGATTGAAGAGGGTAGATTTTCCTACATTGGGACGACCAACCAATGAAATGATAGGGTAGCTCACAGCAAATCAATGAATTTGTATTAATTCAGATCGTCGAGTTTGATCTGAATTAATTGTGATAAATTGGAGTTTGCGGTTACATTATCGATTGCCAAACTATAATGTTTCCGTGCCTCTTCGCGGTTGCCAAGGTCTAAGTATATATCACCAATTAGATTATAAATCAGGCCTGAGAAGTCATTCTCAGACTGTCCTTCAAGTATTGAAAGTGCCTGGTCGTGTTTCCCTAGTTGCAAGTAGATAGAAGCAGCTCTTAGAGCCGCCGTATTGGCAATTACTGAACTTGGATTGTTAATAAGAGGTTCAGTTACACCAAGTGCCTCAGTGTAGCTTCCCGCATCAAAGAGATATTTAGCCATCAATAATATTGCCTGATCCGAATAAGTGCTAGAAGAAAAATCTGTAGTTAATTTATCGTAGGCTCCAAGATTGTTAGAATCTGAAGCATAACTAAGATAAAGACTTCTTGCATTCAAAGACTGCTTATCTTGATAGTCTGAATAAGTATTCCAGCCCCATATGCCTGCGAGACCAATAACAGCACCAGCTATAATCTGCTTACCATTACTGTTCCACCATTTTTTAATTTGATCGACCTGTTCTTCTTCTGTACTGTCGACTTGGATGAAGTTTTTCATAATATCTCCTGAAGATGTTGAATGATACCCTCAAGCTTAATTAATTGTTGGTCACCTTGCCCTTTTAGAGGCTTAATGCTGAGATGATTTTTTGATAATTCTTCTTCACCTAAAATTAAAGCAAAGTCTGCATTAGATTTGTTTGCTTTTTTCATTTGGTTTTTTAAGCTACCCTTACTCATGTCATTAGTAATAATTATATTTGGCAGAGCCAAATGAATATCTCTAGAGATATTCATTGATGCCATATGAGCTTTTTCACCTAATGCGGCAAAATACAGGTGAGGTTTATTTTTTTTGAGTTTATCAGTTTGATCTTTGATGAGAAGGATAAGTCTCTCAATACCAATTGCAAAACCTATAGCAGGAGTTGGGTTGCCACCCATTCTTTCAACCAAACCATCATATCTGCCACCACCACAAATAGTTCCTTGGGCGCCTAAATCATTTGAAATCCATTCAAAAACGGTACGATTATAGTAATCAAGTCCTCTTACAAGTCTTGGATTAATAGAATATGGAATTTCAAGACAATCAAGATAATTTTTGAACTCGGAGAAGTGTTCATCAGATTCATCATCAAGGTGGTCAATCATTTTTGGAGCACTTTCTATTAAAGCTTCCATTTCAATGTTTTTACTATCTAATATTCTTAACGGGTTTGTAGTTAGTCGTCGCAAGCTGTCTTCGTCTAGTTGAGATTTGTTATCAATAAAGTAATTCTCTAGAAGCTTTCTGTAGGAAGAACGAGTCTCGCTTGAACCTAAAGAGTTAATTTCTAAGCTGGTATTATTAATTCCGATTAGTTTCCAAAGAGAATTAGTTATGTCGATTAATTCGGCATCAATCTTGGCTTCATAGACGCCAAACACCTCAACATCAACTTGATGAAATTGACGATACCTGCCTTTTTGAGGTCGTTCATGCCTAAACATGGGTCCATTGTAAAAAACTTTTTGTATGCCTTCACGTGGTAAATTATGTTCAATCATCATTCGTACTATGCCAGCTGTTGCTTCAGGTCTCAAAGTTAGAGACTCTCCGCTGAGGTCTTTCCAGGTATACATCTCCTTCTCAACGATATCGGTCACTTCTCCAATTGCACGAGAGAAGGTTTCAGTATTTTCAACGATAGGTGCACGACAATATTTGTAGCCGTAGGAAATCAATAACTGATTAATGGTCTCTTCTAGTGCCAACCAGAGATTCGACTCTGACGGAAGGAGATCGTTCATTCCTCGAATAGCTTGAATTTTTTTTGACATTACTAAGGTTTTATATTGTTTGGAGGTATTTTACCAATGAAATACGTTTCACTGTTCAAGCAATGTAGAAGATGTTATTTATGCCTTATATGTTCTTTATACCGCTAGGTACATGACCAGTTGGTACATATTTGGAGGCTGAATTGCAGTGCTGTTGCTGGTCATCAAAAAAGATGTCGGCAGCAAACTCTCTTAAGAAAATACCCTTATCTAGACCACCAAGAAAAAAGGACTCATCGATGCGAATGCCCCACTCCCTCATCGTATGGATTACTCGTTTATGTGATGGGGCAGATCTAGCCGTAACCAAAGCAGTTCTAATGGGATTATTTTCTTCTGGAAAAGTTGATTGAATTTTTTGCAAAGAAACAAGAAAAGATTTGAAGGGTCCAGCTTTAAGTTCTATATGTTCGGATAGTATTTCGTTTTCTTGAAAAGCTTTAAGACCCTGTTCTTGAAATATTTTTTCAGATTCGTCAGAAAAAATAACCGCATCACCATCAAAAGCTATTCGGAGTTGATATGGATGGACGTTATCTGACTTTGATTCCACAATAGAAGCTGCTGCAAAGCCAGATTGTAGGGCTTTTTGTACATCATGGTAATTGCTAGAAAGAAACAAGTCAGCTTTAAAAGCGCCAACAAATGGGTGAGTGCTTTCACCTCGAGTAAAGGCTGCCCTAGATATATTTAAGCCATAATGCTCGATTGAGTTAAAGATTCTTAATCCAGTATCTGCACTGTTTCTGGAAAGTAAAATAACATCAATCGGGGTTTTTTTACTATTTAGTTTGAGTAATTTTCTAACCAGTGTGAAACCGACGCCAGGCTCTAGTATAGCATTTTCGTTTTCCTGTTGATGCTTTGCATATGCTTCAATTCCCTCTTCTTTAAAGATCTTATGTGAATGGTCGAGATTAAAGAGTGCTCTTGAAGATATTGCAATAACCAATTTATGGCTCTTTTCTTTTATTTGTTTCTTTGCCATTTTGCTCCATTGTACATATCCAAACAGTGTTCAAGCCATCTTAACATGAAGAGGTTTAATTACTATTGGAATATAAAACCTTTTTTTGTTGTTCGTAAATTACTTTGTTTTTAGTCAAGTCGTCAGTTATAACCAATGCGTTTTACAATAGATTTCACCATCTTCCTTGAGTGTGTAGTGGTTATAAGCAATACCCAGTTGTCCATTAAACTGAAGTGCCGTAGAAGGACAGGAGAACAACTTCACACCATTACGATTGAATTCGGAGCATTGATGAGCATGTCCCCACATTACAGCTTTAATGTTGTTGAATTGGTCAATTACGGCAAACAAATCATCAGGATTTTCTAGTGACATTTCATCATCCCAATCACTTTGCATTGAGACAGGAGGGTGATGAAGGCAAAGAGCAATATATTCCGCACTTGATGAACTAATTTGTTGTGACAAGGAATGTAGTTGTTCATCACTTAAACGACCACTAACTTTACCAACTTGAACTGAATCTATGGAGATGATTTCCCAACATCCAATGATAAAGTTACACAGAGAAGATTGATTAAAAATCTGGGATAGGTTTGATAAGTCGTCATGATTTCCTGGAAATACGTAGATTTTGGTTTCAATAGGGTCAAGTATTTTTCGAAGTTTTTGATAGGACTCAAGCGTTCCATTATGAGCCAGGTCGCCGCTTATAAGTAAGGCATCATAAAAATGTTTAGAAATATTGTTGACAATAGTGCTTAAGTTAGCTTGTGAGTCCACGCCCATAACTAACTTATCATCATCAATATGACTATCACTAATTTGTATAAAAGACTTTGTCATCATGTCTATGATGGGCGTAAGGGCTTAAAATGCAACTCTAGAAATTATCCTGATCAAAATTTGTCATATTGTTAACGTAGGACTTATCTATTTCATCTTCGCTAACATTTTGGAATCGGTCATCAAAAGCCAAATCTTCGAATCTTGCATATTGACCAATGAAGGCAAGCTTGATGTTCCCTATTGCTCCATTACGATGCTTTGAAATTCTTAAATCGGCCTTACCAACTTCCTCTGGATTGGTGTATGCATCATCGTGATATAGCTCATCACGATAAATAAAACCGATAATGTCTGCATCCTGCTCAATCGATCCAGATTCGCGTAGGTCAGCCATTTGAGGCATTCTCCCTTTACCAGTCTTTGTGCGAGATTCGACGCCACGATTGAGTTGAGAAATAGCAATAACTGGTACATTGATTTCCTTGGCAAGCGCTTTCAACGAACGTGATATTTCAGAAATCTCTTGAACCCTATTTTCTGCTTTTCCGTGGACCGTCATAAGTTGAAGGTAATCGACCATCACTAAACCCAAGTCTGGATACTGCCTTTTAAGGCGGCGACACTTTGCACGAATTTCGGTAGGTGTAATGGAAGGTGTTTCATCAATTAGTATTGTATTTTCTTCGAAAGCCCTTACAGCATGGTTGAAGCTGTTCCAGTCCACTTCTGTCATATCACCGTCACGTAATTTACTTGAATCGATACGACCAAAGGACGAAATCATTCTTATTACCAATTGTTCTGTTGGCATCTCTAAACTAAAAACTGCAACAGGAATCGAGTTATGAATAGCGACATGTTCAACGATGTTCATTGACAGGGAAGTTTTCCCCATACTAGGACGTCCGGCGATAATTACAAGGTCGCCATTTTGAAGGCCAGATGTCAGTTTATCTAACTCAGCAAAACCAGTTTCAGTTCCCTTAAAGCCTTTTTTCTCGTGCATTTCATGAACTGTGTTTACTACATCCTTGATGATGTCTTTGATATTCGTAATCTCTTTTTTGTTGCGACTAACTTGTTCCGCAATCTCAAAGATCTTTTTTTCAGACAGGTCAAGTAGTTCGTTGACTTCAATATCTTTTGGCTGGAATGCGGTTTCAGCTATTTCTCGACCAATTTTTATAAGTTGTCTGTATACAGAAAGTTCCCTAACGTGTTTAGCATAAGTTTCAATATTCGATACCGTAGGAGTATTGTCAGCGATCTGTGCAAGGTAGGCAAAACCACCAATAGAGTCCTCGTCATGTGTTTTTATGACTTGTTCTTTTACTGTCAGAATATCTGCAGGTTTGTCGTGCTCAAGTAGGGTTACGATTGCGTCATAAATAATACGGTGTGAGGCTTGATAAAAATCATTTGTACTGACGATATTGACAACTCTATCCCAGGAATCGTTATGCAAAAGAAGCCCACCAAGCACTGACTGTTCTGAGTCTATAGAGTTTGGTGGTAATTTGGTATTTTCAATATCCATTAGTGTACAACAAAAAAAATAAAAAACCCTCGAAGAAGGGCTTTTTATTTTAACTCACTTAGATGAATTGGTTTTACTTATTCGTTTTCAGTCGCTGCTATAACGATCACTTTTACTGTCACAAGTACTTCGGCATAGAGTGAAACGGTAACTTCATATTCACCTGTATGTCGGATAGCTTCGGGTATATGGATGTCACGCTTTTCAACTTCAATACCTTGAGAGTGAAGATTCTCAACAATATCAGCTGGACTAACCGATCCATATAGTTTTCCTTCTTCACCAGCATTGGCAGAAATGGTGCAAACAATATCTGTCATCGCTGACTCTTTTGCTTGTGCATCTGACAAAGCTGTTGCGGCTTTTTCTTCTAGTTCCGCTCTAATTGTTTCAAATGCTGCTAAGTTTTCTTTGTTTGCTGGTTTGGCTTTGCCTTGTGGAATCAGGTAATTACGTGCATATCCAGACTTCACATTAGCTACATCACCCAAGTCACCTAGCTTTTCATTTTTTTCTAATAAAATTACTTGCATAGGGACTCCTATTTCTTGTGTTTGTCAGTATAAGGAATCAATGCTAGGAATCTAGCTCTCTTGATTGCAGTAGTCAACTGACGCTGAAATTTGGCAGAGGTGCCAGTTATTCTCGATGGAGTTATCTTTCCACTGTCGTCAATATTCTTTAATAAAATGTCTACATCTTTGTAATCTATTTCCTTAAAACCAGCTACTGTGAAGCGACAAAACCGGTTGATAGGAATTTGAAATTTGCGTCTTTTATTTACTTGCTTTTTAGCCATATCAATCTCCTATTATTTTTCTGTTACTTTCACTTTATCTTTTTTCTCTTTCTCTTCTTCAGTATTTGTCATCATAATTGATGGCATAGTAATAGCTTCTGATTTAGAGATAATTAAGTTTCTAAGTACAGCATCATTAAAACGGAAATTATAGTTAAGCTTATCTAGAGTTTCCTGGTCACACTCGATATTCATCATCAAGTAATGCGCTTTATAGATTTTGTTGATTGGATAGGCTAAGTGCTTACGACCCCAGTCCTCTTCACGGTGAATGTTGCCACCATCTTTGGTAATAATTTCTTTGTACTTTTCTATCATCGTTGTCACCTGAGAACTTTGGTCAGGGTGGACAATGAGAGTTATTTCGTAATGCCTCATTAACATCTCCTTATGGATTATAAAAGCTTGCCAGCAAGTGCTGATCAAGCAAGGAAGTGGGTATTTTATACTACTTGTTGTTTTTTAACAATTATTTGTGGAAGTTTGATAGATATTAGGGATTAAACATTCTAAGTTCGTGATTTTGTTACAATAAGGTTAGTTAACTTTGTGCTTGATATATCTATGAAAAAATTGCTGCAGCGACTTATTTTGCTTGGCTTGGCGTTGTTTTTTGGTTACCTGGTTTATTTAAATTATGTTATTAAAAGCACCTTCTCTTCAGAGGTTCAAAAAAGCGACCAAATTACTCAAATTGATTATTCTATAAAGAGATACCCTAAAGAAATGGTTAATATGCTTTTGCTAGTAGAAGATCAATCATTTTTTCAGCACTGGGGAGTCGATTTCAAAGAAATTGTAAGAGTTTTTTATGGTTATTTTTTAGAAGACAAGGCTATTAGAGGCGCCAGTACTATAACCCAACAACTAATCAAGAATACTCTTCTTTCAAGGGATAAAACCTTATCCAGAAAAATTGATGAGGCTTTGATGGCAATGTTAATGGAACTTAACTATGATAAGAATTTTATTCTTGAGCGTTATATGAATACGGTATATTTGGCACAGCAAGGCTCGATGGCGTTTCACGGTTTTGCAAGTGCCAGCCAGTTTTACTTTGACAAAAAAGTGGACGATTTAGATTTAAGGGAAATGGCAACTCTAGTCGCGTTATTAAAAGGTCCATCTTATTACCATCCAGTTAAGCATCCTGATCGCTTAAATAATAGATTAGAAATGATATTGTCAATGCATAATAAATATAAAAAAATTATTCAATGAATATACTAGCTATTGATGCTTGTACTGATGTAGCAACTGTAACTTTGAGCCTATCTGGTGTAAAAACAAGCAGAATGGTTTCAGATATTGCTAAAAGTTCGGGCCATATTTTGAAGTTATGTGACGAAGTTTTTAGTGAAGCAGATACAAAGCTAGGTGAAGTTGACTTGATAGCCTACACTAAAGGACCTGGAGCTTTTACTGGTGTTAGGATGTGCATTGGAGTTGTTCAGGGATTGTCACTTGCTTGTAATATTCCCACTTTGGGGTTTTCAACTCTGGAGTTACTTGGTTATGGAGCTTCTAGGAAATTTAACACACAAAAAGTGGCAACCGCTATTGATGCCAGAATGGGGGAAGTATATTGGGCAGTTTATATAGAGGGTATAGTCAAAAGTGAGCGAATTTGTAAACCAGAAGAAGTTGACAAGTTAAGTGCTGAATTTGTAGGCGTAGGAAGTGGTTGGAAGGCTTACAAAGATTCATTGATTAAAGCGAGTGAAATTAAATGTATTGAGCCAGAACTTTATCCCGATTCTTCTGACCTTGTTGATTTATCAATATTGTCTATTGAATCAGGTAAAAAAGTGACACATAAGTTGCCACAGCCTACTTATTTACGAAACAATGTAGCGCAAAAGTCATTAAAATAAATCCTTTTATTTTTACTATGATTCAGATATGTGGAAGTGGATTCAGAAACTTGCATCACCCAAGGTTTTCTATGAGACAACAAACAAGCTAATTCCTTGGTTTTTCTGGCCTTTTATAGCTTTAATAATTATAGGATTGTACTGGGGATTAGTGCTTGCGCCAGCCGACTATCAGCAAGGTGAAAGTTTTCGAATTATATACATACATGTCCCCAGTGCTTGGATGTCTATGTTGGTCTATTTTATTATGGCAGTTGCTGGTGGTATCGGTCTGATATGGCAAATCAAGATGGCCGAAGTTGTCGCTAAAGTGTCGGCTCCAATTGGCGCTACTTTTACCTTGATTGCTCTTGTTACTGGCGCTGTTTGGGGTAAGCCGATGTGGGGGACTTGGTGGGTTTGGGATGCCAGATTAACATCTGAACTTATTCTGTTATTTTTGTATCTGGCATATATTTCTTTAAATAACGCTTTTGATAACCCCAAAACTGCTGCCAAAGCGAGCTCCATTTTGGCGATTGTTGGTTTAGTCAATCTTCCGATTATTCATTACTCAGTCAAGTGGTGGAATACGCTTCATCAAGGCTCAATGTTTAATGATATCTCAAATCCTTCTATGCATCCAGATATGCTTTGGCCATTACTTATTATGGTTTTTGCATTCCAGTTTCTTTACGGCGTTCTTGTCTTGGTGAACGCTAGAGATGAAGTATTGGTTCGTGAACAAAATTCACGTTGGGTTCGTGCCGTTGTAACAGGTGAAAAGTTATGACCTTAGCTGAAACCTTATCTTTCTTGCCATATGGTCAGTATGCTCTTTATATTTGGCTTTCTTATGGAATAACCTTTATATTAATTGTAGGACTATTTGTGCGTGCTTCAATTAACTACAAAAAAATACGCAGCCAATTAAAAAACAAGTACGCAAGAGAGAATGACTAAACGTCAAAATCGTATGATATTAGTTGCACTTCTTGTATTCGGAGTTAGCTTGGCGGGTTACTTTGGAATTAAGGCTTTCAATGAAAATTTACTTTATTTCTTCACGCCAACGGATGTTTTAGAGGGCAAGGTTCCTCAAGGAAAAAGTTTTAGGATTGGGGGATTAGTGCAGCCAGGGAGTGTTATTAAAGATGATTTGTTCGTTTTCTTCACATTAACAGATAACAAAAAGACCATCGAAGTACACTTTGAGGGCATATTGCCTGATCTATTTAGGGAGGGACAGGGCATAGTTGCGACGGGTTCAATGTCTGATGAATTTATTTTTCTAGCAACTGAAGTTCTGGCTAAGCATGATGAAAATTACATGCCCCCCGAGGTTGCAGAAGCTCTGCAAAACTCTAGTGCAAAAGAATGAAAAAAATCATTCCTCTTATCGTATTTGTCGTCATAGCTATCTTTCTATACTTCAGCCTTAACTCTACCTCAAGTAAACTCCCTTCACCATTACTGGGAAAAATGTTTCCTAACGTCGAAGGTAGGGATTTTTATTCCAATGAATCGGTTTTGTTGTCAGACTTGTTTAGTGACAAGGTTTCTGTTGTTAACGTCTGGGCTTCTTGGTGTGTTACTTGTCGTCAAGAGCATCAAATGATGATGAATATTGCAAATAACAAAGATCTGCTATTAATTGGTATCAATTACAAAGACACAAAGGTCGATGGTAAAAGATATTTAGAGACGTTGGGCAATCCTTTTGATGTCATTTTATTTGATCCAAATGGAAAAATAGGGCTTGATTTGGGGGTCTATGCAACACCTGAAACTTTTTTGGTGAATAAACAAGGTGTAATCTTACATAAACATATCGGAGCAATTGATTCCAAAGTCTGGGAGGAAGGTTTTATTCCTCATATAAAGAAAAAAGTTATCTAGCAAATAATTCAATATTATTAATTGCAAAAATTATACAAATTTATTTTATATTATTAACTGAAAGTCGCTTGACAGAAGGGTTTAATAATGGATAATCAAGTTAAAGATTAGGGATAATCTTTGTTCGATTCAAACAGATTTACACAAATTCAAAAAAAAACTAAGGAGTAAAAAAATGAATAAATCAGATTTAGTCGAAGCGATTGCTGATGGCTCAGGTCTAACCAAGGCTGATGCAGCCCGCGCTCTATCAGCGGCAACAAGCGCTATTTCAGGTGCATTAGCAAGCGGAGATAAAGTTTCCATAACAGGTTTCGGTAGTTTTTTGGTTAGAAGTCGTGCAGCTCGCACAGGACGCAACCCACAAACGGGTGCGTCTATACAAATTTCTGCCTCAAAAGTGCCATCATTCAAAGCAGGTAAATTATTGAAGGAATCTGTCAACTAAGCGGATTTTTTGTCAGTATAATACGCCCGATTCCAAAAAAGAATCGGGCATTTTTTTTTGGGCGCTTAGCTCAGTTGGGAGAGCATCGCCCTTACAAGGCGAGGGTCACAAGTTCAAGTCTTGTAGCGCCCACCAAAAATTTGGAGCGGTAGTTCAGTTGGTTAGAACGCCTGCCTGTCACGCAGGAGGTCGCGGGTTCGACCCCCGTCCGCTCCGCCATAATTGGTAGAAAATATGTTAGGTGCAATTAGAAAAAAATCAAAAGGCTGGGTCGCTTACCTTATTGTAGGTCTTATTACTGTGCCTTTTGCATTGTTTGGAATTCAGTCATATATCGGAGGTTCTTCGAACTCTGTTATTGCGATTGTTGACGGTGAAGATATTACTGTTAATACTTATTATCAAGAATTTAACACCCAACAAAGAAATTTACAACAACAGCTTGGTTCATCTTATTCTACTGAAATTGACCATGCTCTCAGACAAACAGTTATAGAAACACTGATTAATGAGAAATTATTAGAAAATTTCACCAATTCAATGAAGCTAGTAACTCTTGATGAAGAAGTTTTTTCATTTATTCTATCAAACCCTGTTTTTCAGCTGGACGGTGTTTTTTCTGAAGACCGTTACTTGCAAATACTGAGATTAAATAATTTCACTCCGCTTACTTATGAGTTAGAGCAATTAAAATCGATGTCGCTTGATCAAATTAAGAGAAATTTGAATCATTCTGCTTTTTTATCAACGGTACAGATTGAACAACTCAATGACTTATCTTCGCAGCAACGAGATGTATCCTTTGTCGTATTAAATACTGAAAAATATAAGGACCAGATTGTTGTTAATCAGGAACAAATTTCTGAATACTTTGATAATAATAAATCAAACTTTATAGAAGGCCGTAAAGTTCAAGTTGATTTCGTTGAATTATCGTTTGACAATATTGAGCAGCAGATTGAACCTGATAATGAAACTCTTCAGAAACTATATATAGAGAATGAGGCACTCTACACAAATCCTGAACAAAGAAGAGCTCAACATATCTTGCTTGAAGAGGTAAGTAATGCGAGTGCAATATTGAAAGAGATCAGGCAAGGCGGTGATTTTTCTGAATTAGCAAGAATTCACTCTAAAGATATCACTAGCAGTGAAGAGGGTGGTGACTTGGGCTTATTCGAAAGAGAACTCATGGTTCCAGAGTTTGATGCAGCTGTTTTTGGTATGAATGTTGGCGATATCAGTGACGTTATAAAGACGGATTATGGCTACCACATCATTAAGCTTAACGAAATACGACCATCTACTTTGCAGACTTTCGAAGAAGTAGAGGAGCAACTATTAGCACTTCACAAGAAAAATGTTAACCAAAATGCACTCTATGAATTGCAAGAGGAGCTCAGTAATTTGGCTTACGAGGAATCTATCGATGTGGTGTCAAATCAGCTAGACCTCGAGCTTCAAACTTCTGATTTTTTCTCAGAGCTCAGTACTGAATATGAAGAAGTTTTTGTATCTACTGCTTTTAGTGATATCGTTTTAAATGATGGTGAAAATTCTGATGTCATAGAATTAAGTAAGGATAGATTTGTTGTTATGAATCTTGTGAATCAGCAGCCAGAACGCCAGAAAGTATTAGATGAAGTTGAAAATCAGATAGTGGATATTTTAAGAAATCTAGGTGCAAAAAAATTGATTGATGAATTAGCCCGAACCATTTCTTCTTCTTTAACAAGCGGGGACGATGCCCAGGTTAAAGCCTTAATGGCTGAAAACGACCTTGAATGGAATGATGTGGGTTGGATCACTAGGGATTCCCAATTGCCATTCGATGCGACAAGCAAGGTTTACAAGTTATCTAAACCTAATACTGGTGAACACACCTATCATTCCCAGAGTGCCGATGCCAATACAACTCTTGTGATTGACTTGAAGGCTGTAAAGCTCTCAGGTGAGGACATAAATAGTGAAATTGCTGACCTTTATTTGAGT
>Ga0208522_1001464_pt1 | contig 15160 bp, 11 predicted proteins | sample ETNtaG_25_FD_185763 | JGI IMG/M metagenome (GOLD analysis project Ga0208522, IMG submission 185763) | Marine microbial and viral communities from oxygen minimum zone, Eastern Pacific Ocean - ETNP201302SV86 (SPAdes) (version 2) | ecosystem: Environmental > Aquatic > Marine > Oceanic ... | reverse complement strand
ACCGTTGCGAATTTGTTTCCAGGGTAGAGAGGTTTTTTCGGGCACGCCGGCAGTCCGGCGCTTTCGCCGTCGACCGGACCGTAACTCAACGTGAGTATCATTCATTGCGGGGTTATTTCTTGACGGAACAGCAGCTCGAGGGTGTCAGGATGAAGGACCGACGAGATCGGTTAGAAATCTGTCCAGCCAGTCCGCCTGAATCGCATCGTATCGGTCTCCCAGTTTATCTTGCTGTACTTGTGTTTGTGCCCCGGGCTGTCCGTAGGCCGCAAAGTCAGAGGCTTGCCACCGCTTGAAATTCTCCCGCGTACACTCGGGATGAAACTGGAATCCGTAGGTGGTCTTGCCGAAAGAAAACGCCTGCAAAAAATGGTCAGTCGTCGCCAGCAGTGTTGCGCCTTCGGGCAGAGAAAATCCATGATAATGTGATTCGGTTCCGTATATCCCTTCGGGAAAGAATCCGCGGGCGTCTTCAGTCAGGGTTAACGGGTAATAGCCGAATTCGTGAAATCCTTCGCGATGAGGCCCAATCGCCGAACCCAGTGCATGGGCAATGATTTGACCCCCCAGGCAGAACCCTACCGTTGGGATATTGCGATCAATGCATTGCTCGGCCCAGCGAACTTCATTTTTCAGCCAGGGATAACGGTTGGTGTGCCAGTCTTTTTCGTCCTCAGGCTTGCCACCACCATAGATTACGGTGATTGCAACCGAGTCGTCGGGCTGGTCCAGTGAATCTCCCTTATCGACGTGTCGCCAGTCGAGTTCATAACCAAGCTGTGCAAGCCGGCTTGATGCCCGGTCCTGGTTTGCGGGTCCATCAGACCCATGCGGAATCAAGACTGCCCGTGTCATTAAATACCCCCAATTCTCCTATGCCCTTATTTATGTCACAGGTTATCCCGTGTGACGCAACTGGGATCCTGGTTTGTTTTGCACCGGGAGAGTACAACAAGTCTCAGCACAAACCAAAACCAGTAAAAGTTCTGATATCCCCAACAGTAGCGGTCCGATAAACTACGCTTGTTATCAGCTTGAATAGACTTATGACAGATAACGATTTGCCGTATCGACAATACGCACTCCAAGGGAAAAAATTCAATGTCTGTCAGGGCTGAATCATCATCCGGGCGCCGGGGCCGGCGAACTAGACGCGTTGAGGTCGCCAAGGCTGGTGTGATTGAACAGTTGCCCTGGACACAACCGGTCTACACTGATCCCCCCACAGAGCCTTTGGATGAAGACGGCCTTGAAGCTGTCCATGATGCGGCAATGCGAATCGTGGAAGAGATCGGGATTGATTTTCTCCATGAGGGCGCGCGACGAGTTTTGAAAGAGGCCGGTTGCGATGTTCAGTCGGATTCACCGACGGTCCGCATGGACAGGGCCTTTGTGATGGAGCAGGTCGAGAAAGCACCGGAGTACATTACGTTAGAGCCTCGAAATGCGGATCATACCCTGATATTCGGAGGCGCCTACGCTGCCTTCGGACAAGTGGCAAGCCCACCTAACGTATCGGACCTTGACGGAGGGCGCCGCATCGGTAATCGCAAGGACTACCAGAACCTGCTCCGTTTGGCCCAGAGCTTTAACTGCATTCATTTCACCGGCGGTCACCCGGTAGAACCTGTCGACCTGCATGCATCGACCCGTCACCTTGATGCGTTGTTTGACATGCTGACCCTCACGGACAAACTGGTTCACGCTTACTCGTTGGGGAAAGAGCGAATGGTGGATGCCATTGAGATGGTGCGGATCGCGGCGGGTCTTGATGATGAGGCGTTTGATGCAGCACCGCGTATGTTCACCAATATCAATTCGTCATCACCGTTGAAGCATGACTGGCCAATGCTCGACGGTGCCATGCGGCTTGCCAAACGGAATCAGCTGGTGATTGTCACACCCTTTACGTTGTCCGGTGCGATGGCACCGGTCACCCTGGCTGGGGCCCTGGCGCAGCAGACCGCTGAGTGCCTGGCAGCACTCGCACTGCTCCAGGTGGTGCGCCCTGGTGCCCCCGTTGCTTACGGTTCGTTTACCTCCAACGTAGATATGAAATCTGGTGCGCCGGCCTTTGGTACCCCTGAATATGTGCGGGCTACACAGATCTCCGGTCAGCTGGCACGACGCTACAAGCTGCCGTGGCGGGCCTCCAATGCCAACGCCACCAACTGCGCCGATGCCCAGGCCACCTGGGAAAGTGCAGCATCGTTGTGGGCTTGCTCTACGGCGAGGGCTAATATCGTTTACCACGCAGCGGGCTGGCTGGAAGGTGGATTGTGTGCAAGTTTTGAGAAATTCGTGATCGACTGTGAAATGTTGCAGCAGCTGGCCTATTACCATCGGCCGGTTGGAGTTACCGAAGCTGATCTGGCTGTAGACGCAATCAGAGATGTTGGCCCGACGGGTCATTTCTTGGGCAGTCCGCACACCCAGGAACGCTATAAGACTGCCTTTTATAGTCCATTTTTATCGGATTGGAGCAACTTCGAAAACTGGGAGGAAGGTGGTTCTTTAGAGGCACCTCAGCGGGCGAATCAGATTTTTAAACAGGTGCTCGAACAGTACCAACCGCCACCAATGGCGCCCGCTACGCTTGAGGCGTTGACAGAATTTGTTGAGCGGCGGCGAGTAGAGGGTGGTGCACCCACAGACTTTTAGATCGCGGGACATGTTGTTAAATACGCCCTCTGCTGGGTCCCGATAAAGGACTACCCGGTTAAACCCCGTATGGATTTGTGGCCGGCTGTACCAGACGACATACAGGCGGAATTTTGGGCAAGAAAATAGGCAACAAAGGCATGAGTGGTCAAATAACCTATTTCACTATGTCAATCCGATGATGCGTGCAGAACCAATAACCATGACGACGCAACAAAAAGTACTGGGCAATCTTGCATTTTGCTGTGGCATACCTATTTGGGCAACGATGTTCCCTGCCACGGAATATTTGCTGAACAACTGGGACCCCGTCGCCATAACGTTTGTGCGGATGAGTGGCGGGGGATTGGTATTGCTGGTGGTATTTGCCCTGCTGGAAGATGTGTCGGCTACGTTGAGGACAGCCCCCTGGGGCAAGATCGTTCTGCTCGGCCTCTTCGGCGTCGCGTTGTCTACTTTTCTTTTTGCCTGGGGTATCCAGCTTTCAAGTGCAGTGGCTGGTGCGTTGATTGCAGCGACTGGGCCGATCGTTGCTGCACTGATCACGCGCCTGGTTTATGGGCAACCGCTGCATAAGGGGATCGTGCTTGGGGTTCTGTTGGCGGTTGCTGGCGGGGTCTGTGCCGTCTTTGCCAACGGCGGTGGTGTAGTCGATTTCAGGGGTGGTGAGATTGTGGTGCTGTTAGCGATGTCAATCTGGGTCTGGTATTCGTACAACTGCCAGCGCTGGCTCAAGGGGCTGCCGCAGGTGAGTATCGCCGCTCTGACCGTGGCTGCAGGCAGTATTGGATTCGCGGCCTATGTTGGGATGGCAGAGTTGACAGGATTTGATGATGTTCGGTTCGGCACGGAACTCAAGGAGTGGTTGGTGATCGGTTGGCTGTCTATCGGACCGGCTTCTACATCAATATTTCTCTGGCATTTTGGTGTCAGCCGGGTGGGTGTAACGATCGGTTCGATGTACCAGAACCTGGTGCCGATCATCGTGGTGCTGATCACGATCAGCCTGGGCCAGTATCCCACTTATCTGCACCTGATTGCAGGTGTGCTCATTATTAGCGGCGTACTTTATACCCAGATTCGGAATCTTTCTGCGGGCCGTTGAACGGGATCGATACCGTTTAACCCTTTTACTGTTAAGATTTTCTTCAACAACCTATCTGGTTGGAACAGATCGTGATCGGAGGCCTTTTAGGTGGATCGGTTAGCGATGCTGACAGCAAAGGAGGGAGATATGCATGTCGGGTTTATAGGGCTGGGCAACATGGGGGCGCCACTCGCCCGTCGGTTGTGTACTGACCATACGCTTTGGGTGTTTGACCAATCGCAAACAGCCGTCGATGCATTTACGGGGACGGATGTCGAGGTCGTTAAAAGTGCGGCTGAGCTTGCAGAATCTGTCGACATCGTTCTGACTTGTCTGCCAGCCTCGGAGGATCTTCGGTCGCTTTTATTCGGCAACCAGCAGATGGCTTCCGCACTTAAGGCCGGTGCTATGCTGATCGATATGACGACTGGGGATCCAGGCATTACCCGGGATCTCGCTGTCAAACTGGCAATGGACGGCATTGAGTTGATCGATGCACCCGTCAGCGGGGGCCCCAAGGGCGCAACTGCCGGCACGATCGCCATTATTGTCGGGGGCAGCGCTGCACAGTTCGCGCGGGCTTTACCGGTGCTCAGTGCGATCAGCTGCAACGTCATGCATGCGGGCGATGTGGGTGCGGGCCATGCGGTCAAGGCGGGGAACAATCTGCTCAATCTGGTCTGTCGTTTGGCCACGTTCGAGGTGGTATCGCTGTTGGTCAAAGCGGGGGTCACACCGGAAAATGCCGTGGCGATTATTCAGAAAAGCTCTGGCCGGAATTATGCGACTGAGATCACGCTGCCTGATAATATTCTTTCTGGCACACTGCATCAGGGATTTACCATGGGCCTGATGCACAAAGACAGCAGTGTTGCACTTCAGATGGCCGATGATCTAGACGTACCGTTGCCTATTAGTACGACAGCTTTTGCAAACCTTAAAAAAGCGATGAATGAACACGGTCAAGAATCGGACATGAGTGCTGTGGCGCTTACTTACGAGAATGACTCGGGTGCCCGAATTCGACCGTAAACTGTACATGTTGGAATAGGTGGCTAATGAACAAATAGCCTTATCATTATCCCAGCTGAAAATCCTAATCGAAAATAATATGAATACACTATTGTCTGCTGATCGTAATTCAGGAGAAGTTTCCGCTCAAGATATGAACAAGCTGATTGATCTTGATCGATATCCGATTGATCGACTAAACAATAAGCCAGGACAGTTGTTGGTGGCTCAGTGTCGCTCAGATCTTGATGATAGTGCCGCGGCGATATTGCCAAGTTTTGTGCGACAGTCTGCAATCCTAAAAATGGCTGAAGAGGCAGAAAGTCTAGTTCAGGTTGCTCATCGTTATGATGGCGATCGGGCGCCATTTTATGATGTGGACGATAACGAACGCTCGGATGATGACAGTCTCCAATCCAGGGTTAGATCAGCTCGACATCCCAATAGATACTGCCAGATCCTGAATTATCAGATTCCGAATTCCAGTGATTTGCGGGCGATCTATCTGTGGCCACCTCTAACCGAGTTTATTCGACAAGTGCTGAACGTTGAGCATCTTTTCCAGAGTCAATGTCCTCATTTGGCGCTGACGATGAAAGTAGCGTATGAGGGAGACACCGATGGCTGGCATTATGATCCTAACGATGGCGTGATCACGTTAGTACTACAGACTCCGGATAATGGGGGTGAATTTGAGTACGCGCCGGATGTCCGTAACCAAAATGATCAAAACTACGCGGGAGTCGACAGACTGTACAAGTCGCCAGATGTTGAAGCGATAAGACCGACACTGGAGCCTGGGACTTTTACCTTTTTTAATGGTCGGTATTCGATGCATCGAGTACGCCCAGTGGGTTTGACTCGACAACCAAGGATCGTCTCAATATTCTCCTTCGATCAACGACCCGATCACTTTTTTAGGCAAAGCTATATCGATAAACTGCGTAGCTTTCCGCAGGGTCCGCCGATAGCTGATTGAAAAATTAGTCTAACGATTCTCTGAGATCTTCTAGATCGAGAAATTTTCTTATTGCATAGAAGATAATGGTAAATGCGATTACCGCGACGCTTAGGTTGATTAATACCGTAATGAGGGTCGTTCCCACAATCAATGCTATCCCGGTGTGACTGACTAGTCGCGGCTGAGTTCGTGACCACCCCAATACGTGGTAACAGTATTGGCGCAGCGGAACCCAATCAAAAACATCGTAACCAACTTTAAGTAAAACCCCCGAAAAGACAGCTTGGGGAATCAGGCTGATCAGGTCCTGGAACATCAACATTTCAATAAGAACAAAGATCCCGACCAGTACGCCGGCCAGTCGCATCGTGGCGCCCTCATTTAGGATCAATACTGATCGTATCGTTGCCTGGGCACCTGGAATTCCGCCAAATAAAGAAACTGCCGCGTTTGCGATACCTTGGGCGCAGAGTTCCTGGTTAGGTTTAGTAATGTCTTTATGACCATGCATTACCTCAACCTTGCGGTCGACAACGAGAGAAGTCAGCAATGTATCCAGATAGGCCAACATCGTAAGCTGAACGACAAACGGTACGGCCAGTAGGATCAGGGCAAAACTCCATTGTGTCGGTAACTGGCTGATGACCATGTTCTGTAAGTCCATCAAGGATTCAATTGATCCTCCCAGACTCACACGCTGCACATCAAGATCGAGAAAGACGGACAGCAGCGTGACGATTACGATGGCGATCAAGGTGGCTGGAAAAAAAGAGTTCAATCGTGCGCTGATTTGTCGCAACAAAACTGGGAGCATGAATATCAAAGCCAATGTGAGGCAGGTTATGGACAAGTTGGTCAAGACATTGCCCAGGTAAGCGGTTTTGCCCCCAAAGCCAAACAGGGACCCGATCTCCCCAATCCAGATCAACACTGCAATCCCATTCATAAAACCACTGATCACCAGCTTAGGAATCAACCTTATAAACCGACCCAATCGAAACAAACTGACCACTATGAGTGTCAGACCGGTCAGTAACAGAACCAGATTAATAAACCGGTCAGGGTCTGTACCTGGGTGATCTAGTAGTAGTCCACTGCCGACGGCGGTGACGAGCAAGACCGTGACGGCGGTCATGGGTGCGGTTGGGCCGGAGCATTGAATACGGGTACCGCCAAATGCTGCAGTAATCAACGCGATGATACCGGCAGAGAGGATACCGGCCAATGCGCCGCGACCGCTGAGGACACCGAATGCGGCACCGAGACTAATAGCGACAAAACTAACAGTCAGTCCCGGCAGCAGTTGTTGCAGGATCCGGTCGGTGTTTGGATATTGTCGAATTCCAGTTGTCATTTGACTGGCATCAGGTTTAGTCTAATGTGGCCCATCACTCTGACGAGGTAACTGAGCAGATGGGTGGCGGCCATACTATACTTTGTGGTGTGCACTAAGTTTTACGCTCGATAGGTGTCGCGATCATCGCGTAATTCGTTTGATACAAGCCCTGGTCGGCATCAGGCCCTCGCTGCAACATCAACTGTCGTGAATGAGGATTGCTGGGATAAAGCCCCCATCGACCGATTTCGAATGCTGGAATTTGATGATCTGCTGGAGGGCAGATGTGCTGAAATGAATCAGGTACAGGAGAAATATTTGTTTAGCGTGTTGCTGACTCTGGCCTGTCGACCAAATGCTTAATTGAGCCAGTATACATCCATAAATGAGATGAATCTTTTGGACGAAATAGACCCAACGGTATCTGAAGCATGACCACAGCAGCTAAGACAAGACGACCGCAGGTCGTGCGCTATGAGTTTGAGACTCGGCTAGAGGCTGGGGAGACGTTACCAGTCGCGCCCGGCGTGGTGTGGCTGCGTTCTCCATTGCCGTTCAAACTGGATCACATCAACCTGTGGCTGTTGGAAGATGGTGACGGCTGGACCGTGGTGGATACGGGTATTTTTTTTGATGAATCCAAAGCAATCTGGCGGCAGGTCCTCGAAGGACCGATGGGCGGCAGATCTGTAGACCGGATAGTCGTTACCCACCTTCATCCGGATCACATCGGTTGTGCTGGATGGTTAGCCGAAGAGTTTGATGCACCGCTGTGGATGACCCGTGGCGAGTATCTGTTGTGCAGGGTTTTGGTAGCTGATACGGGGCGCCCGACGCCGATGGCTGGGGATCGATTCTATCGGGGCGCTGGATTTTCGTCGGGTGACATGACACGTTACCACGAGATGTTCGGGATGTTTGGAAAGTACGTCGCTCATATTCCTGAGTCCTATCACCGACTTCAGGCGGGTGATAGCTTTCAGGTCGGATCGAACCAATGGCAGGTACTAGTCGGCCGGGGTCATTCCCCCGAACATGCGTGTTTATTTTGCGCCGAGCTCAACCTGTTGATCTCGGGAGATCAGTTATTGCCCACTATCTCATCCAATGTCAGTGTGTACCCAACTGAACCCGGTGCTGATCCGCTGGGCGACTGGTTGACATCCTTACAGCGGCTTAAGGCATCTATTCCGACTGATGTGTTGGTGCTGCCGGCACATGGCCGCCCGTTTCGTGGGGCACATGAACGACTCGATGCCATGATTGCTGAACACAACGAAGGTCTCGACAAACTTCAAGACCTGTGCCGGGAACCAAAGCGTGCTATAGACGTTTTCTCAGTACTGTTTAAAAGCGAGATCAATAAAACCAACCTGATTATGGCGACTGGTGAGTCAATAGCTCATCTCAACTATCTCCTGACACAAGGCTGCCTGCAGGTCGAAACGGACCGTGACGGCATTAACTGGTACCACGCTGTAAATTAGGTAGCGGCGAAAACGGTGGCGTAAAAATGGTTCTTATCTGACCGGTATGTTGAAACTGAATCTATCCTTGGAAGGAATAGGGGTGTCGTGTTGGTTACGCGCTTAATTAAAAAGGTACTTTCCCCTATACTTCTGAGAAGTTTTGCTAAGACTCCGAGATATATTAAATAATGGAGTTCAAAGAACGTAAACCAATCTAGGATTTGCTTCATATTGGTTAAAATGTTGGGAGTCAGGTGGCAATGAACAAGACACGGTTCTCCTTAAGTGCAGTCACGATGCTACCGGTTGTAGCATTTTCGAGTGCAGTTCTGGCCGATGATGCAGCAATTCGGTCCGGCGACACCGCGTGGCTGATGACGTCAACAGCTCTGGTGCTGTTTATGACCATACCTGGGTTGGCCTTGTTTTACGCGGGTATGGTTCGAGCCAAGAACACCCTGTCGGTAATGATGCAGTGTTTTGCTATCGCGGGTCTCGTATCTGTTTTATGGGTACTGTATGGATACTCATTTGCATTTGGTGGCAGTGGTGCATTTTGGGGTGGTCTGGATAAGCTGTTTTTGAGTGGTGTTACGCGCGACTCAGTTACCGGAACGGTCCCTGAAGTAGTCTTCATCGTCTATCAGATGGCGTTTGCCATCATTACACCGGCGATCATCGTCGGCGCATTTGCAGAACGTATGAAATTTTCAGCCATGCTCTGGTTTACGGGCATCTGGTTGACAGTTGTATACGCACCGGTAGCGCATTGGGTCTGGGTAGATGGGGGTTGGCTCCATGAAATGGGTGTGCTGGATTTTGCCGGCGGGACAGTGGTGCACATAAACGCGGGTGTTGCTGGACTCGTGGCAGCGCTAGTACTTGGACCAAGAAAAGGCTACCCAATAGCACCCATGCCGCCCAACAATCTGGTTTATACCGTTCTAGGTGCAAGCATCCTGTGGGTCGGCTGGTTTGGATTCAACGGTGGCAGTGCGCTGGCTGCTGATGGTTCTGCAGGCATGGCTGTGGCGGTTACTCAGATCTCTACTGCTGCAGCTGCGCTTAGCTGGATGTTTACCGAGTGGATTGTTTACCGTCGGCCAAGTATTCTGGGAATCGCATCCGGCGCCGTCGCTGGCCTTGTCGCCATTACACCGGCAGCAGGTGTGGCCAGTCCGATGGGGGCGCTTGGGCTTGGCGCGATATCGGGATTGGTGTGTTTCTTCTCAGCAACCTGGCTGAAGCACCGTTTGGGTTATGATGATTCACTCGATGTTTTTGGAGTCCATGCTGTCAGCGGCATCCTGGGTGCGTTGCTCACAGGCGTCGTTGCCTCACCTATTCTGGGTGGAGTTGGATTTGCTAATGGTATTACCACATTGGGTGCACAGGTTGTCGTCCAGTTGATTGGTGTGGGAGTTACTGTTTGCTATGCAGGTGTAGTAACTTTCATTATTCTGGAACTGGTGGATGCCATGGTTGGTCTGCGTGTCAGTGAACAGGAGGAGAAGGTCGGACTCGACGTGGCGACACATAACGAGCGGGCTTATAACCTGATGAAGTCATAAGCAGGGTGTCTCATTGTGGTTTGCAACCATAGTCCGGGAATTTTTCTGCGTATAGGCGCCTTGTTTTTAAGTGGCATTCATCGCGATCGAATTCAGACAACTCTATGACAACAGATAATATTCCCGTCGCGGAGTTTGTCGAGGAGTCAGTCGAGCTTCTACAACAGATGGAAGAAGCTGCACTGGAACTCGATGCCCGGCCCGGGGATCGTGCTCTGGTCGATCAACTTTTTCGGGGTATGCATACCATCAAGGGTGGTGCAGCGGTGGTGAAGCGGCCAGATCTCGCTGATTATGCACACCGACTCGAGCATTTGCTGGATCAGGTTCGCGGCGGCCATGTGAGCGCCGACAAGACCGTGATTTCCACCTTGCTTGACGCCATCGACTGTGTAGGCCTGTTTGTAACCGGTATTCAAACCGGCTTGCCCGTTGATCAAGCTCGTGTTGATACCAGCGTCCAGAATGTAAGCGCTTTGGTTGGTTCGGCCAATCAACTGGCTCATGAGGTTCAAGCGACTGGAGAAGCGACACCTTCTGAGCTGATGTCCATAGATTCCAACAACTCGCAGGCATATCTGGTCACACTGAAGTTCCATCCGCAGATGCCGGAGCGGGGTGGTGATCCGCTTTTGCTGCTTAAAGAACTGGCTGAGCTTGGTGACTGCGTAATAGTCGCTCACCCGGGCAACTTACCAAATATCGAAGAGTTCGATGCGACCCGTCTTTATCTGTGGTGGAGCATTAAATTGACAACTTCGCTCTCTCAATCCGAAATTGAGCAGACACTACTGTTTTTTAAGGAAGGTAATGAACTCAGTGTCGTGCCCTTTGATGCTACGCCGGAGGAAACTGACACGGTTGAGCAGGCACACAAGGCTCAAATTGCCCAAGCAGTGGCAGGGGCAGAGGACGACGTGCAATCGACCCCCGTGGGAACATCAGAGCTCACAGCTTCGGTTACCGGGCCAGTGACTGGCTTCAAGACGACCGAACCTGCCAACATTCCGAGCGACAGTGGGCGTGCTGATGGAACTGCGGGAAAATCAATTCGAGTCAGTATTGATCGACTCGAACGATTACAGAATCTGATTGGCGAGACGGTTATCAACCAATCCCGCCTAATTCAACTGTGTGAAGAAGCCGAACGCTTGGATCCAAATTTTGCTGGTGCATTAAATGAATTTCTGGAGGAAAACAGTCGTTCAGTCCGTGATTTGCAAGATGAGATTCAGGCGGTCAGGATGGTTCAGGTGGATACGCTATTTTCCCGCTTGCGCCGGGTTGTCAGAGACTATTCAGTTGAATCAAACAAAGAAATTCGCTTGCGAATTGAAGGCGGAGAGACTGAACTGGACAAAACAGTAACCGATCAGTTGCACGGCCCGCTGCTTCATCTGATTCGAAATGCGATGGATCATGGCATCGAAAGCAGTGAAGAACGGCGTCAGGCAGCAAAGGATACTGCGGGGACCATCTGGCTGCGGGCATTCCACCGGGGTGGCCATGTGATGGTTGAAGTCCAAGATGACGGTAAGGGTATGGACGTGCAGAGAATCCGTCAAAAGGGTCTGGACCGGGGGTTAATCGACGAAAGCGATGAGCTGTCTGATCAACAGCTGCTTCAGCTGGTTTTTCGGCCCGGTTTTACCACCACAGATGAAGTCACTGATATTTCAGGCCGTGGCGTTGGAATGGACAGTGTCAAACGCGACATTGAGGCGCTGCTCGGGTCAATCGATATTTTTAGTGAGCCCGGACGAGGTACAACGCTTCGGATGAGGCTGCCGCTCACACTGGCAATTATTGATGGCATGATTGTTCGGGTTGGATCATTGACCTTTATTGTGCCATTGCTGGCTGTGGTTGAAGCGATAAGGCCCAAGGCAGATGATATTCGAAAGATGAAGCGTGATAACGAACTTGTCGAGATACGTGGGGAGTTTTTACCATTGGTGCGACTCCATCGACAACTGAATATTGATTGTGAATTTGCTGATCCTGCTGATGCAGTTTTACTGGTGTTACAGCACATTGACAGCAAACAGTGCTTGATGGTGGATGAGATCGTTGATCAACGTCCGGTGGTAATCAAGAATCTCGATGACAACTTTGTGCAAGTGCCCGGTATGACAGGTGCCAGTATTATGGGCGATGGCAAAGTCTCGTTCATACTCGATGTTGCGGCAATCGCTGCTTGAATGGAGTTGTAACGGAAATCATGAGTGAATCCAAAGAAACGACCTGGACCCAACATATGTCCGTAATAGATGCTGCGGATGAGATCGACGAGTTTGAACTCGATTTTACGACTCGTTCTGGCCCGCAGGTGATTACTTTCATGCTGGGAGATGAGAAATATGGCGTCGACATTCTGCGGGCTCGTGAGCTGATCACCTATCCGGTAGGAGCGGTGACGCCGGTTCCCGGTATGCCTGCATTTATTGTTGGTGTGATCAATTTACGGGGCGTGGTAATCCCAGTCATGGATCTTAGAATCCGCTTCCAGCTCGCCGATGCGGTATACGACCGGTATACCGTGATCATCATCGTGGAGGTCGAAGGCAAGCAGGTGGGTTTGATCATTGACTCCGTATCTGATGTGGTACACCTGGAAGAAGAACAGGTTCAATCAGTGGAGCACCTGACAGCAGGAATCGACTCTGACTATATTGCGGGTGTTGTGAATGTTAAAGACACCATGGTCATCCTGCTGGATGTAGATCATTTGCTATCCGCTCGCGAGCTCGAGGCGCTGAGTGAAACCGTTTCTGATGAAGATAACTCATGAGTGACATTCGCCGGGTACTCGTGATCGATGATTCGGCAGTCGCTCGCCAGGTGTTGACCAACATTCTTTCCGAAGACGATAGTTTGGAAGTGGTTGGTACTGCACCGGATGCCATGATTGGCTTGCGTAAGATACAGGAACTGTCACCCGATGTAATCACATTGGATATTGAAATGCCGGGAATGGATGGCCTGACCTTCTTGGAAAAACTCATGAAATCGACTCCACTACCCGTGGTGATGGTGAGTGCATACACAGAGGCAGGGTCGGAGACGGCACTGCGCAGTTTTGAGCTGGGTGCGGTGGATGTTGTCGAGAAGCCGCGTTATGAAGTACGCCAAGGACTGACAGCAGTCTCGGAGCTCATTATCGAGAAAGTTAAAGCCGCAAGTCAGGCGCGGGTCGATACGCCAGCTACACGGTTTTTCCGGGAAGACACCCTGAGACCTGTCACAGTGTCTCAGGAACAGCGTTCGAAAATCGAAGCATCATCAGATCACCGACTCATCGCCATAGGTGCCTCAACCGGGGGGCCACAGGCATTGCTGCGGATACTGAGGACTTTGCCGCGTGAGATGCCGCCCATTCTTTTGGTGCAACACATTACGCCATCATTTACGAAATCTTTTTCCAAGAGTCTGGATGACAGTTGTCAGATGAAGGTTGCAGTTGCCGTCGATGGCATAAAACCTATTGAGGGGCATATCTACGTTGCACCGGGTGATCGTCACATGCTTTTGGCTCGTGAGAATGCCGATTACCAGATCCGACTGTCTGATCACGATCGCGTCAATCGACACCGACCGTCAGTTGATGAACTCTTCGGGTCAGTAGCCAACCATGCTGGGCAGAATGCCACAGGCGTATTGTTGACCGGTATGGGCATAGACGGGGCAGCCGGAATGGCTCAAATACGCCAAAGCGGGGGGTGGACAATTGCCCAGGATGAAGCATCGTCAGTGGTTTTCGGCATGCCCAGAGCCGCAATTGAAAAGGGTGCTGCTGCCAGGGTCATAAGTCTTGACGACATCCCCGGAGAATTGGTGAATTATTTTGTAACCGAGTCAGGTGTTAATCAGCGCCGTGCGCGCAAGGAATCAGTATGAAAGGGCTAACTATCAGCCGAAAGTTATTGTTGATATTCCTGGTCAACGTGATCGTGATCGGTTGTATCGCAGGGATTGTTTTTTATTCATTTAAAGGATTAACCGGAAGCATCAACTACAGCTCAAGTACTCTAGGTGATTACAAAGTCGAGCTCGACAGTCTTCGTGCCGGACAGAATCAGCTAGAGGCCTTAACTCAACCCTTTTATGTTAATGCGACTAGACAAACCGCAGATCGTGCGAGAAAGTCGCTCGAAAAAGCATTGAAATTAATTGATCAGAATATTGGAAGGCTGGTCGATAAGCAGTTCGATGTTGTAAACAATCTTAAAGTGATCGGAAAAAGAGGGGGTGCCCGGATTTCGCCTTTAACGACGGTCGAAGTCACAATGGGCGAGGAGTTGACTGCAGTTCAGAAGGCGATCAACAAAAATATTCGTCCCCTTATTGATCAGATCGCCTCACATGCGTTGGTGCTTGCAAACAAAACAACCAAATCAACGGAACTGATGCCGGCCGTGGTCTATGCTTTGCACGATCTAGAGTCTACTCGCAAGCGACTGATGTTCCAGTATCGGATAAAAACTCAGCTGCACAATAATCACCCGGACTGGCTTAAGTTTCTTGCGGCTGTTGGCGGGATTGAAAAAGGATCCGATGAATCTGCTGATATTGAAGACAACTTGTTTTATCAGTTTCGTGACCAGATTGAACAATTAACCACGATCCAGACAGGGAAAACTGAAAATCAGGCAGGTGATATAGCCGGTTCTTCCGGAGGTTTATTGACTCGTCAATTGGGCAAGCAGCGACTGAGCGATGTTTGGGAGCAGTACACTCAGACCAAAGAGAAACTCAGCGATTACGTCAATAAAACTGAGAACAACCCGATTATCGAAAGCTTGCAGACTTTCGATGACAGTATGATGGGTGTATTTGCGGCAGTTGGAGAGCTAACCGAAGCCCGTGAGCGTAGTGAACAGTTAGCGAAAGGCTTTGGTGTATTGAACAGTGCAATTACCAGTGCATTGTTAGATGCCGAATTTACAATTGAAAACGAACGAAAGAATATCAGTGACACCATACTGACCGATGGCGAAGGATTTCTTAGGATCCTGATTGGGTTATCGGTTGTTGGCGCGCTAATCAGCTTGATGATTGGTCTTT
>Ga0208522_1001463_pt1 | contig 15169 bp, 11 predicted proteins | sample ETNtaG_25_FD_185763 | JGI IMG/M metagenome (GOLD analysis project Ga0208522, IMG submission 185763) | Marine microbial and viral communities from oxygen minimum zone, Eastern Pacific Ocean - ETNP201302SV86 (SPAdes) (version 2) | ecosystem: Environmental > Aquatic > Marine > Oceanic ... | reverse complement strand
GCTCCAGAGTTATTACATCCCTATTCCCTGTTGCTGTAACATAAATGTCAGCAGAGCCCAACGTGTCCTCGACTGTCTGAACCCTGAATCCCTCCATAGAGGCCTGAAGGGCGCAAATTGGATCTATCTCCGTCACAATAACTTTGGCTCCTTGGGACTTGAGGGCCTGTGCAGATCCCTTTCCAACGTCTCCATAGCCGCACACTACTGCAGTTTTTCCCGCAATCATGACGTCGGTTGCCCTCTTTATTCCATCAATCAGAGACTCTCGGCATCCGTACAGGTTATCGAACTTTGACTTGGTAACTGAGTCGTTTACGTTTATTGCAGGGAAAAGTAGAGTCCCTTGCTCGACCATTTGATGCAAGCGATGGACTCCTGTGGTAGTCTCCTCGGAAACGCCATCGCACTCACTGATGGCTCCGGTCCAGAATTCTGGAGATTCCTGATTGACTCTCTTGAGGAGATTCTTGATACATTCCACTTCGTGGTTTTCTGATTCGGAATCAACCCACTCACTTCCTTGTTCTAGCTCATATCCCTTGTGCATCAGCAGGGTGGCATCTCCACCGTCATCTACTACTAATTGCGGCCCCCTTCCACCCAGGTGATTAAGTGCCATGAAAGTGCAATCCCAGTACTCTTCCAGAGACATACCCTTCCATGCAAAAACAGACACTCCGGACTCTGCAATAGCAGCAGCAGCATGATTCTGGGTGGAGAAAATATTGCAGCTCGCCCATCTCACTGAGGCCCCAAGTTCAACCAGAGTTTCGATTAGAACTGCAGTCTGAATCGTCATATGCAGAGATCCAGTAATGCGAACTCCCTGCAGGGGCTTTTCGGGTGAATAATTGTCCCTAATCGACATTAGTCCGGGCATCTCATGCTCAGCAATTTCAATCTCCTTCCTGCCAAAATCGGCTAGAGATATGTCTGAAACTAAGTATTTCACTTCATTGAGAATCTTATCTTCAACAGAACGCACAACTTTGGCCACATCAGTAATGATATCAACGTTTGTTATGATTAACGTCTAATAACTTCGGCCATTCTTCGGTAAATGGAATAGTCACCCATGGTCGGTATTGAAGTGTCAAAAGAAGAGATATCTGATCCGTCGCAGATTAATCCCCCCATCCCATTCCACAGAGGTTTGCCTGAGTTTGTTAGAAACCTCTCACGTAGAAGAGAGATGATTGGGCAATTCGTTAAGAGGGATTTCAGAATCAGGTACAGAGGTTCTCTACTGGGCTATGTCTGGTCATTATTGGGTCCAATACTCCACGCAATGGTGTATTATGCTTTGATTGTTCTTATTAGAGGGGGTGGGTATGTGAGGCAGCCATTATGGCTATTTGGAGGGATCATCCTATACGGATTTTTTAGGGAAACAGTAGAGGGAGGGATGCGTTCATTAGTTAGCAATAAAGGTCTGATAATGAAGATTTATTTTCCGAGAGAAGTTTTTGCATTCTCCAACATGTTAGCTAAAATGATTTTCTTCATCCTAAGTGCAATTGTCCTCATCCCATTGCTCTATCATTATGGATTCGAGATAAATAATAATCAATTATTTGTTCCGCTATCTATCGTTGGTCTTGCCATGCTTGGCCTTGGATTGGGTTTCTTCCTTTGTTGCGCTCATACAATTTACAGTGATGTTGGCATGTTTATGAAATATCTCCTAACTTTCATTTTCTTCCTTTCACCTGTCCTATGGACTATTGACAGGATTCCTGAAAGGTGGCTTGAATTATACTTACTAATCAACCCAGTGGCAGTTTTTCTTACAATGTTCAGATATGGACTAGATGGCACTGATATACCAATCCCAATGCATACCATTACGGTAGCTTTTGCTACTTCGATCGTAATTTTTGTTGTCGGAATCTCAATCTTCAAGCGATATGAGGGGGGAGTGATAAGATACATCTGATTGAGCCTGCAATAGTCGTAGAGGGAATTGACCTAGAATTCACACTTTATAACTCTGGATTTAAACAAATTACTCGGGCATTACTAGGTCCGATTGGGAGGCTGGCTTTTGGCCCTCAACGAACTTTCACCGCTCTGGGTGGAGTAGATTTTACATTGTATAAGGGAGAGGTAATGGGACTTATTGGCAACAATGGTTCTGGAAAGAGTACGCTTCTGCAGTGTATGGCCGGGATATTCCAACCAAGCAAAGGAGTGGTCAGAACGGACACGAAACCATTCCTCCTTGCCGGGGTTGGCACTGGGTACTCAAGTGGTTTAACCGGGAGGGAGAATATTATCCTCCATGGTACAATAATTGGCATGACCCAAGAAGAGGTTGAGGCTAAGATTCCAGAATTAGTGGAATTCGCAGAGCTCGAAGATTGGATTGATGAACCTCTGAAGACGTACTCATCGGGGATGAATGCTCGTCTGGGCATGGCAGGAATAGCATATTTCCGCCCTAACGTCTTACTAATCGATGAAGTCTTGGGCGTAGGTGACCCGTCATTCAAGGAGAAATCCAAGGCTAAGATCATGGAAATGGTTGGAGAGGCGTCGACTGTGATGTTGGCATCTCACAGTCATAACCTGTTGATTGACATATGCGACAGAGTAATTTTCCTTGAAAAGGGTAAAATTAAGGCAATTGGAGACCCAAGGGACGTTGTCGACGTCTACTATGGCCGGAAGGAGCCAAGCGAAGTGTCTCCGACTAAAAGGGAATAAATTGTCAATAAATCCTGATAGTGGCATTTTATATTGACCTCATATAGGCCATTAACAGTGAAGGAAAGCGTAGTCTACATCGCAACCGACCGTCTCTATGCTCGGAGGCTGAGGCTCTACGGCGGCTACAACCGCATGCCCAACATGGAGAGGATGGCCAAGTTTGGCACCCTGTACAACAACGCAACGGCAACGGCAGGTTCCACGATAATGACCCATGCGTGTGAATGGAGTGGACGTTATCCAGCAGAGTTACATGCCGATGTACCGTTTGAAGAGAGAGATTATCTCAACTTCCTGCCAAAACAGGACACTGTATTCCATGACTTTCTATCCAAGGAGTATAACGTCTACATTGTACTTGTAGAAAATCTAACAACTGCAAAGACGACAACAAATGGGAAAATTACTGCATTCGCACAAGGTTATGACTCTTTTAGGCCGAATTGGAATCTATGGCCTGAAGAAGCGAATATCGTAAAGCTTCCTGGAAAGGGTAGAGAGGGTGCGGATTTGGTTACTCGTAGGGACCAGATAATGAAGGCGGCAGAATTGGTCGATGCCTCTGAGAAGAATGGGAAGCCGGCCTTCGTCTTCATCAAGTGCCATGGATACAATCTTAATCAGGGCAATTATCTGAGATATGCCGAACAGCAAAGGGTAACGAGTGACGATCTCTACAACTGTGAGATAGACGAGGGTCTTGGATATCTCCTAGATCACTACAACTACCCTTCTAACAAAGAAGCTCCCACGATTTGGTTCGCCTCCGATCACGGAAGCTGGATGGGAGAAAGTTTTCGCAACCACTACGGGTACCACCTGCACCAGGAGATCGTTCATGTCCCCCTCATAGGATCGAGAGGGGGAGGGAAAGTTGTTGACAATGTTTTCAGCATGAAGGAGGTGAGGAGGATAATCACTGACAACTCCCCCAACATGTCGGAGAGGTACGTCTTCGCAGAGACTCTTTACCCTGGTCAAATCACGGAGAAGCCCGACAACGGAGTACTTTCCACTGCCCGGATTATGGTAAGGCTGAACCGATACAAGTACATCTACTCGATGCACGGTATCGAGGGGGACGGGGTGCCGTGTGAGGAGTTGTACGATCTGGCTTACGATCCCAGAGAGAAGTTCAACCTAGCAGAGGCGTTCAATCACGCTCACAAAGACGTGGCAAGGCCCTCGGAAAGTGGGCCGCCGTTCCATCACGTTTCCTCGAGAATTAACTCTAATGTAAAGAAGGCTTTGAAACCAGGTATTCTGCCAAAAAATTCTGGAGATGTGGAATTCAAGAATACTTTCCAGCTATCTGGTTGGCAAGAGATTCACACCATATTAGTGAGACTTCGGAAGCAAGCTAGGGAATATTGGAAGAATACCGGAAGAGGTGAATACTTTCACTTCTAGGTTTGCCAATGAATATCCATAATAGCCGAGTCCCTCGCAAACAGAGACATGGAAGTAGTAATTCTGGTTGCTGGAAGAGGAACTAGGTTCAATGAATACATGCCGAAAAGCATGGTTAGGTTTGGAGAAGAGACACTACTAGAGAGAACGATAAAATTAGTTCGGGGCATTGAGACGGAGATTCCAATCCGTGTAATTACTGGATATGAATCAGAGCAAATTACAAAGAAAGTTAACGAACTTGGAGATAATAATATCAATTGTATTTACAATGAAAAATTTGAGGTTGACCAAAATATAATTTCGACGGTACTCGGGCTAGAAATCTCCGAATCGGATACCCTGGTATTGGAAGGGGACTGCGTGTTCAACACGCAAACTATGGAGCAGTTCATTTCTCACTTGGGAAAGGGCAAGAGCGTGATATTTGCAAACAAAGTGGCTAAGGATGGAGAAAAAAACGCCATAGTTAGTTCGGGCAAGGATTCGTCAATTAGCGGCTACATTATCGGAGAAAGGTCAGAATCGATTAGGCTAGATGAATGGAATGATATGGCCGGAGCGGCAATTTTCTCAAAGAATGAAATTCCCGTATTTCTCAATTGGACAAGAAGAGGAGGATTTGATCCTTCGAACACATACTATTTCCTCCCCCTATTAGATTTTGATGGGGTAGAATTCGAAACAGAAGTGATAAGACTCTCAGAAGGATCACAGACGCTAAGCTTCAATACTCAGTCGCAATTGATTCAAATCAAGGAAGAAATTGGCTTGGAGACTGAAATAAAATTGATTGAAACTAATTTTCTCAAACATGTCGAAGGTTTTAGTGAGAAAAGAGTCAAATGGCTTAGGAAGAAGATAGTTAGTGAAGGAATCTGGAATAAGCCCATTTGCATAGACGGCGAATTTGGAATTGTGATGGATGGGCAGCATAGGATGGAAGTTGCAAGAGAATTAGGATTCAAGATTGTGCCTGCATTGATATTCAATCATGATGAGGTAGAATTCTGGTCTCTTAGAGAAAATCATCAAGTGAGTCAAGAAAAAATAATGGAAAATTTCGAATCTGGAGAAATATACCCATATAAGACTGTTAAATACGGATTTCCAGTGGACGTACCGGCATGCTCGTTCAGCCTAGAGGAGTTAGAGTGAAAAAAATTGGAATTAGGGCATTAACCTGCTTTGTTGATTCGGATAATCTTGATAGAGCATGTGGATTATTGAATCGTGTAGGAATTATAGAGGAAGAAGGTTACAACATCCGGACAAAAAGAGTTTCGTTAATTGACAATAACTTCGATGATGAGAAGATTCGAGAAATTTCTGAAGAGATGGCAACCAATGGGATTTGGGGGTTCTCCGCCAGTTTTGACAATCCTAACGACGAAAATCAAATTAATACTGCTAGAACAATATTAAAGCAGACAGAAAACGGTTTCGTCAATTTCAATATGAGAAATGATGTCGGAATTGACTCTAATTATGTAAATAGTATTGAGGAATTAATTAGGGAAAATTCGAAGGATGATTCGGGAATAAATAATTTCAGATTGGGTATTAGTTTTGGATTGCTGGAGCCGACGCCATTTTTTCCATATTCTCATCATCACTCGGAGGGTTTTTCCATTGGCTTGGAGTATGTTAATCTCATCATGGAAGTAATAAATCAGAACAGTAGAAACTCACTTTCTGATGTGCAGAGAGAGATCTCTCGAGTATTAGAGGAAGAAATTAGGAAAATTGGAGATATTGGCAAGACGATTGAAAAGGAGACAGAAATGGAGTTTATTGGCGTTGATCTATCATTAGCCCCATACCCATATCCGTTGGAGGATCAAAGCGTTGTTGAAATAATCGAGACCCTAGGAAACATTGCCAAATCTAGAGGAGATTTAGATTTCAGATTTGGTATGAGCGGCACGCTGTTTCTACACACCTTCATTACTCAGATAATAAAAAGAATAGCTTCATCACCTGAAATCAGAACTACCGGATTTAATGGAATAATGTATTCAGTATTAGAAGATAGTAGACTCAGTAATAGATTCTCCAGGAACGACGTTAGCACAAACTTGTTGCTTCTCACATCTACTACCTGTGGTTGTGGGATAGATATGGTCCCCATGACAGATAAAGGCTCGGCGAAGGCCATTGCAGGGATGATCTGGGATATCTATGCTCTGAGTAGAGTTCTCGAAAAACCACTCGGTCTGAGGGTCCTGCCAGTTCCCAATTCAAGGGCAGGTGATTTCACTGATTTCAAGCATCTTTTCTTCAGTAACACCAGACTTCAGGACACACGAGGAGGGATTAGTTACCATGATCTGCCGAGTCAGAAGACTAAATCACGAATAGAAATAAACTGATTTGACGGGAAACGGTAAAATATTCAAGATATTTAGGTCACCCATGGGAGACGCTTGGAGCGAATATACCATAGAGACGGCACCTAACAAGAATGATTTGAAAAGACTGGTAAGAAAAATGATGGGTAATGGGTGGGTCCCTATTGGTGGATTATGTATAGACCTGCATGAAGATAACGACAGATACCTCCAGAGTATGGTCAGGAATAAGAAATCTGATTAGAGTGATTGAGCGAATTCAAATCAATTGACTCCCAGACCCTATCTAATTGGACCATTTGATTCAAGGACAATAAATTCCTGCCCAGAGTAGCAATTGAAAAATGGTCGTGCTGGGTTTCAATCGTTTCGATAAGTTTGTTCTTTACAAAATCGCTCTGAAGAATTACTGAAATACTGTAAGATGGCTCCAATATTGGAATGCAATTGGATGTATCTATCACCGTCCCAATAATTGGGTTTTCGGCAATAATAGAGAGGCCATCGGAGAGTATATCAAGTATAATATTGTAGCATCCGCAGCAAATTGATTCTGGAATTGTTCTTGGAAAACAATCTCTTCCAGAAGTAACCAAGTGGAACTTACTCCGATTGTAAAGGTGGCATAATTCCTCCTTACTAATTCTTCCAAAAACTTCAATATTTTTTGTTGCCCAACGATTCTCTAAATCTTCTAGGCCTTCCTCCACTCCGACAATTGCAACCTTTGATTCGGGCCTAATTTCGAAAAGTTGATCGACAATTTCGTAGAAGAGATGCGGGTTTTTAGTCCTTTGAATGGTTGTTCCAGTAAATAATATATCAATATCCCTATTAGCCTTCAAATCAATCTCAAACACAGGAGAAGGGGCCTTATTGAATTTCAATAGTGTTGAATTTGGATACTTCATCTCCAATGTATCGAGATTATTCTCTTCGTCGAAGAGTACTATTGGATAATTTCCGGGTGACACACGCGACCTTACCCTGTTTGCAATCTTAATGCATTCGAGACAATAATTTCTTACCAACTTTCTAATTTCTATGTCCTCAGATTTTGATTTGGGCTTTCGCAATTTTGGTTCCTTGATTCGAGAAAATATAGCTTCCTCATTTAATCTAGAGTAAACTTTCATTATTTCATCAAAATCTGATGTGCCATCCATTAGACTTACGATCCAGTTGTTTATTCGAATATCAAAATGGGGAAAAAATAACGAAGTTGCGGGATAGAATATTGTGCTACGAGGTGAATATTCCTTCATCAGTTTATTGTGAAGATTTGGATAGTTTCCCCTCACAATCATCACATCGGCATCAGAAATCTCGGGCATCATTTTGAGGGAGTTGGAACTCCAAAATACAAATCCTCCATCCGACCTGATTACGCCATTTCGCTCAATTACTTCCCAATTCCTTTTTTCCTTACTATCGTGACAAAGGATTACATGGATATCGGAAATTTCCAAGTATTTGGCCACTGATTTAGCAAAAAGGAAAAACAAATCTTGTTCCATTGAGGATAAAAATTCTCTCTCGGATTTGGTTGGGTTCTTGATTTCCGTGAATTCAGAAGTGAATTTGGGATTAATCCCTCTTTTGCCTTTGCACTCTACTTCCCAAATTGCAGGAGCTTTGTGGAGCAAGATGACTGAGGCCATGCAATTTCGTCTTATACTCCCTTAATATATTCATTCTTAGTCCACGTCTTATGGACGATTCAAGAGACTCTGCTTCAATTGAAGCATTCTTTCAATCATGCGATGAGTTGGACCTCCCATATCTAATTCCCAATGCATACGAATCAACAAATCATAGTTTTCCAAATAACCACTTGGAATTGAGCATACTATCGAGTGCGGATTTAGAAAGATACTGCAATCTTGTCAGGGAGCACTCCTTTGATATTGAATTAATTGGCCGAAGAACTAAATCAATAGTTTTCTGTTCAAAGTCGCTGAATCAAGATTTTTTGCATGTCAAGGGCATGGCATCTATTCTTTATATTAGTGAAAGTGAGCCTCCAAAGGGGTTTGAAACAATAATTCAAGATGGAGTATCAGTGAGTACTGTAGAAAGTCCCATTCTAGTAGATCCTAGGGAAACAATGGGTAGATTTTTCCACCTTCTTCATGAGATGAGGGCCATTGACAAACTGGTAATATCTTGGATTGCTAGTGTGATTTTCAATGATCCACCTGAAGTTGTATTCTATGATGAATCTCTTAGCCATGGGAGAATTGCAGCGACTATGTTAGGATATGAGGGAGAATCACTGAGGGTGCTGGGTAATTAGACTATTCTTGCTCGATATATCTCCAAACTCTCCTTATGGTTTCTTCGAGTCCAATAGAAGCTTCCCATCCGATGAATCTATTGATTTTTGCAGTATCTGGGACTCTCCTCAGCATGTCCTCGAACCCACTTGAGTATGCATCTTCGTATGGGGTGAAGGTGATTTCTGATTTGCTATTTGTTATGTGTTTAATCATTCTGGCTAAATCTTCGATACTTATCTCTTGAGAGGAACCAATATTGAAAACCTCGCCTATACAGTTTTCGTCACTAATTAACCCTAGTAAAGCCTTGATGGTATCTTCAACGTTGCAAAAGCAACGAGATTGCTTGCCACTTCCAAAAACCGTAATTGGGGAGTTGTTAATTGCCTGTTCTACGAATCTAGGAACCACCATACCATAGTGACCAACTTGCCTGGGTCCCACTGTATTGAAGAGCCTGACGACAATCACGGGTAATTGGTGCTGGTTATAGTAAGCAAGCCCGAGGAACTCGTCAACTAGCTTCGAAGCAGCATAACTCCATCTGGAATTCTTACTAGGCCCAAGAACAATGTCCTGATCTTCGTTATATGGAAAATCATCGGATTTACCATATACTTCCGATGTAGAGAAAATGACGACCTTACTGTTAGATTCTTTCGCATATCTTAGAAGCGACTCTGTAATTTCGATGTTGTTTTTTATTGTCTCAGCTGGAAAATTTACCACGTTGAAAACCCCTACAGCCGCGGCAAGATGGAATATTACATCTGAGTCTTCTACTTCGCTTCTCAACAAATCTGCCCCTTCTCGAGAAAGTAAATCTGAAGTGTGATGTGTGAATCGATCGTGATTCATTATGCCGGCAATATTCTCCAAGTTTCCAGTAGATAAGTTGTCTATGCTAACCACCCAATCTCCCCGATCTAGTAGCTTTTCGGCTAGATGGCTACCGATGAACCCAGAGCCACCAGTTAGTAGTACTCTCATATGCTCACGGCAATGGGCACTCATTTCAACTATCGTATACAAAATCGAATAACTCTTCGTAATGCATTGCGCTCCAGTCATATGTCCTCTCTTCGACCGATTGAAATGCCTTCAAACCCATCTTCTGCAATTCTGAAATATTCTTCCTGCACTCATCAATAGTGTCAACTAGTGCGTTCAATGACCTAGGGACTAACCATCCGTTTTCTCCATCGACCAAGACTTCCTCGGAAATTCCAACATTGGTTGTAATCGCAGGCCTTCCACAGGCCATAGATTCTAGGAGAGGCATAGGAGTTCCCTCACTAGAAGAGAAGTTTAGGTACAGATGGCCTCTAGAATAGAAAGAACCCATCTGATTATGTGGAATCCTATTCTGCTTCGAAGCTGTAATCAACTCAACATTATCGAATTTTTCGATAGCCGGGCGAATGTACTCATAATATCCTTTAACATCACCATGGTGTGAAGTTTCAGGATCTCCTGCCCAGCAAATCTTGAGTGTTCCATCTAATTGAGGAAACGGAGAGGGTTTGAATCTTCTTGGATCAAAACCCGATGGCGTGTAGAATTTATTTTTCAGTCGAGGGAATTTTCTCATCAGTTTTTTTGAAGAAAATCCAACAGATGTGAAATTGCTGAGAAGCATTTCTACATCGTCCAATTCAATGCCCCTCTTCAGCCAAGAATTATGTGACTGCACATCGACACAAACTTTCCGTAAGTCTAAGTTTTCGACCAATTTGCCCCTCAATAACATGTCATACCAGAAAAATGCGAATATAACATCGTAGTCATTTCCATCTACCGTGACATTTCTATCAATAAGATCTCTGAAATATACGATTTCAGCATGGTATTTCCTGAAACTATTGACAATCGACTTGGCAATTATGTCATAGGCCCAACCTTCGACATCAGCAATCAATAGGACTCTTCTAGACTTCATTTCTGAACACCATAGAGATTGTTCATCCTCTTAATCCATGTCTTTTGCCCGAATTCTTTTAGAGCATACTTCTTCGACTTCTTCGAGGCACTCTTCATGAATTTACTATCATTAATCATCTCCAGTAATTTGCTAACCATGAGTTCTACAGAACCAGAATCAACAACGATTCCAGTTTCGCCTTCAATAATGCACTCCCTTGCCCCACCGGCATTCGTTGTTAATACTGGAACGCCGGAGAATTGCGCCTCGATGATTACATTCGGCAGACCCTCAATCTTCGATGTTAACACGAGGCAGTCCATGCAGTCCAGGTAAGCGTTGACTTCGGATGAGTAACCAACAATGTGGACTCTGCCATTAAGAGACGTTGAATTATCTACAATTGATCTCGCCTTTTCTAATTGAGGGCCATCACCAATCATGATGAAGTGGGTGTTTTCAATACTATCGAGTTCCTTTCTCAAAGTTGCACTATCCAATTCTCCTTGATCTCCTATGGATAAAGACTGATTTTTCTGCACCCATTCTTCTAATTCAGAGGAGGTTATTTCCGCATCTCCCTTTGAAAGAATTATGTCTGCAATTGAGAGGAATATCCAAGGTCTTTTATCAGAGCTGAACCTTCCAACATAACCAATTACTAAATCGTTCTTTGATATTCCAAGACTCTTCTTAATTTCTGAACTTCTTCTGGTTACCTTTCCGTCCATAGACCTCGTGTTTACTACATTATGGATCATTCCAAAATTATCTTCAGAAACGTTCAGCCATTTCGAATACTCCGCTCTTCCAGAATTTGAATTATGAATCATCTCAACCCCGGGTAAACTCAGAATAATCTTGTAAGCCTCTTTGTATGATCTCCCAGATCTTGCTTGCAGAATTGCTTTCATTTCTGGAGGCAGGGTCCTTCCCGACATGATTACTCTATCGACTCCTGCCAATAGTGCAGCGATTCCGCCATAGACATTGCACCAGTCCTGCCACGTATGTGCAACATTGAAATCGCCCTTATTGTATATGGCAATCAGTGAGAGAATCCTGTTCCTCTTCAGAGGAGAAATATGGCGAAGAATTCTTTCGAAATCTTGTTCACTTACCCATGTTCCGTAGAAATCAGCAGGTTTATTGTACTCAAAAATCTCAATATTGTGTTCCTCAATTTTGGGATAGTAAGAGTTTGTATAATCGGAACCTTTTGGAATGGCGTTGGTAATAAATGAGAAGTCACCAGACTTTACCTTCCCTTTAGCAAGAAAGCCCAGTAACAAGGAGACCTGTCTTTCAGCGCCCCCTATTCCTAGAGTATGTGAATGAATGGCTATTTTCGCCCCCGTCTCTCTCTTCTCTTCCATCATTTTTTCGCTAGGTGAATCCACAAGTTTGACTAATTGTCGAATGGCCTCTACGTCTGAGAAGATTGGTTTTTTGGACAGGTTTTCCTTACAAATACTGTTGGGTTCGATTTCCAAATCCCGTAATGCGCCCCCAATTTTTCTTGTGAGTTCAGATGTTTTGCCAGAACCTTGCATAAGGTGAATATATTTCGCTAGGAAATAGTATGAAACATCAACTCTTTCTAGTGAAATGAAGGATTCACAAACAAATATTGGGACCACTGCTCGATTCGGCTCCATAGAAATTGCAATCTCAATTTCTTCAATGTAATCGTCACAGAGGTGGAAATCATATCCTACTATTGCCAGAATGGCTCTTGATTCGGCAGACCATGAGTGGAAATTCCTTAACTCTTCGAATTCTTCAATCATCCTTTGTTCCTCTCCCAGTTTACAAAGGGAATGAAAGTATCTCGTCAGTTCAGATAAGGTGAAATCTCCCTTTGAAATTGGTGCACGGAAAATCTCACAGTACTCTACATGCATGTTTAGCCTAAATAGAATCTCGGCAACTCTTTTACTCTCCTCAATGGTCAAAGAAGCGATTTTCATTTTTGTGACTTGTTCTATAACGAAATCCCTCTGTCCCAACTCCAACCTGAATCTCAGATTCTGAATCTCGGAGAAAACTCCACTATTTTGATTAAGGTAATTTTCTCCCTCAACAGAATTACCAACAGCCAACAGTGATCTCAACTTGGAAGCTACCATCTGCTTGGTCGCTTTCTCTGCCTTGCTGAATCTCTCAACCAGAAGAATGGATTTCTCAAAATCCCCCATTGTGAATGAAAGGTTAGCCGATCTTTCAAATAATTTCCGAGTAAGAGGATCCGAGCCATCTATCTTTGAAAGATTCAGGATTTTATCGAAAATTGCCCTAATCTCCGGATCATTGTTTCTTGTTTGATTTACAGTGAGCATGCAGGCGAGTTTATCTACATCCCTTGATCTTGAGGTTAGAATGAGTGTAACAACCTCTTTGGAAGGAAACTCTTGTCTGCACAAGGCATCAATGAAATAACTGATTTCTCTACTTCCTTTCTTTATGGAGCATAATCTTACTAAGTATTCGTTTACACTCATTCCTCCAGAATATCGCAATCTTATCTTAAAGAAAGATCTGATGATTTTCACAGAGTCAAGCAGATTTGGCCTCAATTGCTCAATCATTTGAGAGTGTAACTTGAATTGGCCGATTGAATCTAGAGTTTCAATAAATCTCGCTGCAGTTGTCACATTGACTCTTTTTGACATAAGTGGAATTAACATAGCAACTGCTTCTTCGTTTCCAGATTTGATAGCAGATATTGCAAACTGCTCGTATAATTCCGCCGAATTTTCAATTTTATGCACAATGTATGGCTCTAGTAAGCGAAAGGCTAACTCATGCTCCCCTTCTCGGATTAATTTTTTCCCAGAGACCAGAGTATCCTGCAAACGCATCCTTTTTTGACGGTTAAGTGTATCATTTACAAGGCCAATAAATTTTCCCATATGTTCTTTATCGACTATCTCGGAAGACAACCCATTTCTAGAAGTTAGTTCGAAAAGAAGTCTTTCCGATGACTGGATGTCGCCAGAATATCCTATATCCATGATACTTTTAGTAATTCCAGAGACGTCTAACGAGTCTTCCTTAATCATTGAGTGTATTTTCTTCTTTGACAATTCTAGGATTCTCTCTGATTCCTCAATAAGTCCTAATTTCTTAAGGGCTCGACCATAAATCAGGTTTGTCCTGAAGGTCACAATGTCTTTCTTCGAGTCACAGAGATCTATTACTTGTAAATACATACCTGCCGTGTACATCCAATCCACCAGATCCTCGATATTGATGGGTTCTTCAATTACTCCACAAAGACGATTAATTTTCCTTTCCAATTCTTTCTTTCTTTCTAATTTTGTAATTGAGATAATGTAATATTTACAAAATTGGAAGTTCCAATCAAAGAATTCCACATCTTTCAGTAATGAGGCGATGACGGCCCATTCTTTTTCTCTGAACATTTTCTTAAATCTGAGGAAAAGAAAGTTAATGATCTCGCTAGAATCTTCTGAAGAAAACGTGTTTTGTTTGTTCATCAACATGGTTAAGCGTTCTATTTGTTCAGGGTCGGGTTGGTACCCTCGAAACCTACTCAAAACGTCAAACCTCAACCTAGTCAGGTCAACCCTATTTCCTAGGCTATCATCTCTAATGGAATTTTTTTCAATTTGTTCAATAACTGAGTTTCTTCCATCGATGATTGAAGTTTCTAGTAACGAAATAACCGAATCATGACACTGTGGATTATCTACCGCGATTTTTATTACTCCTGCGAGTTTTCTCGGCATCTCCAGAAAATAGCAGAATTTAACATAGTCATTGAAATTTTCGAAGTGTTCAACCAATGCTGAAGCACCGCCCAACGCGTCGGTCTTCCTAAGAAATTTCCTCATGGACGCCTTGGAAATTTTCTTACCAGTCGCATGATATGAGACTGAAGAAAGTGGTACTGCAGACTCTTCTGAGATTTTCCTAAGGTTAGTTAAGGTTGTCAATGCTGGAGGGTAATCTGGGTTTAAATCAAGAATTTCGGAGATCTTTGAGGAAGCCGCATCAATCCTACCCTCTTGGACTAGGGTTCTTGCAATGTTATTCATGGCCTCGAAATTTTCTGGTTCGTGTAGCAATAATGCTTCCCAACTTTCTCTAATCACCATATAATCCAATTCAAGTTTAGTCTTAGATCGGGCATTGAACTTTAGAGCAGTGATACTTCTTGGATTATCAAATAATACCTTCTCAGATATCTCTATGCAGCCTTCAAAATCACCAATCATATATTTTGATCGAATCCAAAAAGATGTTTCGGAATCAGAAAGAGAATTATTGTTTTCACTACAGAGTTTATCGACGATGGGCCAATCTTTGTTTTGTACAGATTTTCGTAGTTCGAAGCTAATAACTTCTTTGCCCGCCACCACATAGTCCACCAAGTCGGCCTAGGGGTTCACATCAAAAACCCAATCATGCCCAAGATTACAAATCAACACCTATTATGAACCAATGAGAAGACGGACGCTCATGAAGCATAC
>Ga0208522_1001442_pt1 | contig 15296 bp, 16 predicted proteins | sample ETNtaG_25_FD_185763 | JGI IMG/M metagenome (GOLD analysis project Ga0208522, IMG submission 185763) | Marine microbial and viral communities from oxygen minimum zone, Eastern Pacific Ocean - ETNP201302SV86 (SPAdes) (version 2) | ecosystem: Environmental > Aquatic > Marine > Oceanic ... | reverse complement strand
ACAACAGTTCCAAAAATGCGTACTGGAGAACAAAAAAGTACAAAGATTGACGCCATGTTAGAAGAACTAAAAAAAGATGTTATTACACCACCAAAACATGTTATTACACCACCAAAACATGAAGATATACAACAAAGACCAATTGTAAAAGAAACTAGAGAAGAAATTATACAAACGCCTGAAATTATAATATCGAGTACACCTACAATTTCTAAACCTGAAATTCTTACTACGAAAGAGGAAGTAAAACCTCAACCAATACACCTACCAAAGGACATAGAGATTGATGAAAAAGATGATGATGACAATGATGATGATCTTACTAAGATAAAAGAGAAGATTATGAAAACATTGGAAAGTCTAGATCAAACAGAGGTTGATTAGTTGTCATATGATGATGCCATAAAGGCATTATCCAAAGATGCATTAAAACTAGTAAAAAATAATCAGATTATAGGACTAGGAAGTGGAAGAGCCGCAACTGCACTTGTAAAATCATTATCAACATATGTAAATAAAAAAAAAATTAACATCAAATGCATTCCAACATCAGCACAAATTAAAATGGTTGCTGAGAAAGGAAAGCTACACCTCATAGAGGCAGACCAGATCAATAAAATTGATATTGTGTTTGATGGTGCAGACCAAATTGACAAACAAAAGAATTTGATAAAAGGTGGTGGTGGTGCATTACTAAGAGAAAATATTTTGATTAGTGCAGCAAAAAAAGTTGTGATTATGGCTGATAGCTCAAAATTTGTTACCAATTTCAATAGAACCATTCCAGTTGAGGTTCACCCACTAGCAAGAAACACTGCTTCCAAAGATATTTCAAAAATAAATGGTAAATCAAAAATTAGAGTACTCGACAGAGGTTATCCATTCATTACTGAAAATGGTAACATTATACTAGATTGTGATTTTGGTACAATAAAAAATCCAAAACTTTTACGCGAAAAAATTAATCAAATAGCTGGAGTTCTAGAAATAGGAATTTTCACGAGAAAACCTGATATAATTTACAAAGCAAAGTTAAATGGAAAATTCGATATAATCAAATAGAATTAGCTCGTGGGACAAGTTTACCATGTCCCTTTTTACCAATCACTTCAAAATCTTCAGAAATTATCTCACCACGAACTAATGTTTTAACAGGCCAACCTTTCAATTTCCATCCTTCATAGACAAGATAATCAGAAAATCCACCAAAAAGTTCGTTGGTTACTTTCTGTTCTTTTTTCAGATCAATCATGGTGATATCTGCATCAGTATTAGCATCAAATGTGCCTTTTTGTGGGTACATACCAAATATTTTGGCCGCATTTACACTTGTTAGGTTTACCAGTTGAGAAATTGTTATCCTATCTTTATTCACACCTTCACTAAGTAATAGTGGTAGAAGCGTACCAATTCCAGGAAAGCCAGCAAGTGCATCCCATATACTATCTCCATCAAGTTTGAGTTTTAGCTGATTTGCAACATGATCAGTTCCAATCGTATCAATCTGATTTTGATTTATTGCATTCCAGACTGAGCTTACATCATTTTGGCTCCTAATCGGTGGCATTACTTTAGCTAAATACCCTTCTTGCTTTTCATATGATAATGTAAGATATTGTGGGCATGTTTCTACAAAAATTTTTGTTCCATTTTTTCTTTCTTCAGAAATTTGTTCTAATGCACGTGCAGAACCAATATGAACAAAATATAGAATGCAGTTAGAATCTCTAGCAAATTTTGATATGATTCTGATTGATTTTACTTCGGACTCGGAAGATCTACTTTGAGACCAAGCTGAAAGTCCATCTAAATTTTTTTCCTTTGCCTTTTTTATTCCACATCCACATTCCTCATAATCTTCTGCATGAACCAAAACTGGACATCCTAGAGAAGCAGCTTTTTGTACAACCTGCTGAATGATTTCAGAATTTACTTCAACGCGTTCCTCTTGTAATTTATTCTCTCCTGGGTTCATATCCATGTAAACATGGCCAACTTCACCACCCAAATTCATGTATAACTTAAAAGATGTTATTCCGTTTTCAATACAATATTCCATTTCTTTTATGTGCACTGCATTAAAGATCGAAGCATGAATTGCATAATCAATATGATGATTATCTGAACTAGCCTGAAGATGCTGCGTTAAATTTTGTGAATATGATTTACCTAATCTAAGCATCCTCATCATTGTGGTTACCCCACCAATAGCAGCTGCATGTGATTCAGTTCTTGCTGCCTCATCAATTGGAGAATAAACGCCATAATGAACATGTGTATCTATTACTCCTGGAATGGAAACTAAACCATTCCCATTTATTTTATTATCACATGATGGTACATCATTAGTAAAACCCACAATTTTACCGTCGTCAATAATGATATTTCGATCAATTATCTCATTAGGTAAAACGACATGAGAATCTACTATGACTGAATCATACGTCATTAATTTTCTTGAGTTTCTCTCGCTATTATTAGTTAAGAAAATGAATAAAAACAGACTTGATTGTGATAAATGGAGGGCCGGTAGTTTAGTGGTAGAATATCGCGTTCGCAATGCGGAGGTCGGGGGTTCAATTCCCTTCCGGTCCACTAGAAATAATTATACAGTCCATACAAACATCAAAGTCAATGAAAGTTTTCAATGGTAAAAATGCCGCTAATGACTATATGTCAAGCCATACACTAGCATTTTCAACACCAGAACTTACTCTAATGAGATTTTCTTTTTGGTTGGCTGACATGGTTCCAGACCCAAATGATAAAGAAAATACTGTTCCAAGAATAATGACATTTGTTGAAGAGAAGGACTTTGAGCCAGTAAATATTATTGATGACGATAAATATGAACCATCTGGGGCTGTCTTACAATCTACTGCAGTATATGGTAATGCATCAGGTGGTGAAGGTGCAGATGGCCTGTTTTGCTCCGAATGTGGAATAAAGAATTCTTCCACAGCTAAATTTTGTAAAGACTGTGGAACTAACTTAAATTAAAAATTAAGTCTTAGTGCCACATTTTGTACAAAACTTTGCATTAGGTCGTAATGTATTACCACAAGATGTGCAACTAGACCCACCTGAACTTCTTGCAATTAGTGATGGATCAGGTGATGGTAAAGTTCCTGGATCACTAAATCCTTGTTGTGCAGATACAACCGAAGGTGGAGCACCTACAGGATTATCTGATGTACCGGTTCGTTGTGGAGGTTGCATTCCCATACCACTCATCGTTCCGGGTGAACCCATACCTGGCATTAACCCAGGTGACTGTGTACCACCAGGTGCAGCCCCTCCTGCTATTCTATCCATGCCTTTTTTCATCTCAAAAATTACTTTGATTGCTAAAAACTCCAATGCAGAGTAAGCTACAATATAATCTCCTAACTTTTCAAAAAATTCTTTATCAGAAAGTTTTCCAGATTTGTAAAGCTTGTTTGTATCAAGAAAAGTTTCGTAGTATCCTTGTGATTCATCAAACAGAGCTTGTAGTTTATCTGTAAGAAGATTTAGTGTATCAACTTCTCCAAGTGACATATCAGGAGTCTGTTATTATCGATTATTAATATAGATCGAATTATAGTTAAGCCTAATTTTGTAATGCTCTATCAATCATGTTTTTGTATGATTCTTTTGAAGCGGCACCAACCTGCTGAGCTGCAGGCTCACCATTCTTGAAAAGAATCAAGGTTGGAATACTAAATACATTGTATTTTTGTGCTATTGGACCAGCGTTGTCCACATTAACTTTAACAAAATTAACTTTCCCATCATAATCAGCAGCAAGCTCTTCTACTACAGGACCAACCATTCTACAAGGACCACACCATTCAGCCCAAAAATCAACAAATACTGGAACCGAAGATTCGATAACTTTGCTTTGCCATTCCTGTGGGTCTGAAATTTGTGTTATTCCCATTTTAACAATGAAATTTCCTAATCACATACGTAAATATGTTAAGATTGATTCAAGATCATATTCTATACAGAGTTATTATATAATTGAAAAATTATTAAGTGGTTAATTTAGTATCTTGCAATTATGAGTTCTGAAATTAGACCTAAAAAACTAAGAGGTTCAGGAGGATTTGTGGTTGCAAAACTTACTGATGAACAACAAACTAAAGGAAATTTAGGTGGACCAGATCTATTCTTGGCACCAATTGGTAGACTAGATCCTTCACTGATAACAAAATATTCGTGTAACACTTGTGAAAAAGAATTTGATGGTAGCCCAGAAATTGACTATGAAAGTCCAAATGAGGAGGTAGCTGAAAATTTAATTTTAATTGAACGTGGTCAATACAAATGTCTAGAATGTGGTTCAACCATTGCAGAATATAGAGAATTTAAAAAAGGAGATGAACAAACCGAAGTTGGAAATGCAAGATCGTTAGAGCAAGAAATACCACAAGCCCAAACTCAAGTCAAGGATGATATTATGTTAGATACGAAACCTGTTGATGCTACATTTAGCTCAATATCAGGTAAAGATGTTTTTGATGATAGTGCTAAGAGGATTGGAATAGCAAAACAAGTTGGTGTTGATTCACAAAATTCTGTTGTTCTTGTAGTTACAACAATTGAAGGAGATGATATTACAATAAAATGGGAACAAATCAAAAAAATAGGTGAGATAGTTTTACTTGGTAATTCAAATACAGTTAATCAACAGGGCTCATCTGGTACAAATTGTCCAAACTGTAATTTTTCTAATAGTCCTGACTCTAAATTTTGTGAGAGTTGTGGATCAAAGATTTAGGTTTAAAATCAGGCAAGATTTATCTTACTACATAAGAAACAAAATTTACTTTGACATCTAAAAAAACTCCTAAAAGTTTAATCAAAGATGCCATCATCATCGGAGTTGGAATTTTGATCATATGGGTAGGAATACAGGTAATATTTGGAACGTCTAATCCATTTTATGTTGTTTCAAGTGGTAGTATGATTCCAGAATTACTAGTCTATGATGTTATAGTTGTCAAAGGCAATATTGAATTTGAGGAAATAGAAAAAGGAGATATCATTGTGTTTTATGCACCAGCAAAATATGATCGTGGTATAGAACGTGTAATTGTTCATAGAGTTAATACAATTCTAGATGAAGACCCAAGAATAATACAAACAAAAGGTGATGCTAATCCAAGATCAATTGCTGGAACAGATTATCCTATAACTGAAAAAGAATATCTAGGAAAGGTTGAGTATGTAGTCCCTCAAATTGGCTATATTACTCAAATTTTACAGCCTCCAATCAACTATATCATAATTGCAATAATTATTGGTGCAATGATTGCAAAACAGGTTATGAATTCTAAAAAATCTGTTACATTTGCAGATAAAATTGAACCTTCAGATATTGCATCAGAAAAAACTAATGAGACTAGTACAAAAGAACAAACTGACAATGATAGTGTTGGGTCTAATATCCAAATTGATGAGCCATTCTCAACTGATGATAAAGTATTGGATGAAAAAAAGTCAATTGATGAAGAAAAAGAATAGTTCTCTATTCGTTAGTATTATCTAACTTGAAAACTCGTTTAAAGTAATCAGAATGCTCTGGTGTTTCGTCAGGATCCTCTTTAACTTTAGCAAGATTTTTTGCAAGTTTTTTCTTGTAACCAAGTTGCATTTGTCGTGCAATCTGTATTCTTTGAGCCTGTGGAGAACCAGCACCATGCATTGATTCAGTAAGGTAGCCGACGGCATTTCTACCCATAGTCATGTTTTCAATTAATCTTAAAATCCTCATTCTATTTTCAACGTCAACACCTTTCTTGCCTTTCAAATATTTTTTGAGAAGTGGTCCAGTTTCAGGATTTCGAAATTCAGCTTCTGATGGTAATGTAACCATTATTCCTCCCGCAATATCTTGTGCTAATCTTGCAAGTTCATATGGGAAACGCGTAACATTATGTTTACAGACGTTTGCTAACACATCATCATTTAACCATACACCAGATTCCATCTTATGAGATTGATATGATGATGCAATTCCTGCAGCATAGATTGTTTCGTTTAGATGAGTCATTTCAATTAATTTATCTTTGATGTGAGAAACCTTTGGTACTCCATTATAATCTGCAATTGATGCAGCTGCACCAGTCAAAACATCACCCAGACCAGTCTTACAAACATAGCTTCGTCTATGATAACAGGTGAATCTCTCAACTAACATTGAAGCAAATTCATATTCTCCATCCATAAGGATCAACTCGTTAGGAATGAATGCTCTGTCAAAAATTACCATTGCTTCTTGACCACCATATTCAGAGTTTCCCTGATCTATATCTCCAGGTTCCATACTTCGAGTATCACAAGACTGTCTACCATAGATGTAAGTAATTCCAGGTGCATCAACTGGAATTGCACCAACAATAGCATATTCTTTATCAGCTTCAAGCAATCTCATTGTTGGCATAACAAGCATCCAATGAGAATTAATACAACCAGTTTGGTGAGCTTTTGCACCAGAGATGTAAACGCCCTTATCGTCTCGATCTACAATACGAACAAACATGTCAGGATCTTCTTGCTCATGTGGTGCAAGACTTCTATCACCTTTAACATCAGTCATAGCACCACCAATTACGAGATTTTCATGTTGAACCATTTTGATAAATTCTAATAATCGTTCATGATATTTTGTACCGTGTTTTTTATCAATTTCAAATGTAGTAGAATGAAGTGAGTTTAATGCGTCCATACCAACACATCTTTGAAAACATGTACCAGTAAGTTGACCAAGTTTTCTTTGCATTTTATTTTGCAAAACTAAGTCATGTGCACTTTCAGCAATATGTAGAAAACGATTTACACGTTCGCCTGAAATTGATGATTTTGGAAATGCTAAATCTTCTTCTTCCACAGCCAAATCATAAGTTCTAGCAACTGCATTTATTGAAGGACGAATCAATGGGTGATCAACAGGTTCTTTGACAAGTTCGCCAAACAAGTAAACTTTGACGTTACGACCTCGAAGGCTCTCGATATATTCTTCACCAGTTCGTATTGGTTTTACAGTTCTTTGCATATCCTTTACACATTTTTAGACAATAAAAAATTTTATATCTTTTCTAGTCATAGCTTTACCTAATATTAGATGCCAATTCTTACATCAAGTATCTTACAGCCTTGATCTTGTTCCATAACTAATACAGGATTCATATCTAATTCCTTAATCTCCGTAAAGTCGGTTACAAGCTGTGATAGTCTTTGAATGCATTCTGCAAGTTTCTTGATATCAGATGGTTTTTCTCCTCTAACTCCGTCTAACAATTTTTTAGTTTTAATTGAAGAGATCATATCATTTGCTTCTTGATCAGTTAATGGTGCAAGTCTAAATGTTACATCTTTTAAAATTTCAACATAGATTCCGCCCATACCAAGCATTACTACAGGACCCATACCAGGTTCAAGTTTTGAACCAATAATCATCTCTTTTCCGCCTTTAATCATTTCAACAATCAAAACCCCTTTGATCTCTGCATTACTATCATATTTTTTTGCATTTTCCATAATTGTTTTGAAGCCATTACGAACTTCATCATCGTTTGTCAAATTCACTTTAACCCCACCAGCATCTGATTTATGTACAATTTGTGGTGATGCAATTTTCATTACTATTGGATATCCAACCTTATTTGCAGCATCAACAGCTTCATCCTCTGTAGCTGCAAGAGCACTATTTGGAAGAGGAAATCCATACGCATCTAAAATTTCTCTGCCCTCATCTTCAAGAAGATTTGTTCTTCCTTCAGATTTTACTTTATCAAACACACTCTTAGCTTTATTCTTATCAACTTCAAATTTGGTTATACTTCCATCTGGTGCTTTGATCCAATCAACAAAACGAAGCATTGCATTAAGTGCACGGATAGAACCTTCGGCATATGTATAATATGGAACGTCTCCAGCGGCAAGAATTTCTCTATTTGTTATTCCTTCATCTAAACCCATTAAACTTGCAAGCATTGTTTTTTTGTATTTTTTTGACATCTTTACAATAACTTCTGCAAGTTTGTCATAATCTAGTGTTGCAGAAGGTGTACACATTGAAATTACAGAACCAACATTCTTGTGTTGCAGAACTTCATTCAGTACGTTTTCAAATCTATTAAAGTCAGCATCACCTACAATGTCAACCGGATTTCTAGAACTTCCCCACGGAGGAATTACCGCATCAATTTTTGATCGAATCTCTTCAATCTTTGCCATTTTAATTCCAAGTTTGGAACATGAATCAGTTGAAATTATTGCTGGTCCACCAGCATTTGAAACAATTACAAGATCACCATCTAATGGAAGTGGTTGTTTAGAAAATGCAGTAGCGTAATCAAACAGTTCTTCCATAGTATCAACTCGAATTGCACCAGATTGTCTTAGTAATGCATCATAGATTTCATCTGAACCCATTAATGCACCAGTGTGAGACATTGCTGCTTTTGCACCTTCAGGGCTTCTACCAGATTTCAAAACCAATACTGGTTTTTTTACTGCGTTCATTTTTGTAATCTGCTTACAAACTTTAAGAAATTCTTGTCCGTTACCCATATCTTCAAGATACATTACAATAACTTTTGTCTGCTCATGATCTGCTAACATTTTTAAAATATCAATTTCTGTCATATCTGCTTTATTTCCCATACTAACAACCGCAGAAAATCCAATTCCCTGTGCACTTGCATCCTCAACTAAAGCTGCACATATTGCACCACTTTGTGAAACGAGTGCAATTTCACCAGATTTTGGAGTGATTTTAAGAAAAGTTGAATTCATCATTGTTTGTGGATCAAGATTCATTACACCAAGACAATTTGGTCCAATAATTCGTATATTGTATTTTTTTGAAATATCCTTCAATTGTTGTTCAAGTTTTTTACCCTCATCATCTACTTCCTTAAAACCAGCAGTAATTACAACTGCACCCTGGATTTTCTTTTTTCCACATTCTTCTAATACAATAGGAACTACAGTATTTTTTGTTATGATAACAGCTAAATCAATTTCATTTGGAACATCTAGAACAGTTTTGTATGCTTTTTGATCAAATACTTTGTCTCTTGATGGACTAATTGGATAAACTGTGCCTTTGTATCCTTTCATTATATTAGAAGTAATTGCACGACCAACACTACCTTCTTTGTCAGATGCACCAATCACAGCAATGGATTTTGGGGAAAGAAAAACTGATTCAGTCATTATGATAAACTTGCTCAAACAATTTTCTATAATTAAGTTTATTCATAATTAACTGCCTAACATTTTTCCAGCCAAATTTTCCTTTCTTGGTACCCATTGGATTTTTAGGTTTGAAAATTTAGCCATTATAGCCCAAGCCTCACGTGCAAAAATACGTAATTGTTCATTATTTATTGCAAATTCATGATTGAGTTGATTGACTGTGTTTTTTGAATCACTAAAAATTATAATCTCATCACTTGAAGTTTCAAATTTTTTTAATGCCGAGATTATTGCAAGATATTCTGCCTGATTATTTGTTAGATCAGGTTTATTTTCGTAATAAGATTCTCCTGTATCTTTAACAAAATATCCATATCCAGAATTACTACCGCCCGAACCATCAACATAAATACTAATTGCCATCTTTATACAACCTCGTAAACTTTACACTCAAGTTTAAAACTATCATGTAAACAACAGTAGAAATCATCTGAGAAACAATTGATGCAAGATATGCATCATAATCAATTTGTAGTAAATAATACTGTAAAACCCACCTAACTATTGTATAAATTACTTCTCCAATTCCAAGAGAAGTTACAATCTTGATTAAATCAGATTTTAATAATGATTTTTGTAGATCACCTGTTTCTGTTCTGTATTTTTTTCTATTATCAAGATAAAATAAGAACCCAAAAACTGAGAAGAAAACAACATAATCTGCAACTAAAGTAATTGAAGTGTTGAGATAATCTTGTTGATCTGCAAGATAGTCTGCAACAATAGCTGATATAATTATAGATGCAGCAAATCCAAGTAGTATATTCTTGTTAAGTTTGAGATATTCTTTGTATTTTGCTTTCATGCTTTAGGTAAAAATACTGTATTATTATTCTTAAAGAAAAATCATAAATTACAACTAAACTTAGTCATATTATGATGTTAAACTATCATGCACCAATGTATAGACCTCCATCTGAAGGAAAATCATTAATTTTTCAAGTTACACTTGGATGCTCATTCAATGAATGTTCATTTTGTGATATGTATCGTTCTAAAGAATATTCTGAAAGATCATGGGAAGAAGTTAAAGGAGAAATTGATTTGATGGCAAAACAAGTCCCAAATACAACTAGAATTTTTCTTGCAGATGGTGATGCACTAAATCTTTCAACAGATTATATGATTAAGATTGTAGAATATCTTTACAAAAATTTTCCAGAACTTGAAAGAGTGTCATGTTATGCAATGCCAATGAATATACTAAAAAAAACACCTGACGAATTGAAAAGAATGAATGCTGCTGGACTTAATATGTTATATCTTGGAATTGAAACTGGTTCTGATATTATTTTAAAAAAAATTACAAAGGGAGCAACGTCTGCAACAATAATTCGTGCATGTCGTAAAGCGATTGAAACTGGGTTTACATTATCATGTATTATGATTCTTGGATTAGGAGGACGGAATTATTCAAAGGAGCACATTAAAGAAACTGCGCGTGTTGTAAATGAATCATCACCACATTATCTTGGTACACTTACTTTAATTTTAGAAACTGGTGTGAAAGAAGAATTTCTCACTAAATTTGATGAACCATTTCATGAAATTAATGATGAAGAAGCTCTTGCCGAATTACATGATTTGGTTGAACAAATTAATGTTAAAGAGGAAATGGTATTCAGAGCAAACCATGGCTCCAATGCATATAATATTGCTGGAACATTTCCTGATGAAAAAGAAATGATGCTTAGAAAAATTTCTTGGTATAAAGATCATCCAGAACAAATCAGACCACAGGGATTTAGAGCATTTTAAGAAAATGGGTCCACAGGGATTTGAACCCTGGATCTTCGCCGTGTAAGGGCGACGTCTTAACCGAGCTGGACTATGGGCCCAGTAAATCCCTTATTGGAATTAATTTAAACTTTGAGAAGGTTTCAAAATTAAACGTTCTATGGGTGGTTTGATAAGTTTAGATTTTCTTTAACCAATGATTAATACTTAAGTTTAGTTATTTTAAATTCTAATGGGTAAACTAACAGTAGCCAAATTTGGTGGAAGCGCAATTGGAGTTGATGGATCTTCTATTCCAACAATTATCAAAAGAATCAATAAATTAAGAGAGAATGGAAAGGTAATTGCTGTTTTTTCTGCACCTTTAACTATGTCTAATGATAAAAAAATTTCAATTACTGATATAATTTTAGATTTAGGAAAAAAATCTGCAGATGGACAAGATGTAGATCTGGGAAAAATTCAGAACTGCTATAATAAAATTCTAGAAATTATTAGAGATAAGGGTAAAGATGAATCAAAAGAAATTCTTGAATTAATGCTATCTAAAATGAGAGAATCTTTGAATGACGCAAAATCTAAACATGAGTTTATTGACGAAACCCGTGCAAAATCACTAGCATATGGTGGTGAAATACTAATGTCAAATATCATGAGTCTAATCTTAAAATCACATGAAATAAAGTCAGAGGCAATAGAATTAGAAAATTGGCCTATAGTAACAGATGATAATATAGAATCAACTAATTTCTTATTCTCAGAATCAAATGAAAAAGTTGCATTTTTAGAGAATCTAGTAAATCAAAACGATGTGGTAACAATTGGTGGATTCATTGGAAAAACTTCAGATGGAATAGTAACAACTTATGAAAGAGGTGGTTCTGATCGAACAGCAGCTGATCTAGGAATTCTATTTAATAAAAAATTTGATACAATGATTGATCTGGAAAAAGATAGTGTTGTGGTTTCAGCGGATCCAAAAATTGTGGATGAAGGGTTAGAGCAGGTTCAACAACTCTCCTATAATGAAGCAAGATTAGCTGGAATGTTTGGTATGAAAATTTTAGACCCAATTGCAATTAAAGAAATTTTAGAGAATGGACTTGATCTGTCAATCTCAATTACCGATATGTATCATCCTGATAAAGTTACTAAAATTCAAAGAAAAACTGATAACAAAAATGGGCACCCACTCAAAATTGTTACTGGTAAAAATAATTGTTCTATAATTAGAATGGAGAATTCTATGGCACAAAACTTACTTAAATCACTAGAATCTGAAAAGCGATATAGTGAATTCATTATATTATCACCATTCACAAAAGATGGAATTGAATTTTCTAGGATTCTATTCCTAGATGGAGACTATGTTAAAAGAAATGAAAAATATCTTCTAAGCTTTGATTCTTTGGCAACTATAGCATATAATCGAGGTGTAATTACTTTGATTGGCGATGAAATGTGGCGTGTGCAACAAATTGCATCTAAAGCTAGTTCAAAGATTGGTGAGGCTGGACTAAACATACTAAATATGGATGCACAAGAAGAAACTTCACGAATTGTTATTGTTGTAGAAGATGCTGATGATAATGTCGCAAAGGCAATTATTGCAATTCATAGTGAAAGATCAAAAATAAAATTTATTTAAAATAATTATCGCTGACCCTACAGGGTTTTCACCTGTAGTGTCAATTCTGGGTTTGTTCTTGGACTTCTTAGTCTAGAATTAGTCCGGCGTTACCCAAAACACGCTTAATATAATATTCACATAGTTGGTATTTAATCTGATCTATATAGAATAGATATTCCACGCTCGAAGTTTTCAAAAACTAAATTCTTTAAATTACCAATTTGTCTTTAAAGCCTATGAAAGAAATTGGAAAAATCTGGATGAATGGTAATCTAGTTCCATTCAAAGATGCGAAAGTACATGTGCTAACTCATGCACTGCACTATTCAACTTCTATCTTTGAAGGAATAAGATGTTATGATACGCCTAATGGTTCGGCAATATTTAGACTACCAGAACATGTTGATAGATTTTTTAACTCTGCAAAAATGTATGGTATGAAAATTCGCTATACAAAAAAACAGATCAGTGATGCAGTAATTAAAACTGTTAAAGCTAGTAAATTAAAAGAATGTTACATAAGACCATTAGCATATTATGGATATGGAACAATGGGTCTTACACCAACATTAAACAAAGTAGATGTATCAATTTCATGTTGGGAATGGAAAATGGGTGAATCTAAAGCTGGAAAAGTTTCTGGTGCAAAATGTAAAATTTCAAAATGGATTAGAATTGATTCTAGATCACAACCTATGCAAGCAAAATCTGCAGCAAACTATTCAAATGCTGCATTAGCACGTGTTGAAGCATTAAAAAATGGATATGATGAGGCGATTATGCTTAATTATAAAGGAAATATTGCTGAAGGTAGTGCAGAAAATATTTTCATTGTTAAAAATGGAATTATAAAAACACCTCCTCTAACTGCAGATATTTTAGATGGGATTACAAGAAATAGTGTCATTCGATTAATCAAATCTAAAAAAAGAAAACTAGTAGAAAAAAATATCACAGTAAATGAATTATTAAAAGCAGATGAAGTTTTTATGACTGGAACTGCTGCAGAAGTAAAATCAGTAACAAAAATCAATAAAACAACTATTGGTGATGGAAAGCCTGGGAAAATTACAAAAGAACTTCAAAAATCATTCATGGATGTTGTGATGGGTAAAAATTTAAAATTCCTCTCTTGGTTGAAATATATCTAGAACTAAGTTTTTTACTAATAAAAAAAACGAAAAATTATGGGATCATGTTCTGATAATGGTTTAGAGCAAAAAGTGTGCTGGTTTTGTAAAAAAGATAGACATGATGAATGTATGAAAAATATACCTATTGATGGAAAATCTGATGGTCCTCATGACTGTACTTTTGATACTAATTTAATCAAGTGTGAGTGTGAAAAATGCAATTAATCGTAATGTTAAAAATTATAATCTAAGGTTATTGAATAGAAATGGAAAATAATTTGGAAATTAAAACAGATGACAACAGTGCACAGGTATCAATCATAATTCCAACATATAATGAATCGGAAAATATTATCAAAATACTAGATTCAATAGGTAAAAATCTACCATCAAATATGCCAACAGAAGCAATAGTTGTGGATGATAATTCTCCAGATGGAACTACTGGTTTAGTTGAAGATTATATTAAAAAAATAAAAGATTCAGTTAGTTATTCTGTAAAAATTATACAAAGAAAGACAAAAAGTGGACTTAGTTCTGCTGTAATTAATGGTGTAGAAAAATCAAATGGGAAAACTGTTGTAGTTATGGATAGTGATTTTTCTCATCCGCCAAATATGATTCCAAAAATGGTAAACGAACTCACGAATTCTGAATATGATATTGTGATTGCCTCTAGATATTTGAAAGATGGTGGAATAGAAGGTTGGACAAGAAAAAGAAAAATGATAAGTAAGGCGGGAACAAAAATTGCGAAAAGTGGTTTAAAGATATCAGAAACAGATCCAATGTCAGGATTTTTTGCATTCAAAAAAGAGATTATAAAAGGAATCAAATTCGATGCGATTGGTTACAAAATTCTATTGGAAATGTTGGTTAAAACAAAAGGAGCAAAAATAAAAGAAATCCCATATACATTTGTGAATAGACAAGTAGGATCTAGTAAATTAGGTTCTTCAACAATTGTTGATTATCTGAAAGCTGTTTGGAAGTTATATCGATATGGAAAAGCTGTTGAACAAAAAGAACATAATTCATCAGCACGTTTTGTATCGAAGGCTGCTAGATTTTACACTGTAGGTTTATCAGGCTTTTTTGTAAATTATTTAATTTCATTATTATTTGTTGATGTAGTTGCAAATCTATGGTATGTCCAAGCAAATATCGCTGGAATTACAGTTTCAATTATTACGAATTTCTTTTTGAATAAAATTTGGACATTTGAAGATCGTGACTTTAATGCAAAAAAAACAGTTACACAGCTAGGTAAATTCTTTGGATTTAGTTCATTAGGTGGATTAATCCAAGTAGGAATGGTTTTTGCATTAACAGAATCATATGGTCTAGATTATCCTATTGCATTAATTTTAGGTGTTTTAGTTGCAGCGTTTGGTAACTTCATTCTCAACAAAAGATTTACTTTCAAAGAGAAGGTTTGGGAATAATCTCATTTGTAAAGTGTACCGCCATAATTAGAGAAATTTAATACTGGCAATATTCACATTTTTGTAAAATGATAGTAATTGATGAAAATAAAATATTTG
>Ga0208522_1001434_pt1 | contig 15356 bp, 18 predicted proteins | sample ETNtaG_25_FD_185763 | JGI IMG/M metagenome (GOLD analysis project Ga0208522, IMG submission 185763) | Marine microbial and viral communities from oxygen minimum zone, Eastern Pacific Ocean - ETNP201302SV86 (SPAdes) (version 2) | ecosystem: Environmental > Aquatic > Marine > Oceanic ... | reverse complement strand
ACCAGAACCAGTACAAGAACCAGAACCAGAACCAGTACAAGAACCAGAACCAGAACCAGTACAAGAACCAGAACCAGTACCAGAAATTTCTAGTGATGATCCATTTGCTGGGATTGAAACTGAAGACATTAACAATTATGCTGATTTGTTTGATACACCACCACCGGAAAACGATAATGAAGCGAAGAAACTAGCAGAGAAAATTCGTAAATGGATATCTGACGGTAGACCTGAATGAAATTAAACGTATTAACAAAAACTCTATCACAATACGAAACCTAAAAAGACTAATACGATTTAACTAATTAAGAAAATGAAATTAAAATCTAAGGATCTCTTAACATTGGATGAACTTTCTGATGGTGAAATTAAAAAGATCATCGATCTTGCTATAAAATTAAAAAAAAATAATCGTCGTGGAAAGGATAAACCTCTTTTAAAGAATAAAACACTTGCAATGATTTTTGAAAAACCATCCACTAGAACACGAATTAGTTTTGATACTGGAATGTATCAGCTTGGTGGTAATTCCATCTATTTGTCTTCCAATGAATTACAATTATCACGTGGTGAATCACTAGAAGATACAGCTAAAACTATGTCACGCTATGTTGATTTGATTATGGCACGTGTATATGATCATAAAACACTTGAAATATTATCAAAGAATGCATCTGTTCCTGTTATTAATGGATTATCAGACTCATTTCATCCATGCCAGATTCTTGCGGATCTTATGACAATTAAAGAGAAAAAGAAAAAATTGAAGGGTCTCAAAATAGCATGGATTGGAGATGGTAACAATGTTTGTAATTCTCTTATTTACGGGTGTGCAAAAACAAAGATAAAAATTACAATTGCTACACCAAATGGTTTTGAACCGGACATGAATATTGTTAGAAAATGTAAAAAGTATACTGATGTAACAATTACAAATGAACCTACACTGGCAGTGAAAGATGCTGATATTGTAATGACTGATACTTTTGTATCAATTCACACAAAAAATCCTGAACAATCTAGAAAATTTCTTCCAAAATTTCAAGTTAATTCAAGTTTAATGAAAAAGGCAAAAAACAATGCATTGTTTATGCATTGTTTGCCAGCTAAAAGAACTCATGAGGTTTCAGAAGATGTTATTGATGGACCACAATCAATTGTTTGGGATCAAGCTGAAAATAGATTACATGTCCAAAAGGCATTGATGTTAGCTCTTCTTGCCATCTAACGTTTATAAGAGCAATTTCAATTTTTGCGATATAGATGGCATATACACAAATATTGAGACGAATTAGGAATGAAAAAACTAACTATAAAAAAAGAAAATCCATGTTGATTGGAAAAAAAGATTTCATTACAGTTCAAATCTCAAATGAAAATATCCAAGTTCAGATCCATAAACCCGATATAACTGGTGATAAGGTTCTTGCATCATCTCATTCAAGATTTCTTTTGAAAAAGAATTGGCAAGGTTCTAGAAAAAATATCCCAGCATCTTATCTTACTGGATATCTAACTGGAAAGAAAGCACTTTCTAAAGGAGTAACTAATGCAATACTTTACAGTGGAACAAGGAAATATACTCAAAGAATGGCAGCTGCCCTAAAGGGAATAATTGATTCTGGAGTTGAAGTACCTGCTGATCCTGAGTCATTACCTATAGACGAACGTATCAACGGGCAACATCTTAAGATAAAAAATGATGTTTCATCAATAAAATCACAAATTGAGAGTGAGGTAAAAACAGCATGAGTCAAATGACAAAACCTTCTGGTGGTGGTAACTCTCCACGTGGACGACCTAAGCAGAATAATTATGGTGGTCATCCTCCAGGTGGTCATCCTGAAAGTAATCGACCAAGAAGAGCAAGACCACAAAAAGAAGAAGCACCATGGATTCCAAAAACAATTCTTGGGAAGAAAGTTGCTTCAGGAGAAATCACTTCACTAGAAGAAATAATTCAGAGTGGAGGTAGAATTCAAGAAGCAGGAATTATTAAAAAATTATTACCAGATTTAAAAACTGAAGTTATTGACGTTGGTTTAATTCAAAAAATGACAGCTAATGGACAATCAACAAGGTTTAAGGCATTAGTCGCTGCAGGTAATGAGAATGGTTGGCTTGGCATAGGTCTTGGTAAATCTAAACAAATGAGAATTGCTATTGAAAAGGCAAATAATGCAGCATATCTTAATGTGAGTCCAATAAAACTTGGTTGTGGAAGTTGGGAATGTAGATGTGATCAAAAACATTCAGTTCCTTTCAAAGTTAATGGAAAAGGCGGTAGCGTTTCTATTGAAATTTTGCCAGGTCCAAGAGGTCTTGGTTTAGTTGCTGGAGGAAAAATTCGTAATTTATTGAGATTAGCTGGCCTTAAAGATGCATGGACAAAAACAAAAGGTTCAACCGCAACTATGAATTCAACTTCAAAAGCTCTTTTACAATGTTTCAAGCAAACATTTAGTCATGGTTGATAAAAATGGCCAAATCATTTCTCGTTGTAAGAATAAAGGGTCAAGCAGATTGTCCATACTGGGCAACTACAACTATGACTTTGTTAAAATTAGATAAAAAATACCGCGCAACTATAATCCAAAACACTGATAGTGCTTTAGGCATGTTAAGAAAGATACAGCATTATGTAGCATGGCAGGAAATTGATACTGAGACTGTAAAAGAACTTTTAGATAAAAAAGCACGAAAATCTGGCTATAAGAAAATCACAAATGATGATATCACTTCTATTGGATTTAAGACAATTGATGAACTTGCATCATCTTTGGCTGATGGAAAGACTACAATGTCAAAACTAAAGCCAATGAAGCCTTGGTTTGCATTATCACCACCAAGACATGGATTTAAACGCAGTACAAAGAAACTTTATGGTCAGAAGGGACTTTTAGGACATAACAAAGAACTTAATGTAATAATAAAAAATATGATGTAAAATGGCAACAAGATTAAGAAAAACCAGAAAACTGAGAGGTGGACGACACATGGGATGGGGTCAGGTTGGGCAGCATCGTGCGAGTGGACACAAAGGTGGTCTTGGAAGATCTGGTCACATGAAACATCTTTGGAGTACAGTTATCAAAGAGGATCAAGATCACTTTGGCCACAAATCATCTCATCGTCCTGCATCAGTTGCAATAATTACAAAAAGATGGATTAATGTGCGTGATCTTGATGATATATTTGCAAAGTCTGGTAAATCAGAAAACTCAAAAAAAATTATTGATTTGACAAGTTTAGAATTTGATAAACTTCTGGGAGGGGGACAAGTTAAAACTGCTTATACAATTAAGGTCAAACTAGCAACTACTTCTGCTCAAGAAAAAATAAAAAAATCTGGCGGAGAAATTATTATGCCTAAAATTGAACATAGGTTCTACAATAAAACTGAAGAAAAAACACCAGATAAAACTGAAGAAAAAATTGAGCAGGAAACTACAGATAAAAACGAAAATATAGCAACAAACAATGGCTGAAGGAACTATTACTGATACTATACGAAGAATCGTAGCGAAAGCTGAGCCGTATATTCCACAGGTACCAAAACCTAAGAAGAAAATACCATTACCACATAAATTATTGTGGACAGTTGGCTGTCTTGTAATTTATCTGGTAATGAGTCAAACTCCATTGTTTAATGCAACAACTCCAGAGTTTGACTTTCTAGCTTTTGCCAGAGTAATTTTTGCATCTCAGCAGGGTTCATTAACAGAACTTGGAATTGGGCCGATAGTTACTGGTGGGTTGCTCATGCAATTACTGAGGGGTTCAGATATTCTCAAGTTTGATTTTAAAAGACCTGAAGAAAGAGGAGTCTTTCAGACCGCCACAAAAATTGTTACGTACATAGTAGTAGTAGCTGAATCTGTAGTTTATGCTATTGCAGTATATGGTCCAACTATTACAGAGCCGACTGTGTTGTATGTAATTATTGGGCAGCTGATGGGGGCTTCTATAATCATCATGTTCATGGATGAATTGATTCAGAAAGGATGGGGATTGGGAAGTGGAATTAGTATTTTCATCATGGGTGGTGTTGCACAACAAATACTGTGGAGTCTGTTTAGCCCGCTTCCTGGCGGTGATGGTGCTAGTATTGGTGTAGTTCCTATGGTAATTCAGGCATTACAAGCTGATATATCAACTGGAATGATTGGATTTAATCTAGCTGAAACTTTCTTTAGATCTAATTCGCTGCCGAGCATATTTGGATTGTGTCTCACTGCAGGTGTATTACTAGTTTTAGTGTATACACAAGGAATGAAAGTTGAGATTCCAATTGTGTCTACTAAATATCGCGGATTTGCTGCAACATATCCTATCAAAATGATGTACGTATCTAACATACCTGTAATTTTAGCAACAGCACTTACTGCAAACGCAGTATTCTTAGGTCAGATGTTCTGGGCAAATTTTAATCCTAGAAATAATAACGCATTTCTGAATATTTTAGGACAGTTTGATCCTACAAGTCCATCTACACCTATTGGTGGAATAGTTTACTATATCACACCGCCTCGAGGGTTAGATCTTGCAGCATTGGATCCTATGCGTGCAGTACTTTACATTTTATTCATGATTGGAATTGTAGTTGTATTTGGAAAACTTTGGGTTGAGCTAGGTGGCTTATCTCCCAAGAAGGCAGCACAAAACTTACTTGATGCAGATGTTCAAATTCCAGGATTTAGAAGATCAAACAAGCCAGTGGAATCACTTCTAAATAGATACATACCATCAGTTACAATTATTGGATCTGTAATACTTGGACTAATTGCTGGAGTGTCTGATGTTTTGGGTGTATTTGGTTCTGGAATAGGCGTGCTATTGATGGTTGATATTTTAATTAACTACTATAACCAACTCATTAAAGAGCAGGTGGAAGTTGTAATGCCACGGCTTGGTGCTTTACTTGGTAGAACGTAAAAAAGTCATAATAGTTGGGATTCCTGGTGTTGGAAAAACATCACTAGTAACTAAAGTTGTAGAATTAATCAAAACAAAAAATAAAACTGCCAGTGTACATAGTTATGGTACTGTGATGCTTGAGCTAGCTAAAGATTTTGGAGTTAAAGATAGAGATGAATTACGAACATTACCGGTTGAAAAACAGAAAGAACTTCAAAGACTTGCAGCTGAAAAACTTGCAAGTTTGAATGATGATGTTATCTTTGTTGACACTCATGCATTCATATCAACAAAAGCAGGATTCTATCCCGGATTACCAAATCATGTCATACAAATCATAGAACCTACTAATTTCATAGCAGTAACTGCTAGCCCTGATGAAATTCATAATAGAAGAATTAAAGATGACACTCGAAATAGGGATACAATATCAATTGAGGAAATCAAAAAAGAACTTGCTGTACAAGATGCTATGTTATCCAGTTGTTCAGTTCTTTCAGGTTCACCAATGAAGGTAATTTTCAACCATGAAGGAAACATTGAAGAGGCAGCTAATAATGTAATAGAAACTATAGGAGTTTAATGATGGAATTTAATATATTACAATTTCTAGATGTGTTATTTTTACAAATGGATATGTTCGGAATGAGAGAGGGACCTTTGGGAAGCGCTGATCCAATGATCAAAGGAATCATACCAAGTTGTTTTGCTATGATTGGAATTGCACTTTTACTAAATCTGTTTAACTCTGGAATTAGAAAAAAGATGGTTGATCAGATAAAGTTTACACGAATTACTAAAGAGGTAAGAGCTTGGCAAAAAGAAAGAATGGCGGCATTTAGATCAAAAGATAATGAAAAGATAGCAAGTCTTAACAAAAAATCATCTTACATGAACAAAATGAACATGGAGATGATGCAGATGAACATGCGACCATTAATGATAACAATCATACCATTGTTATTGATATTTTACTTTGTTCTTCCAACACTCTTTTCATATACAGTCGCAATATCACCGGTACACATGAATATTATTCCAGGAGAATGGTTTGAACTTACATGTTCTGCTGCCAAAGTAGAAGAGGGGAAATATTGTAGTCAAGAAAATGAATTATATCTTTGGGCTTGGTATTTCTTAGCATCTGTAGGTTTAAGCGGAATTATCATGAGAATAACCAAAACCCAAATGAATCTTGGATAAGTTGACAAAATCTATTGTAATTTCAGGTCCACCAGCAGTAGGAAAGACAACAATTGCTAAAGGAATTGCAGAAGAATTTGATTTAAAATTCCTTGCTGGTGGTGATTTACTAAAGGAGATGGCTAATGAACTAGGATTTGATACAGAAGGTGATGATTGGTGGGATACTGAAGATGGAATGTCATTTCTGAGTGAAAGAAAAAAAAATCCTGAATTTGATAAGAACCTTGATGAAAAACTAAAAGAGATATTCTTGAAAGACAATGTTGTAATTACAAGCTATACAATACCTTGGATCGTTGATCATGGTATAAAGATCTGGCTTGATGGAAGTCTAGAGAACAGTGCAAAAAGAATGAGAACACGAGATAATGTATCAGTAGAAGAATCATCACAGATTGCTAAAAAACGATATGATGAGAATAAAACAATTTACAAACAACTGTATGGTTTTGAATTTGGCAAAGATCTTTCAGTATTTCATAAGATAATTAAAACTGATGACCTAAACGCTTCCGAAGTTTTAAAAGATACAATTAGTGCAATTAAGGAATTACTTTGACACTAAAACAATTAGAAAATCTTGTAACAATTGATCAGGATATAACAGATCCTAAGATTGGAACATACTATAACAAAAGAACAATCGAACAGCTATTACAATATGGATTAATTCTAGTAGACAAACCACCAGGTCCAACTAGTCATGAAGTTGTAGCATGGGCAAAAAGAATTTTAGAGATACCAAAAGCCGGTCATAGTGGAACTCTAGATCCACAAGTTTCGGGTGTTTTACCATTAGGATTAGGTGAGGGAACAAAGGTTTTGGGAGTTTTATTATTTGGTCCGAAAGAATACTTTGGGCTTGGACGCTTACATTCACAGCCATCCAAGGAAGAATTACAGAAATTACTAAAAGAATTTACCGGGGAAATATTTCAAAAGCCACCACAACGTTCTGCTGTACTAAGACAGACAAGAACAAGAAAAATATATGAATTAGAACTTATTGAACAAAAAGAACGATTGTTGTTATTACGTGTTTTATGTGAGGCTGGAACCTATATCAGGAAATTATATTATGATATTGGAGAAGTTTTAGGACCAGGTGGATCAATGATAGAATTACGGCGTTCCAGAGTGCATCAATTCTCTGAGGATTCTAAACTTGTTACAATGCACCAGCTTGCAATTGCATATTCTGATTGGAAAGAGAAAGGAGATGAGTCAAAGCTTTCAAAAATAATTCTACCTGTTGAACATGCACTAAGTGAAATAAAATCCGTCGTGATCAGAGATTCTGCTGTTGATTCATTATGTCACGGCGCACAACTTGCAATTCCAGGAATTTTACAGATATCTCCTAACTTAAAAAAAGGTGAACTAGTTGGGGTGTATACACAAAAAGGTGAAATCGTTGCTCTTGCTGAATCACTTTTAGATGAATTAGAAATAAAGGATAATGATAAAGGATATGCGTTTCAAACAAAACGAATTATTATGACGGTAAACACATATCCAAAAAATTGGCGTACAAGTGTAAATCCAAAAGAATAGTTGATGAGATGATGGTACCTAGAGGATTAATTTTAGCACTATTGATTGGTTTGGTTGCTGGACCAGTTTTTGGTATAATACTTTATCAAACTGATACTCATGAGCAACTAGTATTTGTTGATGGTTCATCAATATCAATTCTCACAGAAAAAATTGATTTTGATTTAGGTGAAGAAATATCTATAAAAATAATCAATTCAGGAACTACAGAATTAACTTTCTCGGATACATCATATGGGTTGGAAATAAAACAATTGGATGGAATTGTTGTTTTTAGACCATTATCATCACAGGTAATTTCAACTCTTAATTCACATGATGAAATAGAATTTTCTTGGGATCAATTAAAAAATAATGGTGAACAAATTCTTGAAGGAAGTTACAAGATTATGTCAGTTGGATTTGATGATAATAAAAACATCATAAAAAAATCAATTATAATTAATATTCTAAAATAATATGATAATGCATTTTTATAATGAGATTCTTTCATGTAGTTTGGCGAAGATAATGCCGGGGTCGCCTAGCCTGGTAGGGCGCGCGCCTGGAAATTATATACCATAAAGCGCGTTCTCGCAAGGGATCGAGAGTTCAAATCTCTCTCCCGGCGCCATTACATAATAATCATGGTAACGAATTAAAATAATGAAAAAATATGATATTGCAATTATAGGTGGTGGAGTATTAGGAAATACCATTTCTTATTGGCTATCTGTTTTATACGATCTAAAGATTTGTGTCATTGACAAAGAGGATGACGTTGCTATACATGCTAGCACACGTAATAGTGGTGTTATACACTATCCATTTTATCTAAATTCTAAAACAAAGAAAAATTTTGCTCGTGCTGCATTTCTATCACATGGAATGTGGGAAGTTTTAGCAGAAGAAAAAAAAATTCCTTGGGTTCAAGGTGGTACAATTGAGATTGCATTAGATGAAAATCAACACAAGACTCTTGAAAAATATATGATTTGGGGAAAAGAAAATGGGTTAACGGAAGATGAAATTTCAATCCTTGATCATAATCAGATCAAACAAAAAGAACCAAATGTAAATTGTTATTCTGGACTCTATTGTACAAAAGAAGGTTCTACAAACTATGGCCTTCTTACACATGCAGTAAAAGAATTATCACAAAAAAATGGAATAGATTTTTTATTCAATCATAATGTTGATCACATTACAGAATCATCTGATGAAACAAATCTTATTTTTTCAGATAAATCATCACTAATATCAAAATTTGTTATAAATTGTTCTGGAGGAAATTCTCTTGATATTGCAAAAAAGTTTGGATTGCTAGAAGGTTATTCAGATCTTCACTTTCGTGGTGAATATTGGGTTGCTAACACTGACGTTGCAAATTTGGTTAAAACTAACATCTACACTGTTCCCCGTTATACAGAATTTCCATTTCTAGATCCACATTGGATTAAAAGGGCAAATGGAGAGACCGAGATTGGTCCAAATGCGGTTCCAGTTGATTCACCAGAATCATATGATAGTTTTATCAAAGATATTCCTACTGTACTTTCAAAAATCACAGACATTATGACTGGTAGTGCAAGGAAACTTCTTCTAAATCCAGAGTTTATCTCATTAGTATCTAAGGAATTTCATAGCTCAATTTCTAAAGCGGAAATGGTTGAAAGAGTGAAAAAATTTATACCAAAAGTTAAACCAGAAAATTTTCCAAAACGTGGAACATCAGGCATAAGAACACCAGTAATTTCACCTAATGGGAAATTTGTATCAGACATGATAGAAATTGATGGTAAAAATTCATTTCACATAGTTAATTATAACACACCAGGAGCAACTGGCGCACCAGCATATTCAGCATTTGTGATAAAAAGACTGCAAAAAAATGGGATTTTAGATAGTTCAATAAGAAGAAAAAACTCAATATGGGATTTTGATAAAATAATATAATGATCTACTAAAGAATTCTGTAAAAAGTTTATAGGCACCTTTTTGATTGCACAATTATGAAATTTGTTATGATTACAGTAATCATGTCAGTTATTTTATCATTATCAGCATTTAATTCTGCATATGCTGGTGTTAATGAATTTTCAGATGATCAAGATTGTATATTGATGGGAAATGCATGTCTCTCACCTGATATGTACGTAGAAGAATTTTCTGGTATAATGGTAGACAGTCATATACAAGGTTCTGACACGATAAAGATATTTGGTAAAGTAAACAATATGGCTCATCCTATTGTAATTCAAGTATATGCACCAAATGGTAATCTAATTACAATTGATCAGATAATGGCTGGTTCTGATAAAACATTTGCAAGTGTAATAAAAGCTGGCGGTCCATTATACAAACAGGACGGTGAATATACAATTCTAGTACAACAAAATATTAAAAATAGTGCATCATATGTTCCAGCAGCTAATCCATATCTTGCATTAAATGATCCTGGACTTTCAACACATAGTAATTTTGCTGAAACAGAGCAATATGGTCAAACTGCATCAGTTGATCGTGTTTCAAGTATGATGGTTCAGAATAGAGAATCTATTATCATTAACATTGTAGATGGTCAAATACAAGATCACTTCAATCAGTATTTTGATAATTTGTGGTGGACTGTTAGGGGAGGGGGCTATGTAGCTGAAATGTCTCCTAATGTTGATTCAAATTCTATTGTGATTAATCTTATACCTGCCGATATTGGAACAACAAATGCTTCAACAGTGGCTGGTGAGCATGCATCAGATAGAGATTCTGTAGCAGAATCAGCGTGGTCAAGGGATACTGTAGGATACTTTGAGATTTCTCTTCCAAGAGAAGTCATAGAGTCTAAAACATGTTATGATACACAATGGATAAGAGATTTTGATGATCCATCTTCTTGCCGTGAATGGGGTCCTGATACTAACTATATTGTTCTAGTAGATGGAGAAGAGACTGATTTCCAAGAATGGCCAACAGCTGCACAACGAAAATTAGAAATTCCATTTACTCATGGTGCTACTACGATTGAGATAATTGGTACTGAAGTAATTCCTGAGTTTGGAACAATTGCAGGTTTAGTTCTTGCCGTTGCATTAATTTCAATAATTGCAGTATCTGCCAAAACCAGATTGAATATAATTCCAAAGTTCTAATTGTTACCAGATAAGTGTTCAATCAAAGAAGGAACTAAAGATTGTGTTAATCCTCCAGAGTTTGTTATTACAGTAGTTTCTGATAATGATCAATTCATGTTAGGTTTAACATGTCAAAAACATAAAACACAAGTTCTTTCAAAACTAGAGTCGTTGCAAGAAGAAAAAAAAATTCCAAATGGCACAATAAAGTTTGAAAATTTGAAATCTGTCAAGACAGATTGTGTACGTGGAGATCCAGATGATCTAATTCAATTGTAATCAAACTGTTAAACTGAATAAAGAAGTTTTTTTCTATCTAGACCCAGTTTTAGATTTATCATAGTGATTTCTGCCATTTTTTCTCTCGTTTCTTTACTAGAACTTCCAATATGAGGAACCAACACAACGTTTTCCATTTTAGTAAACATGTGTTTTTTACCAATTGGTTCATTTCTAAAAACATCTAATGCCGCACCTGAAATTTTTCTTTGTTTTAATAATGTGACCAAGTCACTTTCATTAATGATCTTACCACGTGATGTATTAACAAGAAATGCAGATTTTTTCATTTTTCCAAGTAGTTTAACATCTATAATTTCATGTGTTTCCTTTGAATATGGAATATGAATTGATATTATATCGCTAGATTTGAAGAGTGTATTTATTGTGACTAGTTTAGCATGAAGTGATTTTTCTCTAGTTTTTGATAACCTATTTCGATTATGATAAATAATTTTTACCCCAAATGGATTCAGTCTTTTTGCTACAGCCTTTCCAATCCTTCCCATACCAAGAATTCCTATGGTTTTCCCTTTAACATCAGTTCCAACATAGTCATATGCACCAAAAATCTCCTTCCACCTCCCTTCTCTAATCATCCTATCTCCCTCTGAAACTCTTCTAAGAATGTCAAGAATTAATGTCACAGTCAAGTCCGCAGTGGCATCAGTTAACACTTCAGGTGTATATCCAATCTTTATTCTTCTTTTTTTTGCAAGTTTAACATCAATATGATCGAATCCAACACTGTATGTGCTAATACACTTCAATTTTTTACCTGATTTAATAACATCAGAATCAATCATATCGTAAGGAAAGCAAATTAGACCATCCTTATCTTGAATTTTTTTCATTAGAATTTTTTTTGGCATAGGAATTTTACCCGAATGAACTGTTACATCATATTTCTTCTCTAATTCCCTTAATACAAAATCATGGAGTTTTCTAGTAAGTAAAATTTTGAATTTATTTTTCATTCTATCACCTAATTATTAGTTAAACCATTTATAATCTTGAATTTAACTAGTCACATGAGTACTGTACCTACTGATGATGCAGATTTTGGTAATTGTGATAAATGTAAAAAACTATTGGAACAATGCACATGTGTTTGTCCTTTTTGTGGTGAACGTGATAAATGTGAATGTGGAATAAAACTTTCAAATGATGATGGTGCAGCAACTGGTGGATAATGTAGTATGACCTTTGATTTTACTTGGATGATTGGTGGACCTCAGGGCAGTGGTATTGAGACTGCTGCAAATATTTTTTCTCGAGTTAGTGCAAAATTAGGATATCAGATATTTGGAAAAAGAGAGTATTATTCAAACATCAAGGGAATGCATAGTTATTTCGCTGTTAGAATTTCTGACCAAAATATTCAATCTAATGTTATTGGAATAGATCTGTTGGTGGCTTTTGATGCGGAAACTTTACTTAGACATGCTGAAGATGTAAGAAAAAATGGGGCAATAATTTATGATCCAGCAATTCTTGATACCACACTTGACGAAATCCCATTCTTAGAACATGGTGAAAAGGCTCGTCTATCTGAATTTCTTGCTTCTAATGGTAAAGAACCAAAAGTTGGAAGCTTTCTTGAATTAGCAAAGGCAAACGGAGTCAATGATTATCCAATTTCTTTTAGTGGTGTATTATCTGAAATTGCTAGTGAACAAAATAATCCACAGTTAGCCGCTATGAAGAAAATGTTCAATGTTTTGGGCGTATCGTTTTCACTTGGTATTATGAAGTCTCCAATCCAGCCACTTTTAGAATCAATTGAATCTGTATTTTCAAAAAAACCATCTATAGCAGATTTAAATAAAAATGCAGGAAATTATTCTTACAATTTTGCATCTGCAAAATTTACGGATTTTAATTATACCATAAATCAAATTGATAAAAAACAGCAAACAATTCTTGTACAAGGGCATCAAGGTTCAGCACTTGGAAAGATTGTATGTGGTTGTAGATTTCAATCATATTATCCAATAACTCCTGCGTCAGATGAGAGTGAATTTTTAGAATCTAATGAAATACTTGAAATTAAAGAGGATAGACCAGGTTCAACCACAGTAATACAAACAGAGGATGAAATTGCTGCAATGGGAATGGCAATCGGTGCATCATTAGCAGGCTCACGTTCATCGACATCAACATCTGGTCCTGGATTTTCATTGATGGCTGAAATGCTTAGCTGGACTGGAATAAATGAAACACCAATAGTTATTACGGAATACCAAAGAAGTGGACCATCAACTGGTTTACCAACTAGACATGGGCAAGATGATTTACTTTTTGCTATAAATGCTGGACATGGGGAATTCCCAAGAATAGTTTATGCGTCTGGTAATATTGAAGACAGTTTTTATGATACAGCAAAGTGCTTTAATTTTGCTGATATTTTCCAAGTTCCTGTAATACACATGCTTGACAAATTTATTGCAAGTTCAGTTATAACTTGCAAAAGATTTGATCCTGATTTGATCACAATAGACAGAGGGAAATTACTAGAGAAGGTAGATGGTGATTACAAACGTTTTGCACATTCACCAGATGGCATTTCACCTAGGTCTAGACTTGGTCTTGAAAATGGTGTTTTCTGGAATACTGGTGATGAGAGTGATGAACACGGTCATATTTCTGAAGATCCGATTAACAGAATTGAAATGATGGATAAGAGAAAGATGAAATTACAACAAATGTTAGATAATATTCCAAAAGAAGATCAGGCGGTTTCATATGGAAAATCGGATGTCTGTATTGTGAGTTGGGGGTCACCAAAAGGTCCAATCTTAGATGCTATTGATATGCTAAAAAATGATGGTCATGAAGTGGCTTTTGTTGATATAAAATTACTACATCCATTTCCAACAGAATATGTAAAATCATTACTAAACGATTCTTCAGTTATTGTTGATATTGAAGCAAATCAAAATGGGCAACTTGGTTCATTACTAAGACAAAATATACTACGAGATCCTGATTATTATATTCTGAAATATACAGGAAGACCAATGACATGCACGGAGATTTATGATTCATTAAAAAAAATATTAGAAAATAAAGCAGAAAAAACACAGGTGTTAACTTATGGGGCTTAAAATAAAAGATTTCAAAACTGATGCACATAATGATTGGTGCCCAGGCTGTGGAGACTTTGGTATAGTCAATGCAATACAAATGTCACTAGCTGATATGCAAATTCCTAGACATAAATCAGCTATATTTTCTGGAATCGGTTGTTCAGGTAAAACTTCACACTTCATCAATGTTTATGGTGTTCATACACTACATGGTAGAGTATTACCATTTGCACAAGGAGCAAAGATTGCAAATCCAGAAATGAATATCATTGCTGTTGGAGGTGACGGTGATGGTCTAGGAATAGGGGCGGGGCATTTTGTTGCAGCAGGTAGACGGAATGTCGATATGACTTACATAATATTTGATAATGGGGTTTATGGATTAACGAAAGGTCAGGCATCTCCAACATTGAAGTTGGGTGAACAGACAAAATCACTATCAAATCCTAATCCAAATTATAATGTAAATCCTATTGCGTTAGCGATTGCTAGTGGCTTTACATTTGTTGCTAGAAGTTATTCATATGATGTAAGACAACTAAAAGATCTTATCACTGCTGCTGTTAAACATCCAGGTTTATCATTTATTGATGTATTACAACCATGTCCAACATATAATGATCTTTATACAAGAGACTGGTTTGCTGGGACTGATCAAATAGATGAAAAAACGTCGAAACCAATGCCAAGAATTTATGATCTTGCGGAATCTGGTTATGATCCAGTAGTACATTATAGTAATCTTGATGAGGTAAATCAGAAACTAAGTCAAGCACTTTCCAAGTCTCTTGAATGGAATGTAAAAATCCCAACTGGAATATTTTACAAGAATGAATTAATTACTCCATACACAAAAAGAATCACAGATAAGATTCCAAATTACAGGGAAAATCCTGCTGCAAGACAAAAAATTTCAAAAAATGGTAAAGCAACAACAGATATATCAAAAATTCTTGATTCGATGCTAGTAAGTTAATGAGATTTTGTTAAGGAATATTAGATAGTTCTATTCATTATTATCTTACAATTGAATATTACAGAAGCAAATAAAATATTTCGTAAATCAATTATCAAAGGATTTTTTGAAGAAGAATTGATAAAATTAGATTTCAAAAAATCAAATGTAAAACACCCAATAATATCTGATGATGGATTAATGAAATCAAATTTACTGCATGTTTTTTTTGATGTTGAAACAGGT
>Ga0208522_1001431_pt1 | contig 15372 bp, 21 predicted proteins | sample ETNtaG_25_FD_185763 | JGI IMG/M metagenome (GOLD analysis project Ga0208522, IMG submission 185763) | Marine microbial and viral communities from oxygen minimum zone, Eastern Pacific Ocean - ETNP201302SV86 (SPAdes) (version 2) | ecosystem: Environmental > Aquatic > Marine > Oceanic ... | reverse complement strand
TAATATGATTTTAAAGAACAATCTTCCTATCAAGTTATTAATCATAAATCATTAATTAGTATATGAACATGGTTTTTTTCTATTTATCAACTGGTGTAATAGCAGGGATTTTAGGTGGGATTTTGCTTGTATCCTTTTTTTATAATCCAGAGAGTTTATTCATACCGCGCTAGTTTTTAATTGGCTCTATTGCAGGGGTATTACTCAAACACAAACTTGGTTAAGGCCATAAAACAGCTATTACCATCACTACAGCTCCAAACACATTAGCTAACACCAAAATCTTTTTGATAGTTGGTTTTTTCATAATAAATCACTCATAACTTAGATATTTACCAAGTTAATAATTAAAAACTATAATTCTTTACTAACCATTGGTAAAAATGCACCAGCATCTGATACAATTCCTAATGCTTGCCATGTACCACGATCCATCAATTTTGTGACTGTAGGTTGGTTTATGTCAATAATTATCACTTTGACATTAGCAGGTAACATATTTCCAGTTGCAATTGAATGTAACATTGTAGCTACCATTATCACCATTGAAGAATCTTTTAGGACTTCTTTGTATTTTTTTTGAGCTAGTGTAACATCAGTGATTACATCTGGTAAAGGACCATCATCACGTAAAGAACCAGCCAAAATAAATGGTATTTTCTTTTTTACACATTCATACATTATTCCTTTTGTTAATTTTTTTGATTTTACCATTTTTTTGATAGAACCAGCCCTAAAAACTGCATTTATTGCATCCATGTGATTTCTATGACCTCTTACAGCAAGTGTTCCATCTTTAACATTCATCCCAAGTGATGTTCCTAATGTTGCATATTCTATATCATGAACCGCAAGTGCATTTCCAGCCAAAACTGCATCAATATATCCAGAACGAATAAGTGCTGAAACTGATTCAGTCGCACCAGTATGAATAATTGCAGGACCGCCAACTAGTACAATTTTACCACCATTTTTTTTGGTACGTCGTATATCTTCTGCGACCTTTTTAGCTATATGTTGTGTTGGTCTTTCGCTAGAGCTACTGCTTCCCATAAATTGAAAAGCATTCATTCCTTCTCTTGGTCTTTCGGGTGGAATTATTCTGACACCGTTTTCTCCTACCACAATTTTATCACCTTTTTTTATCTGACGGATAGGAATACATGTTGCTTTTTTTGCCTTTACAACAATACATTTATCCATCATTGTGTTATCTACACTAATCCATTCATCGTTAAGAAAAATCTGTGTTTGATTATTTGTGGTGCTGTAAAAATCATCAGGCATGACCATATCTTTTGTTGCAGAATTTAGCTTTACATTTTTTTGAGTTTTTGATGTAGCGCCTTGACGATAAACATAGTTCAAGATTTTGTTTAGATGTTTTGTTGTTTTTCCTGTTACAAGCAGTTTTGCATAACTTTCATCCTTTTTCTTTTTACCAATTTGTATGTCTAAAACCTCAAACGACCCATCATGATCCATAATCCCATCAAAGACCTTTGTCAGAATTAGCGAGTCTATGAGATGTCCATGCATTTCTATTTCGGATGAAAATTTCTTCATGCATTTGTATAAATTATTGGTAAGTAAAATGTTACGATAAAATAATTTGATTATATGCTATACTGGGAGTATAACCTCACCATGATACTCTTCAATGTTGTCTAATTTTAGTGAGTTTATGATACTGGTTTTTTCTTCATCAGACAGTCCTTGGGCAATTGTCTTCACAATTCCATTTTTATCACATAATACTAGAATATAGCCTCCATCGTCAGTAACAACAAATCCAGACGCCCCATTTACAACTGAATACAAATTTTCTTCCCCAACTGGTTCCCAAATGTTTGTTTTGTTGTCTACTAGTGCCAATGCTGGCATTGCTTTGCCGTTTGCAAACTTGTTAAGATATTCTCTTGCATTATTGACACGTTTCTGACCTACTTTTAAAGCCATAAAATATTGCATGATGTTTACCTGAGAGATTATTATTAATACATTATTCAATACTTTTTCTTATTGATGCCTTTTTTCTTGTGATGCCGATTACTTTTTTTCTTCTTTGGTTCATTATAGTAATCATGTGAGGCAGCCTTTGGATTAAAAATATTAATTATATTCTTTTTGTTACCACTTTCTTTTTTTTTATCAGTTTTTTTCTTTTCAGAATTAAAAAAATCTAGAAACCCCACACTTAGTGAATAATATCCATCTATGATAAATGTATACTAAAAATTAATTATTAAGTAGTAAGTGGTTGAGTTTTAACACCATCTTCTTCTTTTGATACTGGAAAAGATTCATCCAGTAGATTCAACGAGAGGCTTTTGATATCATTGTATGTGCTTGTTATAGTATCAAGTGCTTCTTTCAAGCTTGCTGCAATATTAACAGCATCAGATGATTCTGTAGTAAGAGAACGCTCTAATTTTATAAGTGCTCTAGATGATTCTTGGTATCTTTTGGCAGCTTCTGCGGTAAGTTTTTCTGATGCACGTAGTTGTATTTTGGCTTTTTGGGCATTTGCCTCTTTACCAATAAGTGACGCTTTTAAACCATAAGTTGCAATATCTGCATCTGTAGGATTTAATTTTGCAGTGACTTTAGTAATATCATCAATAGCTTTTTTAATTTCCAGCAGTTCTTTTTCCGCAGTAATAAATTTGATTTCGTCAGCAGTAGCTTTTGACTTTACATGAGCCAGATATGAAGATGCCTTTTTAATAACATCTTTTTTTTCCCTTACACTAATTTTTAATTGCTCTGATGAAGTTTTTTTCTTAATTAGTTTTCTTCGTGATACAAAAATGGAATTTGAAACAGCATCAATATCTTTTCTCATATCATCTGTCATTTTTCTAACTTCAGAAGAAGAGTTTAAGGCATCCCTAACACGGTTAACATCTATTTCACTGATATCATATCTTGGGTTCATAATATCATGAATGATTTTATCGACAATTGATTGACGTTTTGAACGCTTATTTGTTGAATGACTATTTTTTCTACGTTTGTTAGCCATAAAACAGCTTAATCTTCCCTATTTTTAAAGTTAAAAAATTAAAATTATGATCTACTAGGAAAAAAAAATTATCGGTTACTCTAAAATTTTTGAAACAATTTCACGTAAATATTCACTTTTAATTTCAATATTGGCAGTTTGAAAGAAAGATCGCAGTTTTTCTTTTGAGTATCCTTTATCATGATAATATTTTGCTTGAAAAACCATCTCTAGTTTATCTATTTCATGAAGAAGTTTTGCTTCTTTTGATCCGGCTTCTTGATAATCATTCCAGATTTTATGATATGATTCTGAAATTTTTTCTGGTAGTTCATTTAAAATTTGCTTCATTGCAAGATTTTCTTTTTTTTGCTTACTTTTTTTTGAAATTTCATTCGGTGTTAAATCACCCGTGATTGATTCAGATAAATCATGTAGTAAAGCCATTTTTATAATTTTTTCAGTATCAAATCCATGCAGATCGGAATAAATCATTGACATAATTGCAGCTGAGTAGGTATGCTCTGCTACTGATTCAACATCATCAATTTGGAGCTTATCCTTCCATCCTTTCCTAGGAACATTCTTCAAGGCTAAAACTTTTTGGAAAAAATTTAGTAGCATATCATATCTTATTTTAATTAAAAGCACAACCTTAAATTCCTAACAGTTTGAATTGGCGATATGCCAGGGTAGCTCAGCCCGGGAGAGCACTCGGCTGAAGACCGAGCCGTCGCGCGTTCAAATCCCGCCCCTGGCATAAAATTATGCCTTATAGAGTAAAAATAATAATATTTTAATACAGGTCTTTGTACAGTTTTTCAGATTTTCCATGAATGAGGGTAAAACAAAAAAATCAAAGGTAAAAAAGTCTTCAGCAAAATCTAAAAAAACTAAGGTCAAGCGTGCATCTAAAAGTAAAAAATCAAAAAACTCAGATTTTGAGGATACTGGCGTGATTGTGGTTGATGATGATTTATCAGTAGATAAAGAAAAAGAATTAGAAGAACGCAGGGCATTTTTAGAGGAAGCTCGTTCTCAAGACTCATCTGAGTAAATCCTGCATAATCTTTATTCGTTTCTAGGTATATTCTAAATATGCGTGCATTATGCTTGATTAGAATCAAGCCTGGTATGATTGATAATGTAACAAAGATACTTTTGTCAAAAAAACACAATATTATGAAGGAAGTGATGCCAGTGACTGGGAGGGCTGATGTCTGTGTTCTTTTACAGAGTTCTGTTAATAAAATAAATACTACAGTTATTGATTTTAAAAAAATTAAAAACATAATTTCAACAGAAACATTAATTGAATTGGAGGTGGATATGGGTTGGTAAAAGCTGTAGTATTAGTAAAATCACCAAAAAAGCTTATTGCTGTTAAATTAAAGCAAATTAATTCAGTTTACGAATCTTTTCCAGTTAGTGGCCAATTTGATGCAGTCGCAATAATAAAAGTAGAAAATTTATCTGAAATTAAAGATGTCACTATCAATATTCAAAAAATATATGGTGTTGAAAGGACAGAGACAATGGTACAGGTTCAATGATAAAGGATTTACGTAGGTATGATGTAGATAAACTATGAATGTGAAAAAAGTTGGAAATGTGATATTAGCAGTTAAAGATCTTAAAAAATCAGTTGATTTTTATAATAATGTTTTAGGCATGCCGATTAAAAATGTCCGTTCTAATTGGGTTGATCTTGGGCAAAATGGTGCCTTACTTAGCCTCCATCCTGCTTTAGAATCTGAACCACATTCTGGTACTTCAGTTGATAATGGAATTCTGATCGGTCTTGTAGTGGGTGATGTTGAATCTGCAGTAAATGAATTAAAATCAAAAAATGTCAAAATACATAGAGATATTCAGGAACGTGAAGCTGGAATAAACGCAATTATACTTGATCCTGACGGTTACATGATTTCGTTATTTGAGCCAATTTTTACCGCTGAAAAAAATATTCAATCAGGCGGTTATATCGGCTTTACACCAGCTTAATAATTTAATATATTCATAATTAATTTCTAAATAATATTTTTTAAACAGTATATAGTTTTTAATTATATCAAAATTATCTGTCTAGATTTTTTTAAGATTTTTTTCTTCTAATTTCTTTTTTAATTCCATGTTTTCCTTCAGAATTTTTTTATTTTCTTCTTTAAGAATTACAACAGAATTATTTCTTGAATAAATAGGGTGTCCTGGGGGAATTAACGTATTTGGTGATAGACTAAGAAGACCCTCTGCCATTTTATGATACATTTCAGTAAAATCTTGTAGCTTAGGGCTTAATGCTGCATTGTCAGTAGATAGTTGTTGTTTTAATTTTGATGTGTTTATTAGACCACTTGGAAGGTTTGAGTTAGGTGGATAACGTAATCCATCAGGTGCTAAAAGAGAAAAATCTGTTGTATTTTCATACATACCAAAAATACTTTTTTTCATAGGATTATTCATATTTTTTAGATGATTTAGGCATATTTGTTCTTTGGTGTTGCAAAACAAAGCAACAAGGTAAAGATGCACTCAGTTCTCATCAATTTTTACTGATCGCTGATCCTTATAGCGATCGTAGATACTTGAAAAAAAATGATGTATGGTCTGAAAAGAAAATGTCTCAAATGTAAAAAGGATATTGAGCCAATGGATTTACATAAAATTGTAATGTATGTTGTTGAAGATGAGTTTAGTGATCATTATTATGAACATATAGAATGCCCTGGAAAATTTACTATCTAATTCATATATCCATAAATTGGATAGCGTTTACCTGAATCTCGATAACGATATTTCCATCGTGCTTCACTTAGAATTTGCTTTTTAAAATTTTTTTGAGTTGTTGGATGAATTTTTTTGTACACGTCTGCACCAATTAAAATCTGTTGGGGTTTTGCCATATTCTGTATTTTAGCAGCCATATTCATTGCAGGACCTAAAATATCAACATGAGATTTTTTTTTGTCGGAACCATAGCGTACAATCATATTCATACCAAAGTCTATACCCACCTTGATGAAAAGATCTGGATAATCATACTCATTAAGAATTGGATTTATACCGTTTTCCATGATAGCAATCATATTTTTTGCACATTCAATCGCTTTATCAGCAGCTAAAAGAGTACTTACATCAATAAAGTAACCAATAACTGCATCACCTACAAATTTCAAGACAAATCCATTATGCTGTTTTATCGAAATAGCCATCTCTTGAGCAAAAGAACTAATAATCACAGCTACTTTTTCTTCGGGCATTCTTAATGTAATATCAGTAGAACCAACAAGATCAACATACATGACAACCATTGGTAATTTTTCAGAAACATGTTTTCTTAAAAATAAATCAGATTCATCTACTGTGCCTTCATATTCAATTCCTTTTATTAACGAGTTCAAAATTCTTTCTTGTGATTCTGAAATCATTGTATCAGAGTCAAGTGTACGCTTTTCTTTTCTTTGTAAAAGCATGTTAATTATGGCCGTTTGATCAATTTGGGTATTAATTGAATTTGAATCTTCTAACTGTTCATCATCATCCAATTCATTTTTTTCATTCATACTTAACACATCATTCCAATGGAAAATCTATACCACATGACAAACATTTGCCCCTTTTTCCTTTATATTGATTATCATAGCGTTCAATAATTTTCATTTTACAAAATTCACAAGTAATAATATTCAATAACTGGCAATAATATCTAATTGTTAAAAACCATTCTTTTAGATTAGGATTTTATGTGGTAATTTATCAATTAGATTAATGAGGTTAGGCATTAAAACTGATGATCAATTTCTTGTTAAATTAAATGAAAAAAATGAACAAATTCAGCATATTTTCACTGATAAAATTAAAAAATTGGCAGCAAAATATTTGATAGATGTTATGCTACAGGATGGTAGTGTAAAAAAACAAGAAACATTTGATGCACAAAAAATAGAACCATTCTTCAAAAATATTGAGGCAAGTTTGGATGGTTGGATACTAAGAGGGATATCATGTACAAACAATAAGGATCTTAGAAGAAACTTCATAAAACTAGATCAAACAGTGGAAGGCTGCCAAATTTCATTACATTTATCATTACAGTACCATATGTTACTATTTTACCAACCGAATTATGAGGTTATGAAAAAACAGAAAGAATTATCTGATTTTATGGATGAAACGAAAAAACGTGAAGAAGATCTTACCAATAAAAGTGATAAAATCATTCTTAAAAAATTAAGAGAGGAAGGTTACATAGACCTTGATCCAGAAAGTCTTTTTGAAATTTTTTACAGTAATGACAAAATCAGAGAGAAGATTATGAATGAAATAGAAACAGAAACCAGTGGAAACCTAGAGGAAATTAATAAACATAAAAATAAATTATTAAAAAATTTAGACGATTTACTTTTAGAAATATATCAAATTGAGCCAATTCTTATTGATGAAACTAGACTTGTGTCAGGTGAAGAGGGGTGTGTTTGTAACCTTGACATTGAAGAAATTAAAAATAATCAAAAAACTGGTTCATTTGATTCGAATAATATTACAAATGATATAAAAGAAAAAATTCAAACAGCAGTTAACCAAGTTTTTAATGCAATACAGAATGCTAATTAAATTTGGTAAAAATATACGGTGTATCAATTGGTTGATCAACTGTCCAATAAGTTGGTAGTGTAACAGTATTGATTACTTCAAGATTGAAATTATCTATCAATAATCCCCAACCCCATTTTGAATTATCTGTTACATATTTTCTTGTGGCATGACTTCCAGCTAATACAATAAGAGAATTTTTTTTCACGTTAGGCATTGATTGTATTTGACTAATTACACTGTTTGATAGCATCTCACCTATCTCTGGAAGCCCAGAAATAAAAAATGCTGGTCTAGATAAATTCAATTCTGAATAATCAAATTGTGTTGCATCACTAACTATAGTATTATATGATACACCTGTATGTGATGAAATTGTATTTTGTAATAATACAAGATTTTCATCAATTTCAATTCCGTGAGAAACAATACCTACTATTTTAGCACAATATGCAATTCTACCGTCACCAGAACCGATATCAACTACTTCATTAATCCCAAGCTTTTTTGTATACAAAGCTAGTGCATACGCAGAAAGTATCCATACTGGGTAAAAAGGCGCATAACTTGTGTCGTGTTTTATACTATCAAGCCAATAATTACTCATATCACCTTCATATACGATACATGGAATGTCAAGAACCTCTAGCTCATACATGCTTGAATAAATTGAATTATTTTTTGCAAAATTATGAAGCATATTCAAATCATTTTTATCGATAGGTAATTTTTCTGATGGTGCTGTGGGAATGATTTCTTGAATGTGGCTTCTACCTTTGTTGTTATTGGAAAATTCATTTTTTAACTCAACTATAGTTTTTGAGAGTGATTCGTTCATGTTATACCGAAATGTTTTCTATTTAGAAGGGTATCTATAGCTAGAAATAACCAAACATACACAAAAAATAGGAAATCCATGAGTGTCACATATGATGATGTAGTGAATGCACAAAAAGCACAAGATGGTGTAATTAGAAAAACATCTCTTACTTTTTCAGATACGTTTACCAAGATTACTGGTTCAAAAGTTTACTTGAAAAATGAGTTTGAACAAAAAACTGGATCGTTTAAGATGCGTGGTGCATATTATAAAATCAAAACGTTATCTGAAGAAGAAAAAAAAAATGGTGTGGTTGCTGCTTCTGCAGGTAATCATGCACAGGGAGTTGCGTTTGCGTCATCATTAGAAAATATCAATTGTACTATAATCATGCCAAAAAATGCCTCCCCTGCAAAAGTTGCAGCTACAAGAGGATATGGTGCCACAGTGGTCTTAGAGGGAAAAAATTATGATGAGTCATGGACAAAAGCGCAAGAAATTGCTAAAACAACTGGCGCCACAATAATACATGCATTTGACGATTCACAAATTATAGCTGCACAGGGAGTGATAGGCTTGGAAATAATTGAACAACTTCCTGATGTTGACGAGATTTACGTTCCGATAGGTGGAGGTGGATTAGTATCAGGTGTTTTGACTGCAGTTAAATCTAAAAACCCAAACGTGAAAATTGTTGGGGTGCAATCAAAATCATTCCCCTCGATGAAAAACTCACTAGATTCTGGTAAGATAGAAACTATTCATGGAGGATTTACTGTTGCAGATGGAATATCAGTAAAAACTCCAGGTAAGCAAACATTTGAAATTATCAAAGAAATGATTGATGAAATTGTGTTAGTTGATGATGATGAAATACTCAAAGCTATATTTCTTTTAATGGAAAGATCAAAATCTGTGGTTGAGCCAGCAGGTGCCGCTGGACTTGCGTACTTGATAAATAAAAAACCGTCACCGGGAAAAAAAGTTGTGCCAATTTTATGTGGTGGAAATGTAGACATGTATTTACTTGGTCAGATAGTTGCAAAAGGTTTGGCAACCATGGGCAGAATGATGAAGATTTTCATTTTGTTAAAGGATAAGCCTGGTGCGCTAAAAGAAGTTGTTGACGAACTTGCTACACTTAGTGCAAATATTGTAGAAGTTGTTCATGATAGACTAAGCTCAAATGTATATGCTGGAACAACTGGTGTGACATTAAGCTTGGAAACGGAAGATCAAAAACATACTGATAAACTAATACAACATTTGAAAGACAAAAACATAGAATTCAAGGTACTTACTTGAACTTTTTCTTAACAAACCTTTTCAGACCCATTTTCTTTAGATCTTGAGATTCCTTGAGTACTGATTTGTGCTGTTTCTCCTTATGAGATTTAAGCATCTTTTTTATACTGCTGGATTCGTTGGCTAGAATCTTTAGTGCATAGATACCAGCATTTCTTGCCTTATTCACGCCAACAGTGACCACAGGGGAACCTGATGGCATTTCCGAGATTGACAAAAGAGAATCAAGACCACCAAATGCGGAAAACTTGTGTTCAGATTTTTTTTGTTGTTTGTCATTGTAGACCAATATTGGAACCCCTATTACTGGCAGAACAGTATGTGATGCAATCATTCCTGGAAGATGTGCAGCGCCACCAGCACCTGCTATAATGACCTTGAAGCCGCTCTTTTCTGCATGCTTTGCATATTCATCTAATCTTGTTGGAGTTCTATGTGCCGAGATTATTTGATCTTCGTGAGCAATTCCAAAATCATCAAGAATTTCAGCCGCTCCGTGCATTATTCTGCTGTCAGAACTGGACCCCATTATAATTCCAATAAGTGGTTTTTTCATGATAATCATTGGTGTGAAGATGTTTTTAATGTAACGAACAGTGGTTTTTATCTAGTTTATTTATAGAAAAATTATGAAAAAACGGCTTGGAATCATAGGTGGAGGCCAGCTTGGTATGATGATAACAGAGGCTGCACAAGACCTGAGTGATGAAATATCAAAAATCACTGTGCTTGACCCAACAGATAACTGCCCGGCTGCACAGGCTGGTGCAAAACAAATAGTTGGTGATTTTAAGGATAAAGATGCAATTGTAAAACTTGCCGAGCAGTCAGATATAATCACATACGAAATTGAATCTGGTAACACTGATGTTCTAAATAAGCTAAATACAGAGATTGAACCTTCACCGTCAACTCTTAGCATTATACAAGATAAGCTTTCGCAAAAAAAATTCCTTTCAGAAAATGAACTTCCTGTTTCAGAATTTTATAAGATTACGTCATTGAATGATTTACGTGAAAAAATTATAAAATTAGGACTTCCAGTTCTCCTAAAAGTAAGACGTGATGCCTACGATGGTAGAGGAAATTTCAAAATAGAATCAGAAACTGATATTGAAAAGGCATACCAATATTTTGACGGGAAAAGCCTGATGGTTGAAAAATTTGTTGATTTTAAGATGGAAGTTTCCGTGATAGCAGTTAGAAACACGAAGGGTGAAATTACTGCATATCCTTTGGTTGAAAACATCCATGAGAATAATATTTTGAAGATGACAATTGCCCCAGCACGTGTATCAGACAGTGTGATCAATGATGCTAATGAAATTGCAAAAAAGACTATGCATGTTTTAAATGGTGCTGGAGTTTTTGGAATCGAAATGTTTGTTGATCAAAATAACAAGATTATCATCAACGAGATTGCACCTAGGGTGCACAACTCTGGTCATCATACATTACAGTCATGTAATACATCCCAATTTGAGCAACATATTCGTGCAATACTCGGGCTAGAGCTTGGAAGCACTAACCTAGTTCACAAAACTGTAATGTGCAATATATTGGGACAGGATGGGTATGAAGGGAAGTATAAGCCTGTTCAGTTAATGCCAAAGGATGGTGTTTACCTAAAGATGTATGGAAAAGATATTTCAAAACCACAGCGTAAACTTGGTCACTTTAATGTTGTAAGTCAATATGAGACAGAAAGTATGGATCAATTACTCGAGGTTGTTGACATGGTAAAAAATTCAATCTCAATTGAGCCACTAGATTAGTTTATTAATTCTGTAATTTCCAGCTCTGTATGGCAAAAGCAGTTGCAACAATTATCACTGGTATTGCAATTATATTGCTAGTAATTTATGGTGCAGATGCTGCTATCGGGATGGATAATCCTGACAAGCAAGGTTTCCTAGATATGGATCATAAGACAAGAGGACTTGGTCTTGGTGGTCCAGCAATGGTTTTACCGTTAATTGCATATTTTATTTCACGAAATGATTCAGCCAAGGGACTTGGCGGAATGATAATTATCTCAGGCATTTTAATCATAATTGGTGCTATAACGGTAATTGGTATGGCAGATCTTTCCGAGTCACAGGAAACAGCTAGGAATCCACTCATGGAAACTGCTCCGTTATTGGTCGTTGGTGGAATTCAATTAGGCCTTGGCATGTTAAAGATAAAAAAATCTTAGACATGCCGGTTTGTTCAAAATGCAAAAACAAAGTTCCTAATGTCTATAATTGTGAGCATACAGATGAACAAGATTACTGTTCAGATTGCTATACAGAACTACATTACTATTTGACTGAATGAAATAGTAATAGCCTTTTAATGCAGTTTGAAGTTTACTTTTTTTATGAAAGCCATGATACTATCAGGTGGACGTGGTAAGAGATTACGCCCAGTAACAGATACTATTCCAAAACCACTGATTAAAATCAACGGTAAGCCATTAATTGAGTGGAAGCTTAATTACCTAAAAAAATTTGGGATTGAAGATATTATCATATGTAGTGGCTATAAAGGAAAAAAGATTGAGAATTATCTTAAGAAAAAAAATAACTTTGGCTGTAATATAGAATATTCTGTAGAGAAATCACCGCTTGGCACTGCAGGCGCAATTAAAAAAGCAGTCAAAAAAATTGTTGGTGACTCGTTTATTGTATTAAATGGTGATATAATCACTAACATTAATTTGAAAAAAATTATGATTAAACCAAATAGTATAGCAGCAATTGAATTAAGAACAAATTATGGAACAATGAAGATCAAAAATAATAAAATTCTTCAATTCAATGAAAAAACTGATGTTAAAGACATATGGATGAATGGGGGAATTTATCATCTAAGCACAGATATTGCTAAAATTTTACCAATAAAAGGCAGTATAGAAGGTATAGTTTTCCCAAAACTTGCCAAAAAAAATTCATTAAACACAGTAAAATTTAAGAATGTTTTATGGCGTTCGATCGATTCACATAAGGATATTGAGACGTGTTCAAAGGAAATGATTCAAAAAAAATATATGAAATTTATTTCAAAAAGATGAATCAGGATGCGTTTATCATATAGCTTAGGTTCATTGCTAACAATTAAACAAGTTTTAGAGTGCTCAAAAAAATTAAATAAATTCAAGCCTGACACAGTATGGATTCCAGAAACATGGGGGATGGAAAATTTTTCGATGCTTAGTATGGCTAGTAAAGAAAACATATTTTCAAAGATCGGTTCATCTATAATCAATATCTATTCTCGAAGCCCTAGCTTGATTGCAATGGGAGCTGTAACTGTTGATACAATTTCAAATAAACGCCTAGTTTTGGGATTAGGAACAAGCAGCCAGCCGTTGGTTGAAGATTTTCATGGAGATGTGTTTGAGAGACCGCTTAAACGAATGAAAGAATATGTGGAAATTATACGGTTAATTATTAGCGGTAAAATGGTAAATTATTCTGGAGAGATTTTTACACTAAAAAACTTCTCATTGCTCATCAAACCTCCTAGAGATTCGATTCCAATTTATCTTGCAGCAGTTAATCAAAAAATGGTAGAATTAACATGGAAAATTGCTGATGGTGTGATTTTTTATCTCAGACCAAAAAGTGAGATTAAATCAATACTTGCAAAAATGCAGAATGAGAAAAAAATTGATACATCACTACAAATTATTACATGTGTTAATGAAGATTCTGAAAAAGCGATGACACGTGCCAAAAAGACATTAGCATTTTACATTTCTGTTGGAAAAATTTACCGCGAGTTTTTAGCATTAAATGGATTTGAAAATGAAACAAAAAATATCTTTGAAGAGTATAAAAGAAATGGATTACAAAATAATTACGAATTTGTGCCTGAATCAATGGTAAATGAACTATGTATTGTTGGAACACCCACTGAATGTAAAACCCAATTAAAACAATTCCGTGAAACAGGAATAAATTCACCAATCATACAGTTTAATCCAATAGATAACGTGGAAGATTCATTTAATTTAGTTACTTCTACATTTTCGGAGGAATTTGATTGAAAAAAGTTGCAGTGGTTGGATATGGTAATACAAAATTCACAAAGGATGAACTACCAATTGAATCGTTATTACTGGAATCAACAAAACAGGTGTTTGATACAACAAAAAACTTATCACAAGATCTTATCGATGCTGTCATAGTTTCAACTAATGATAATTCTAAATATCTAGGTGCTGTATTATCCGAACTTTCTGGCATCAAACCAAAAATTTCTCATACAGTTGAACATTTATGTAGTTCTGGTTCTAGTGCAATAATTTCTGGGTTTTCATACATTGCATCTGGCTTGGTTGATACTGTTTTAGTTACTGGTGCAGATAAGATTGGTAATCCAGGACAAATTTTGGAATGGGATAAATCTAGAGGCGAATACAATCATCCAGTTTACTGGGCATCAATGTTCACAAAAGCACATAAAAGACAATTTAATACAACAGATGAAGAACTAGCAATTGTATCTGCTAAAAACCATAAGCAAGCAATTGATAATCCAAATGCATATTCACATAGAGCATATACGATTTCTGAAATTATGAATTCAAAGAATGTTACTGATGATTTGCGAATATTAGATTGCTCTTATTCTTGTTCAGGCAGCTCGTCAATTCTTTTAACATCTGAGGAAAACGCAAAAAAATTTACTTCTGAACCAGTTTGGATAACTGGTATAGGACAAAAGACAAACTCTGCTAGTTTTACAAAAAATGAGTTAACAGTGTTATCTAGTACTATTACAGCAGCAAATGATGCATACAAGATGGCTAAAATAACCCCACAAGAAATCGATACTGCTGAAATACATGACGCATTTTCAGTTTGTGAATTAATGGCTGTAGAAGATCTTAGTTTAACAAAAAAAAATACTGGTGCATCTTATGTTAGAAATTTATTCAATACGGAAAACAGAAAAATAAATCCGAGAGGTGGTTTAATAGGCGCTGGTCATCCTTTAGGTGCTACTGGTATTGCACAGATTATAGAAATTACACAGCAGTTACAAAATAAGGCTGGTAAAAGACAATTATCAAACCCAGAAAAGGGTTTAATTCATAATATGTCAGCAGCAGCTACATCTAGTACAGTTCTAGTCTTGGAATCATGAATCAATTTGATATTGAACTAAAAAAGGGAAACTTTGTTACAAGTGAGTGCCAACATTGTAAAAAGATTGTTTGGCCGCCAAGTAATTACTGCAATAACTGCCTAAACTCTGTCAGATGGAGAAATGTTTCATTATATGGAAAAATAATTGAGTGGTCAAAAAAAGGAAATGATATTTTCTGTATTTCAGAGTTTGAAAGCACAATACGAATTATTGGGAAATTAGATGTAAAAAATAAAATCATAGGATCTGGTAAATCAGTCAAACTCTCCAAATGCTCAATGAATGATAAATGTAAATTTTTCTTTACACTGATAGAATAGTATAATATGTAAACTATTTTTTGCTTGATTCTTGATTTATGTGGCTATTTTTGATATGTAATGCCAATTTTAGTGGATTGCTTAGAAATTTTTTGCCACAGTATGTGCAGTAAAAATTGTCATCCCATTTCATAATATTATAATATTTTCTGTGTACATAATGTTTTATGATGTTACTATAAATTTACATT
>Ga0208522_1001426_pt1 | contig 15398 bp, 20 predicted proteins | sample ETNtaG_25_FD_185763 | JGI IMG/M metagenome (GOLD analysis project Ga0208522, IMG submission 185763) | Marine microbial and viral communities from oxygen minimum zone, Eastern Pacific Ocean - ETNP201302SV86 (SPAdes) (version 2) | ecosystem: Environmental > Aquatic > Marine > Oceanic ... | reverse complement strand
TTAATCATAGGATCAAGATGAGGAAAACAGTATTTCCAGGCGCACTAAGTATAACTCACATCCGTAACTCAATAACGCCTGCGGAGGAACGGTTGAGAAAGAATTTGGTTATCCTTACGTTCTTATCATATGCCGTTTCCATAAGCATATTCTGATGTAATGTGTATAAATAGAGTATAAATAGAAGGGATGGAAACAACCCATTAGGAGAAAATATTAAAACGTTAAAATAGTGCCCTGCTTTTCTGGCTGTTCATCTTCATAGGGCTTAAAGAACGAAAGAGCTTGCCGATGGAAAAATTAATAGCACTGCTGTTTGTGTGGATTTCCACACATACTCCCTACATCACAGAAAATTTAGACGACCCAAACGTTGTGCTAGTACCTCAACAGGAATTGTATGAGAGAGCAACAAAAAATCACCCGGGTTATTCTGGATTGAAAGAGGCTCACGTTGATAAATTTTTTGGATTGTATGACGCACACACAAAAACCATTTACCTCAGTGACACGTTTAATCCCGACAAATATCAAGATCGGGAGAAACTGTTACATGAGTTGGTTCACCACGTTCAGAGAGAGACTAGAGCCTCATTTGAATGTGATAGGCATAGAGAAAAAGAAGCATACATATTAGGTGGTCAATACCTTTGGGAAAAGATGAGACCCGACCCCATCAAACATATACGAAAGAAGTATATTAGGTTTTTCAGTAATTGCCCCAAAAATGTGCCAGATGGTACTGTTATAAGAGAGAATAATTAGAGTTGACTTTTCAGTATACTTGTGTTATACTTAGAAAATGAACGTAACACAGGAGTTTAGAATATGGCCGTTAAAGTAGTAAGATTGGTGACCGGTGAGGAAATTATCGGTGATGTCACAGAAACAGACCAGACATACAGAATAAAGAAACCAGCTGCGTTTCAGATGGTTTCAGGTAAAACTGGTCAACCTCAACTTGCCATGGTTCCAGGTGCACCTATGAGCAAAGAAAATGTGATAACGATTGGTAGGGATAAAGTGATGTATGTGTATTTTCCAGTCACAGAACTAGAAAACAATTACAGCAAAGCCTTTGGTAGTGGGTTACTTACGGTGGGACCAGAACTCATCACATAATGTACTTCTATACAAATGCCCATGCCGTAGGTAATAATGTGTTGGTACGTGGATATGACAATGGGAAGCAGTTTTTCAAGAAAATTCTATACTCACCGACCCTCTATATCCCCACAAAAGACCTAGAGTCCCAATACAAAACCTTAGATAACGCTCCCGTCGAACCCAAAAAGTTTCAGACGATACGGGACGCTAAGCAGTTTGTACAGAGATACCAGGGTGTTAATAATTTTGACATCTATGGGAACTTTAGATTTACCCACACGTATCTCAACGAAGAATTTCCGGGCAAGGTCGTCTTTGACAAATCACTCATACGTGTTGCGAACATTGACATTGAGGTGAAAAGTGACGATGGGTTCCCCTCACCCACAGACGCCTTCGCACCGATAACTGCGATTACACTGGAGTATAACAACGTGTTCTACGCCATCAGTTGTGGGGACTACACACCGAAGGACAAGAACGTCAAGTACCTCAAGTGCAAGGACGAGAAAGACCTGATACTAAAATTTCTGAAGTTGTGGAACAAGATTAAACCCGATGTGGTCACAGGATGGAACATCACGTTTTTCGATATTCCCTATTTGATCAACAGGACGACCAACATCCTAGGTAAGCGTGTCGCTAAAACGTTCTCGCCGTGGGGGTTGTTCACCGACAGAACCACAACCATCATGGGCAAAACCCAACAACTGTTCGACATTGTAGGCATCGCTGTCTTGGACATGTTGGAGATATATAAGAAGTTCACCCAAGAAAAACGAGAGTCATACAAACTGAACTATATTGCCCATGTAGAGTTAAACGAGAGGAAGATAGACTACTCGGAGTATCGAACCCTGTATGACCTATATGAAAAGAATTTCGAGAAATACATTGACTACAACATCCATGACACCCGACTGGTCCAACGCATTGACCAGAAAGGGGGGTTCATCGACCTCGTATTGACCGCAGCATATGACGCAAAGGTCAACTATTCAGATGTGTTCACTCAAATCAGGCTGTGGGACACAATCATCCACAACTACCTTCTAGACAGAAAAATTGTCGTTCCACAGAAGAAGAAAACCCCCAAGAATCATCCATATGAAGGTGCTTACGTGAAGGACCCACAGGTGGGGATGCACGAATGGATTGTCAGTTTCGACTTGGTGAGTCTGTATCCTCACCTCCACATGCAGTATAATTTGTCCCCAGAAACCATCATTGAAGACATACATATTGATAAGCACATTAAGGTGAAGGACGTAATCAGTGGTAAGGTTAAGAATGATACAGAGTATGCCTTAGCTGCGAACGGATACTATTTTGACAAATCTAAGCAGGGGTTTCTACCAGAAATTATTGAAACCATGTTCAATGACCGGGCACGAGCAAAGAAGAAGATGCTCCAAGCCTACAAAGACATTGAATCCATTAAGAAGGAGTTGAAGAAACGGACATGAAATACCTATTGATACCACTAATGTTCTTACTCGGTTTCCTGACCGTCGTTGCCCTTGTTGATTTACTCATAACGATGACACCAGCACGTAGCGAAAATGCTTGCCAAAATACAGAGTGGAGTGATACAATATACCATTCAAAGTGTTATACGTGCCATGACCACCTTAGAATCGCACCAAACTTCAAGAAGGGTAAGGGGTTGGATGACCCCGATGAGGAATTGATAGCAATCATTAGAAATGGTAAACGCATAATGCCGTCTTGGAAAGATGAAGGTTGGACGGATGAAGAACTTGAAAATTTGGTTTGTTATCTCAAAACATTACACAAGAACAAATGAACGACTTAGCAACCTTAACAACAGAAGAACTACGAGAGTTACTGACCCAAAAGAGACTTGAGGCTTCTCAGTATGACACCTTCCAAACTGCGAAGAAGGTTCAGCTGAACTCTGCGTATGGTGCTCTTGGTAACGAGTATTTCAGGTTTTATGATGTACGTGTTGCGGAAGCAGTGACCTTATCGGGTCAACTCGCCATCCAATATATTGCTGATAAGGTAAACTTCTATATCAATGAACTTTTAGAAACCACAGAAGGAGATGTAGATTATGTTATTGCATCGGATACGGATTCACTATACATTAATTTTAATCAGTTGGTTAGTAAGATGTATACGGAGGAGGCAGATAATGCGGATAGTATTGTCGCCTTCCTTGATGACATCTGTAAGACTAAAATTGAACCATATATTGATAAATGTTATCAGGATCTTGCTGTAACCATGAACGCATATGAACAGAAAATGTTCATGAAGCGAGAGGTAATTGCAGACAAGGGTTTCTGGACTGCCAAGAAACGGTATGCGTTGAATGTATATGATGATGAAGGTACAAGACTAAACGAACCAAAACTGAAGGTCAAGGGGTTGGAGATTGTCAAGTCGTCAACCCCTGAACTGTGTCGGGACTCACTGAGGGAGTGTGTCGGTATCATACTCAGGAAGGATGAGGAAACCCTACAAAAGCACATCAAGGAGTTTAAGACGATATTCATGGGGTCTCAATTTGAAGACATTGCTTTCCCCAGAGGCGTTACCGGTTTGTATAAATATAAGGGTGAACGGGACCTTTGCAAGAAAGGCACCCCCATACATGTTAGGGGTGCCCTCATCTATAATAATTTGGTCGAGGAAAACAAACTACAAAGGAAATATCCGTATATACAAGAAGGAGACAGCCTCAAATTTTGTTATATGAAGGAACCAAATATCTTCCAGGACAATGTGTTTGCGATTATTGATATTCTACCAAGAGAGTTGGATTTGGGGAAATATATAGACTACGATATGCAATTCTCAAAAACATTCTTGGAGCCCTTGAAGATTATTTTGGACACCGTTGGTTGGAAGGCTGAAAAGAGAAACGTGTTACAAATTTAGGAGGAAACATGTCATTTCGTGTAGATAGAAATTTAGGCATATTAACTTTAGTTACAGCCATCGCAATCTCAATCGTTGCTGCATGGTATTCAATCGTCGGTCTTGCTGCAATCTTTTCCGCAGCAGTGATACCCATTATCATCATGGGCTCTGTGTTGGAAGTCGGTAAGTTGGTGACTGCTTCGTGGTTGTATAGAAACTGGAAACAGGTACCGAAGCTACTCAAGACGTATTTAACTGCGGCTGTTGTCATGCTGATGCTAATCACAAGCATGGGCATCTTTGGGTTCCTATCGAAAGCCCATCTAGACCAGACACTACCCAGTGATGAGATGATAGCAAAGATTGAACGTATTGATATGTCAATCACAAGAGAGAACAGACGGATACGTGATGCTGAGTTGGTGATACAACAGTTGGACGATTCCGTCCAAGTCCTGTTGAGTTATGATCGTGTAAGAGGTAAGGGTGGTGCGATTGCGACCAGAAAGAACCAGAAGCCGGAACGTGATGAGTTGAACATAGAAATTGCCGATGCTCAGGGTGCTATTGACATCTTGGTTGACAAGAAATTCCCACTACAGCAGAAGGTGCGTAACCTAGAGGCCGATATTGGACCTGTCAAATATATCGCTGCGTTGATTTATGGTGACCAAGCAAACAATTTCCTAGACGAATGTGTCAGGGCAGTTATCCTTGCGTTGGTGTTTGTCTTTGACCCATTGGCGATTCTTATGTTGGTCGCTGCGAATATGAGTTTGTTTGGTCAGGTTGGTAGTCTTGGAGGGGTTAGGGAACCAGAGGCACCTGCACCTAAGAGTAAACCTAAATCTCTATACCCTTGGCACAAGGAAACCTATAAGAAGCAACCTAAGAAGTCTAAAGTCCCGCCCCATAATCCGGGGGATGACCAAACCTCTATGGTTTAGCCTTGCCAGACGATTTCAGACGCTGAACCTTCTACTGGAAGACAATTATCAGGGGTAAACATTTTCTTGCTAATGCATATATAATTTTTTTCATGGAGTCTCCATCCTAATTGTTTTAATACGTGATTGTAACAGTAATATACTAACTCAGAACAGGAAAACAACCTGTCCTTGTCGTTGGGATTGTCTGTATCAAAAACGAAATCATAATCATAGGGAACGTTTAATTTAGATATAGCTTTTGTAACTGCAAGGTCTCTGAGTTTTGGATTGACCGTAGGTCTAACGACACACACCCTATCGCACCGCATGAATTGAACCAAGTCGGTATATTGGACACAGGGTGTCATTGCGTGGATGATATGTTCGTTCTCAGCAGACCCACCATTCGGGGACCAACCGACATATATTGCAGCATGACTATATAGACCAGGGATACAATAACCATCCAGATAGGAATCATAACCCCGCAACAGTATATCACCCGGTTTGACGAGTTTACGTACGGCATAGTATGAATCACTCTTTAATTTGAATGTGGTGGGGTTATAAGTAATAAATAGGGGGTACTTGAACACTTTGATGTGTGCAAATTTTTTAAGTAACCATGATTGGATATTGTATCTGAGAGTTGTTTTTGGCATAAAAGGTATTTATAATATATGCGTAAGTATAGAACAGTATGGATTTCGGACGTTCACTTAGGGACGTTGGCAAGCAAGCACAAAGAGTTATTGAATTTTCTAGATAACATGAAGTGTGATACACTGTTTTTATGTGGTGATATTATTGACATGTGGAGACTGAAGGCTGGTTGGTTCTGGCCGAAAGAACATAATAAGGTCTTTATGGAACTGATGAAATTAGATGCAAAGGGAACGAGAGTTATATACATTCCGGGTAACCATGATGAGGGTTTCAAACAATTCATAGGTCTTAACTTCGGTGGTATAGAACTAAAAAAGGAACACATTCACACATTAGCTAACGGAAAACGGATACTGGTAACTCATGGGGACGAGTTTGACAACGATATGGTCAAATACGCATGGGCAACCAAGTATTACATATTCACATTATGGTTTAACAACTGTTACAATTGGCTTCGTAGGATTTTTGGGAAGAAATATAGGTCGTTATCTATGTTATACCTAACGTCAGAACGACAAGAGGACATCTCAGACAATTATGCACAAATGGTTATTGCCGGTGTTAAATATCGTAATGAGAATCTTAGCGGCGTCGTTGTTGGTCATTTACATCATCCATCTATAAAGGAAATAGACGGGTTCATATATGCAAATGACGGGGATTGGTTCACCAACACAACGGCGTTAGTAGAAGATAAACATGGTGAACTAGAAATCATTAATGTAGGAGTAAAAACATAATGACATGGGCAGCAATAGTAAGTCTTTTATCAAAGATTATTGGTCCTATCCTGAAGGCTTTCTCATATGTGGCCGCATATGTTGGTGGCAAGAGGGCGAAGGAGGCACAGATAGTCAAGAAGTCGGTGAAAAGACGCAAGAAGGCCGATAAGGCTGGTAAGAAACTCAAGAGTAAATTGAGGGACAAATCAGCAGGTGATGTAATTAGAGACAAGGATAAGATATGATGAAAACAAAAACACAAATCGTTTTATTGAACTTTGCTATGTGGACTGGTTTGGCTGTATTATTACTGTATTTTCTTACAGGGTGTAGTTTGACTTCCGTAGGCATTGGAACCGAAACAGAACTAGGTCCCCTAGAAGAATATAGTGAGAAATTCAAGGACCAGTTGGCATGGGAAGTTGACCATATCTGTGGTAATGATGACATGAGGATCATGCCAGAACACCCAACAGCGTGTATTTTTATCAAGGACCACTTGATATTAAGAGAAAAAATCCACGCAATCCAAGACTAAAAAAATGTTAAAGGTTTATCAATTTACTCTAACATTAGAAAACAAGACTATAGAAACTTTTGCCTATGGTGATTCGGAAGAAGATGTTATATCAAGGTTTCCGGATGGTGAACTTACTGATATCAAAGAAATAGATGATCCACTTAAAGACGCCTTTACTATTGATGTTCATGGAAAGAAAATACATCGAAAGTAACATTTTTAACTTGCCATTTACTACTCAAGATGTTATACTTCACTATAATCAATAAATGGCATTGATAGTACATGACAGACATTTTCAAAGTTATACAAACAGGTCTAGCTAACGAATTTGCTGCATTGGCTTCAGAAGGCATCACAGCAGGTGATGTATCAGGGTTTTTAGACACTGGTTCTTACATGCTTAATGCTATGTTGTCGGGGTCCCTCTACGGAGGGGCTCCCGATAACCGAATCGGAGCTATTGCTGGTGAGGAATCGACAGGCAAAACCTTTTTTGTGTTGGGCATATGCAAGCATTTCCTTGATGAAAACCCAGATGCGATAGTGGTTTTCTTCGAGTCTGAGTCTGCAATCTCTAAGAAAATGTTAGCAAGCAGGGGTGTTGACACCAAGAGGGTGTTGATTGTCCCTGTCACGACCGTTCAGGAATTCCGTTTCCAGTCCCTCAAGATTGTTGACAACTACAGAGCCATGGCCGAAGATGAACGCAAACCGATGCTCTTAGTTCTAGACAGTTTCGGTATGCTTTCAACCTCAAAAGAAATCGAAGACACCGCTGCTGGTGCAGAAACGAAGGACATGACTAGGGCTGCGATTGCAAAAGCAACCTTCCGTGTCCTCACCCTCAAACTAGGTTCCCTTGGTGTGCCGTTGCTGGTCACGAACCACACGTATGTACAGATGGGACAGATGTATGCAAGTAAGGAAATGGGTGGTGGAGGTGGTCTGAAATTCGCTGCGTCCAACATCATTTTCCTCTCAAGACGCAAAGAAAAAGATGGTACGGATGTGATAGGACACATCATCACCTGTACACTCAAGAAGGGTAGACTGACCAAAGAAAACTCTAAAGTCGAGGTAAAACTGACATACGACAAGGGATTAGACAGATATTATGGACTAATTGACCTTGCTGTCAAATATGACATCTGGAAAGGGGTTTCCACACAAATAGAATTGGCTGATGGCACGAAAAAGTTCAGAAAAGCCATATATAAGGAGCCTGAGAAATACTTCACAAAAGAGGTGATGGAAAAATTGGAAAAAGCAGCAGCGAAAGAATTTCTATATGGGTCTGATATTAACGAATAGTGATGCTACCTATGCGTCTGAGATATTCATTAACTTCTTCGAGAAGTATGACAGGATTGATGACTATCAAAGAGACATAAAACAGCAAAGGATGGCGACGGCAAAATTGAAAACGCCGTCCACTCTGCCTGGGTGTGCGCCCGAGGACGACATATTTGATGACTTCTCCTTGAACCCAAAGGATATGGGTTTCAAATTACACTACAACTATAATCAAGAGAGTTATGACAGCCTTCTAGACCTTACAACGTCACACATTACAGAGAGGGCTATGGTCGGCAAAAGGATAATCATTGTAGTAGAGGAAACCACCACAGGTAAAATCTGTGGTGTTATCAGGTTAGGGTCGCCGATGATTAACTCCAAACCGAGAAACGAGTTCTTTGGTGGTAACCTTGACCTGAAGCTCCTAAACAAACACGCAATCATGGGTTTCATCATCGTTCCGATGCAACCCTTCGGTTTCAACTATCTTGGTGGTAAACTGTTAGCGTTGATGTGTTGCACACACGAAATCAGGGAACACATCAATCAAAAATACGGTTCAGAGATATGTCTGTTTGAAACGACATCCCTGTATGGTAACCTCAAAACCTGCTCACAGTATGACGGTCTGAAACCGTTTCTGAGGTATAAGGGACTGACAGACAGCAAGTTTACCCCACTGTTAAATGATGACCGATACAGAAACCTAAACAAGTGGTTCACCTCCAAAAACGATGGGACACCCCTCGTTCCCACCCACACCCCAAAAGGTATCGTAACCGCCTCACGGAAATTGAAGATACACATGAAGATGATAGCCATTCTCAAGAATTCTCTCAGTAACCATAACAACCAAGACCAACTGAAACTATTTACGGACAGCATCACCAAAGCACAGAGCATGACCAACCAAAAGAGATTCTATATGTCCTCATATGGGTATGAGAACGTGGTGGACGTGATGACGGGGAAAACACAGACGCTGGTGCCTGCCGAGAACAGTTACAAATATGCTCTGGATAATGTGGTCGAGTGGTGGAGAAACAAGGCAGAAAAACGGTATAGTAAACTGGCCGGTGAGGATAGGGTAAGAACCGAGTTAGAACTATGGAGCGATGACGAAAACATTGACATTATAAGGTAGACAGATGGCTAAAGAAAACGTAGATTACAAACTGGTAGAAATCATTGTAGATTTTGATAAGTGGTGGGGCATTGAACTGTTGAAACCACCTAACGAAGGGCTTGTTATCAGGTATGACAAGGTAGGTATGCACGAAGAAGGTGAAGATAAGGGGTTGACTTTGAGCTTCTCATACGATATAATACGTAATCCATTGAGTGTAGTCTTAACAGAGGATGACACAGCGTTTCGGACTCTGTTAGGTGATATACTTGTGGACCTAATTGAACATGAGGAAGCGGTAGAAGAACCGCCTCCCAGTGTACATTAAGAGGTACGATGGTAAAGATAGAAGAATTGATCCTAAGAAACTTGTTGATGAACGAAGGTTACGTCAGAAAGACGTTGCCGTTCCTGAAATCAGAATACTTTGACGAGAACACTGAACGAGAGGTGTTCAATGCTGTCAACGATTTCTTTCTAAAGTATAACAACATACCGACCAAGGAATCCTTGACAATTGAGATTGACAGCAACAAGTACTTGTCAGAGCAGGAGTTCGACAAGACGACACAACTGATAGGGAAACTATATGCGACTGATAACAAGACTGATGACCAGTGGTTACTTGACAATACAGAAAAGTTTTGCCAAGAGAAGGCTATCTACAATGGGATTAGAGAGTCGATTTCGATTCTGGACGACAAATCGGGGAAAAAATCTAAAGGTTCTATTCCTGTCATTCTCAGTGATGCTTTATCTGTGTCTTTTGATAGCCATATTGGACATGATTTTTTTGGTGATGTAGAGGAACGGTTCGACTTTTACCACAGGAAAGAGGAGAAGGTACCGTTTGACCTGGATTACTTCAACAAAATCACCAACAATGGTATAGCCAAGAAAAGCCTAACCATCATCCTCGCTGGTATTAACGTAGGTAAGTCATTGGCGATGTGTCATATGGCTGCTGCAAACTTATTGGATGGTAAGGATGTGCTGTATATCACGCTGGAGATGGCGGAGGAGAGAATTGCTGAACGTATTGATGCAAACACTCTCAACGTTAGTTTGAATGACGTTCCCTTGCTACCTAAAGCGCAGTTTGAGAAGAAGATTAATCTACTGAAAGGACGTACGTCCGGTAAACTCATTATCAAGGAGTACCCTACTGCCACTGCGGGTGTGGGGCATTTTAGGTTCCTGTTGAACGAACTCAAGATGAAAAAGAACTTTGTACCCGACATCATATACGTGGATTATATAAATATCTGCATCTCTATGAGATTGAAAGGGAACAACTACGATAGTTACAGTTACATCAAATCAATCGCAGAAGAATTGAGGGGGTTGGCTGTAGAGCATAACGTTCCCATCATCAGTGCGACACAGCTGAACCGACCAGGGTTTTCCAGTAGTGACCCAGACATGACAGACACAGCGGAGTCCTTCGGTTTACCAGCAACAGCAGATTTCATGGTGGCTTTGGTGACCACAGAGGAGTTGGAAGAACTAAACCAGTTGATGGTCAAACAGTTGAAAAACAGGTATGCGGATAAAGGGGTATATAAGAGGTTTATGATAGGTATTGACACTTCAAAAATGAGGCTATATAACCTTAGTGAAGCGGAGACCGAGGGCAAATCAGTTGATTGGGCAAAAATGAAAGACGAACCTGTCATGGATAAGACCACGTTTGGTAGAAGGTTGAAAGAAGATGAAGAAGATGAAGGGTCTAAGAAAAAGAAGTTTAAGGAGTTGAAAATATAATGAGTAAGTATCTCATCAAAGAGTTTCACAACAAGTTTCATGTCGTTGAGGTCACCTCTGGACAAAACATCTCATCTCACAACAGTAAGAAAGAAGCAAAAAATAGAAAAAGGTTTCTAGAAAACGGTGGTGCGTTCAATGGACATACCCCCTCCTTTATCTTACAGAAATTGGTTGTTGCCCTATCAGCCGTGTTTATGATACTGTCTCCTGTTAAGGCTGCTCAAGTACCTTGGGAAAACTATGAGTATTGGGAAGTAGATGATGAGAGAAACCCAGAGGACGATGTAGGTCCAGGTTACAACCATGATGCTTGGAATGACATCCGTGAGATGCTTTATGGTGCAACAGTGAATGATAATGGTTACCAGAAAGAACAGATAATCAATGACGGTGAGGGTGTTATTCACCTAGATACCCCCTACAGAGCGATGGATGCCGCTGTGGTGCCCGTTAGCATAGTAGCTGGTATGATACAGACCAAAGAAACATTTATCGAGTCCATTACCCTTGTGATAGACCAGAATCCCTCCCCCATTGCAGCGGTATTCCATTTCACACCCGATTCTGGTCTTGCTAGTGTCGATACACGAATCCGCATCAATGCATACACCAAAGTCCGTGCCATCGCTCAAATGAACGATGGCCGTCTTTTTATGTCAACAAAGTTTGTCAAAGCCTCAGGGGGGTGTAGTGTGCCTGGTCTCAGTGGGATGGAAGAAGCACAAGATACAGCTGGTCAAATGAAAATGAAATTCTTTGACCTTACCAGAGCAAGTGCTGCTCTACAAAGACCCAAACTGGGTATGTCCCAACTGATGATTAGGCATCCCAATTTCTCAGGATTACAGATGGACCAAGTGAATAGTCAGTTTATCCCTGCTCACTATGTCGATTCGGTTGTGGTGACCCGTGGTGGTAGGAAGATTTTTAGTGTGGATAGTGACATTTCAATAAGTGAAAATCCTATGTTTCGATTCTATTATGGACCAGAAACAAGAGGCACATTCAAGGTTGTAGCTACAGACAGTATGAATAAGACATACAAACAAGATTGGCCCGTAATCTTGTATTCAGCGGAGCCATCACCATAATGCAACCTGTAATGTCCGTTACTTCACCCGCAGTAGACCGAATTAAGGAACTATTAGATGGTCGTGGTAAACCCTCGGCTGGAATACGTATTGGGACCAACTCTAAGGGTTGTTTGGGTATGTCCTATACACTAGAATTTGCTGACCAAAAAGAACTTAATGATGATATGGTGGAACAAGATGGAGTTACAGTCTTTATTGACCCCAAGGCACTCATGTTTATGCTTGGTACCGAGTTGGATTTTGTCTCAGACGGTCTCCAATCCGGTTTTGTCTTCAATAACCCAAATGAGAAGGGCCGTTGTGGATGCGGCCAGTCTTTCCAGGTCTAATGGGGGTGTAGTTCAGCGGGAGAACGCCTGCTTTGCAAGCAGGAGGTCACCGGTTCAAGTCCGGTCACCTCCACCATACCTTAATTGATATACATCGGTTAAGGTTTTTTTATGGTTATAAATAAGGTGTTATAGGAGATATTATGAAAACACTAAACTTAGATGAACTTTTCAAAACGTTTGTCAAAACCAAGAAGAAACGTATCACTAAGATAGTGTCTATGATTGCATCTGGTGCGGTTTTTGATATTGTGCCACGAAGTAAAATTAGGTTAGAGTTTATCAACGATACCATTAAGAGGGCCTATCAACGGGGTGATGAAAGGGCTTTAAGGTCCATGCGTGATACAAGACACTTTCTCAATTCCGATACAAGAAAAATCATCAACCTGACACAACTGGTTCAGACCAGAGAGTTTGAATACTATGAAACCTCAGCCCGGACAATCAAATGAAGTCATTTAATACGTTTATAATAGAGGATAAGAACATCCACATGGAACACCTTGAGGATAACGTTCTTAATGGTGGTGTTGATGGTACAAGACAGACAATCAACTTCTTACGGGCAATCAGGGATATGCTTGTTGGTCACTCTAAAAAAAGTGTTGACATAACAGTTAAGTGGGATGGTGCCCCTGCTATATTTGCAGGAATAGACCCGAATGATGGTCAATTTTTCGTTGCAAAGAAGGGCATCTTCAACAAAACTCCACAACTTTTCAAGACCGATGCAGACATAAAGAGTGGACTTTCAGGCGCTTTGGCTGCCAAATTCACAATTGCACTGGCCGAATTCTCGAAACTTGGTATCAAAGGCATTATTCAAGGTGATTTGTTGTATACCAAGAGTGACCTTAAAACGGTCAATTTTGAAGGCCAATCTCATATTGCATTTCAACCAAATACGATAGTCTATGCTGTACCTACTGATATTCCGTTAGCTCAAAAAATCAAGAGTTCAAAAATTGGTGTGGTTTGGCACACCACATATAGTGGTACAGATTTTGAGAGTATGTCAGCATCATTTGGTGGTAACATCTCATCTTCATTAACCTCTACAAAGTCTGTATGGTTCACCGATGCTACTTATAAAGACCAATCCGGATTAGCGACAATGACAAGTACAGAAACAAAAGAGATTACTGGTATTCTATCACAAGCTGGTAAAATATTCCAGAAGATTGACGCAAGCACCCTTAATGGTATTGCTAAGGATCCGGTGTTGTTACAAAAAATTAAGACCTTCAATAACACTAAGGTAAGAGCACAGCAACCTATTTCAAATACAAGTAAACATGTTGATGAATTGATAGCTTATATAATTAATGTTTATAAGGGAGAAGCCGATAAACGATCAACTCCCAGAGGTAAGGCAACACAAGTGACACAGAGACAGAACGTCATCAAGTTCTTTACTAAGACAAATAAGAACAATTTGAAAGCGATATTCGACATGATGAACGTTATTGTTGCAGCAAAAGATATGTTGATAAGTAAACTAAATAAAGTTAAGCAGCTAAACACTTTCCTTTTGACCGATAAGGGATATAAAGCAACAGGCCAAGAAGGGTTTGTAGCAATTGACCGCATCGGAGGAAAGGCTGTTAAATTAGTAGACCGTATGGAGTTTAGCCATGCGAATTTTAGTCCAAACGTTCAGAAAGGTTGGTAGTAAAATGCAAACATTTAAAAACTATTTAGAAGGTGCTCATCGGGTACCTAAGAAAAGCTATAAAGAGCATTATATCGTTTTTGGAGAAATCGAGGGGTACTGGAAAACCTTAGGTAAATTCAACGATTATGATGAAGCTAAAGAAAATGCTGGCTCCTTAAAGGAAAAGGTAGCAGGCAATACTTACATCTTCGATACGAAGAAGGAAAAAGTTGTTTGGCGTAATGGTCGGGTTAGATAATTCTAGTATAGAGGTAAGATGATGAAAGGATTCCAACAATACCACGGTCTTGTACCAGATACAGGTAAAATATCTGGAATTCCACAATGGAGTGATACCCCATGAGAAAACTAAGGGAGTTAAAGAAATCCATAAAGGTCAATACATCCTTTGAAAATCTGTTGACGGAAGCAACTAAAAAAGACATTTCTTATAAATTATTGATAGTTAGTACTCAACCAACTAACCCCGAATATCATAAGGAATTTCACACTGGTAGAAAATTGATAGAACAAGCAAAAGCCATGAATATTCCTGCTTATATTCTTCATGCAGAATCAGGCACAATTCAATTAGAAAATACAAATCCAACAATCTACAAAATATATAATGAAGGTGATGAAGAAGGATTTCAAATAGAACCAAGGAATACAGTTGCAATTATTAGAGGTTCTGTTAATCTTGCAGATTCCCGATTAGACTTAGTTTCACAATTAGAAAAAGCAGGAGTTTGTTGTGTTAATCAAAGACAAGCTATGGAAATTTGTTCAGATAAATATCGAACAGGATTAAGATTAGCTGATGTTGGTTTAACAACACCAAAGACTGCATTGGTTCAAAACGAAAAGACTATACCTAAGGCTTTAGAAATTGTCGGAGAGAAATATCCATTAATTTTAAAAACTTTGCGTGGTTCTAAAGGTGTAGGTGTATTGTTTATTGAATCAAGAAGGTCTCTCGATTCTACCTGTCAATTACTTTGGAAGATTAATGAAGATACAGAATTGCTTTTACAGTCATATATTAAAGCAGATTTTGATGTCAGAGTACACGTATTAGGTGATACTATTTTAGCAACAATGCGTAGAGATGTTGCAGAGGGTGATTTTAGAAGTAATTATTCAAGAGGTGGAGAAGTAAAGTCATATAAATTATCAGAAGACGAAAAGATAATTTGCTTAAAAGCGGCCAAGGCTGTTGGTGGAACTTGGACTGGGGTTGATTTTATAAAAGATAAAAAAGACAATGTTTATATATTGGAAATTAATAGT
>Ga0208522_1001417_pt1 | contig 15463 bp, 13 predicted proteins | sample ETNtaG_25_FD_185763 | JGI IMG/M metagenome (GOLD analysis project Ga0208522, IMG submission 185763) | Marine microbial and viral communities from oxygen minimum zone, Eastern Pacific Ocean - ETNP201302SV86 (SPAdes) (version 2) | ecosystem: Environmental > Aquatic > Marine > Oceanic ... | reverse complement strand
AGGAGTTTTTCAGGCATTGTCTTTTGATTTACCAGCAAGTTTCCCCTGGTTGTCTATCACTAGAATATTCAACTCAGTTTCTGTATTACCTAAATTCTTATTTACAAACAATCTAGCTTTTTCTGCAATACTGTCTGCAACTGGAAGTGATTCATTTTGTGCCAGTCTAAGAACTTCGTTTGCCGTATTTGCCTCCATTGCCTGCCTGCATAACTTAGAAGTTGCGCCGAGTTCCCTAAGCTGTTCAGCCAACAGTATAAAATCCACCTGACTTCTTCTTGAATGTAAATCAAGCTGGCCCTGTGCCAATTTTGTCAGCTTCCCGAATCCACCACCTATAGTAAGTTTTGGAAGAGGATGTTTGCGAAAATATTTAAGCATGCCTCCCACAAAATCCCCCATATCCAGCATTGCTATATCAGGAAGATTGTAGATTTCCTGTACTGCTTTCTCACTGGTGGAACCGGTACAACCTGCAACGTGAGGCAGAAAATTTGCCCTGGCCACGTCAATGCCTCGGTGTATAGAATGGATCCATGCAGAACATGAATAAGGTATTACAATTCCTGTAGTGCCAAGAATGGAAATTCCTCCCAAAATACCAAGCCTTGGATTCCAGGTTTTCCTGGCTAAATCCTCACCACCTGGAACGGAAACGGTAAGTACTAGATCTCCTGAATCCTGAAATTTTTCAGCAATTTCTGTGACAACATTTCTCATTAATTGTTGGGGGACAGGATTGATTGCAGGTTCACCAATTTCCAGCTTAAGTCCTGCCTTAGTTACAGTCCCAACACCCGAACCAGCTTTGAAAACCACACCTGATCCCCGAACCCCACGCCTGACTGTAACTTTGATTTCAGCTCTGTCTGTAACATCAGGGTCATCTCCAGCGTCTTTTATAATGCTTGCTGCAGTAAAATCAGGACCTGTTTCTTTGTTAAAAAGTTGAAAAACCGGCTGCTCACCTTTTGGCAAAACAATACTTACTGTATCTGAAAAATCACCTGTGATCAGTGCCTGGTAAGCAGCTTTAGTTGCTGCGGCGGCACAGGCTCCTGTTGTCCATCCTCGTCGGAGCTTTCCTGAAGGTTTTTGATTCATACTTAAATCTTAACTGTAATAATCATGTTGATCCTGATATTCTTGCAAAAAAAAGAATGAATCTTTAATTGTAAGACTCTAACTTATATTTAAAAATTTTTCAGACCAAAAAATATGGACCTGCTTCCCAATGAATTGCCGGATTTTAAGCCAGGATGGGTTTGGTTAGCAGGTGCGGGACCAGGAGATGTGGGACTGTTAACGCTTCATGCTTTAAATGCTCTCAGGCAAGCTGATGTGCTGGTCTACGATGCTCTTGTTGGGGAAAAAATCATGGAACTCGCATCTTCCGATTGTGAACTTGAATATGCAGGTAAACGAGGCGGAAAACCTTCACCAAAGCAGAAAGATATTTCTCTGCGTCTTGTGGAATTAGCAGGGCAGGGAAAGAGGGTTTTGAGACTCAAGGGTGGTGATCCCTTTGTTTTTGGAAGAGGAGGGGAAGAGGCTTTTCATTTGTTCAAAGCTGGAATTCCATTCAGGATAATACCAGGTGTTACAGCAGGAATTGGAGGGCCTGCGTATGCTGGAATACCTGTAACCCATCGTGATTTCAATTCCGCCGTTACATTTATTGCAGGGCGGGGTTCAGCTGGCGAATTGCCTGAACGGCATAATTGGGAAGCAATTGCAAAAGGATCTCCTGTTATAGTGATGTATATGGCTACAAAATATATTCACAAAATTGTGGATCAGCTGATAATTCACGGACGTTTACCTGATGAACCTGTCGCAGTTATTACTCAGGCCTGTCTTCCTGAACAAATGGTTTTTGAAACCAATCTCAGCAAATGTGTTGAAGACATTAAAAAAAATGAGATTAAACCACCGGCATTGATTGTCGTGGGCAAGGTAGTTTCTTTACGCAGATACTTGAACTGGATGGATTAGTTTTGTTCTTAATGCAATAAAAGGCTTTGAAGTACGGATTATTAAATGAGGAGTAAAAAAGAAACTCAGTAAAAACAAACCAGAACTTGGTCAGGCAACACTCAAAAAAAATCTTAAGCAATCAGAAGAGGGAGAGTATCTCCTTCTTGCTCAGCAAATGGAAACAGGCAGTAATTAATATAGAAAAAAGAATATGGTAAAAATTACTAAAGTATACACAAGAACGGGAGATTCCGGGCAGACAGGTCTAGTCGGGGGCAAGCGTCTTCCTAAAGATCATCCACGTATTGAAGCATACGGGACTGTGGATGAACTTAACAGCGTGATTGGCATTGTATTAAGTTTCCTTGAGCATAAAGAAGCTTCAAAAAGAAGCTTGAAACTGAAACTGATTTTAGAAGCAATCCAGCAGAAACTTTTTGACATGGGATCAGAATTAGCGACCCTCCCAGGAGATGAGTACAAAGGGCAGATCAATTTGCAGTCTGAGGATGTAAAATGGTTGGAGGAAATTATAGATGCAATGAATGATGAACTTGAGCCGTTAAATAGTTTTATTTTACCGGGCGGTACTCCATTAAATGCTTTCCTTCACCAGGCTCGTACTGTTTGCCGAAGAGCAGAACGCGAAGTCATTAAACTAAACCAGGTTGATGTAGTGAGCCCTGAAATAATCAAGTATTTGAACCGCCTTTCTGACTTTCTTTTTGTTTCGGGACGCTGGGTGGTAGAAACATTAGGTGAAAAAGAGACCTTGTGGGAACCAGGGAAAAATAGACCGGATTGGAACTGGAAGTAAATGTTGGTTGGGAACAGAGTCCGATTGCGTGCAATGGTTACAACTGACGCGGAAGCAATTTTGAAAATCTACGAAGAAGGGATTCAAACTGGTCATGCCACATTTGAAGCTGAAGTTCCAGACTGGCATAAATGGGATTCCGGGCACCTCACTCAATGCAGATGGTTAGCAGAAGAAGAGGATAATGTTCTTGGTTGGGGAGCTCTTACACAGGGTTCACCCGGCAAGGTATATTTAGGAGTGGCGGAAGTCAGCATCTACGTTTCCTTAAATGCACAAAATCAAGACATAGGATCCATTCTGCTTGAACGTCTCATAAGCTCCTCAGAAGAGTCCAGTTTTTGGACACTGCAGGCTCAGGTATTTCCGGAAAACAAAATCAGCATCTATGTACATGAAAAACAAGGTTTCAGAAAAAGCGGCACACGCAGACAGCTTGCCCTGATGTCTTATGGCTCCATGGCAGGTGAATGGAGAGACGTGGTTTTGATGGAACGCAGAAGTAAAATAGCAGGAATCTAAATGCATAGAGTTGCCACACTTTCCGGAGAGCTGGATCATGAGCGTAAATTCGAAACAATAAGCCAAAATCCATCCGAAATTTTATTCATAAGCACTGCCGATACTGAGCTTGCTGGACTCGCAAAAATCTGGAGCGATCGTTTCGGTAAAAAACTCGGTTTATTCCAGTCAGGTCACCTGCTTCATCCAAAGGCTGCAGAAAATTTTGTTGATAATGTACTGTGTAAAGCCAGACTGGCGATTTTCCGCTTACACGGGGGATACGGTTATTTCCCGCACCTGCTTGATGAGGTAAGCCATATAAAAAGTCATGGAGCCAAGACAAGCATTCTTGTTTTGCCTGGGACAGATGAGTGGGATCCTGAGTTGATGCGGTTTAATGATTATGAAGAACCCTTAGTAAACAGAATGTTTTCCTACTTTCGCGAAGGCGGGATTGAGAACATGGTCCTTGCTGCAGATGCAGTTGAATTGTTGTTGCAAAATAGAAATGAGGGATTCCCAGAAGCATTTGAAGTTCCAAAATTTGGCTGGATTGAAAACAGATCGGCAGTCAAGATCAAAAAACATGAAACCGGAAGAGTCTGGATTACTTTTTATCGCGCTCTGCATCAATCAGGAGACATGGCCGTCATTGATTCATTGACTGAATCTTTGCAGGCACAAGGACTGGCAGTTTCAAAATTTTATGCCTACTCGCTTCGTGAACAAAGTGCACAGCAGGAACTGCTCAGGAAAGCTGAACAGGAACCACCGGACGCTATATTGACCATGCAAGGTTTTTCTATAGGAAACGGCCCTTCAGGAAAAAGTAGAGATGATCGTGTTTCATTTTTGGAGACGCTCAATTGTCCGGTAATTCAGGTGCCTACTTCTACAGAAGATCGAGAGGCGTGGTTAAATAATCCGCGGGGTATTTCAGCTTCAAATGCAGCGATGTCGGTTGCACTTCCGGAAACTGATGGGCGTTTTTTCGGCACAGTTGTGGGCTTTAAGCATGATGAAGTTTTTTCTTATGGGAAAGAAAATGATTCTGAATCGGAGTTTCGACTTAAGCGCCTTGAACCTGATAAATCTCAAATCACACATGTGTCAGGTCTTGCTGCAAACTGGGTAATATTGCGCCGCACTGAAAATTGTAAAAAACGCTTAGCCATAATTCTGGCTAATTATCCAAACAAAGACAGCCGCATCGGGAACGGGGTGGGACTGGACACACCTGCCAGTGTAGTTGCCTTTTTGAAGGAACTGGATAAACGTGGTTATGGATTAGTTTCTGAGGAAGAAGGGCCAAGTGTTCCGGAAAACGGAGATGAACTGATGCGTATTTTACAGGAAGGAATTACCAACGATGAGGAAATGAATTATGGCAAAGATCCTGATCAAAGCATCTCCTGTGATCGTTTATTCGAGATGATTTCCACCCTTCCAGAGTCATGCAGGGATGCTTTTTCCAAACAATGGACAAATAATCCTGACTATCCAAAGTCATATTCTGATTTGATAACAGTAGCCGGAAAGTGTTTCGGAAACATTTTCATTGGTATCCAGCCCCAGCGTGGATATGGTCTGCAGACTCAGGCAATTTACCATGATCCTGCTTTGCCTCCCCCTCCCGAATATCTGGCTTTTTATCAGTGGATTAAAGAGGATTTCAAGGCACATGCCGTGATTCATTTCGGCAAGCACGGCAATCTGGAGTGGCTGCCTGGCCGCAGTGTGGCTCTTGGTCCTGAGGATTTTCCTCAAATTGCCTTAGGTACCTTGCCTAATTTATATCCCTTCATAGTCAATGACCCTGGTGAGGGTGCACAGGCCAAACGTCGCTCTTCCGCAGTAATTATAGATCATCTAACTCCACCCTTGACGCGTGCTGGTCTTTATGAGGAATTTGACAAGGCAGAGCGATTGCTGGAAGAACATGCGCACTGCGAGATACTTTATCCGGAACGTGCACACGAACTTGAGCATGAAATTGAACATTTGCTGGAAAATGCTGAATGGAGTGCGGAACTTCCTCAAGATGAAGATCCTCTCAATGCCCTCAGCAATCATCTGTGTGAATTGAAAGAAAGTCAGATCCGCTCAGGCTTACATATTTTTGGACAGATTCCTGAAGGAGAAAAACGTATTGACTTCCTTCTCAGCCTGCTCAGGATGTCTTCAGCGGAACGTCCGGGTTTGCTGCAGGCACTTTTGGGCAAGGGTCACGATTATAATCTTGATTCACTTTCTATCAGCGAAAGGGACAGGATCGAAAAAATGGCAAGAGAATGGGTGAATTTTGAATTGTCTGCTCCATTAAATGAGAATAATAAAATGTTTCCAGAAAATGAAGGGACGGAAAAACTTAGACTATGGATGCATGAAATATTATTGCCAAGATTCAAACGCTGTGCGGAAGAAACAAGAAGCCTTGCATTGGCACTGGAAGGCAGGTTTGTAAGTCCGGGGCCCTCAGGTGCACCCACTCGCGGAAGGATCGATGTTCTGCCGACGGGTCGAAATTTTTATTCTGTCGATCCTCGAGTAATTCCAACCCAAACCGCATGGCGCTGTGGACAGGATTTGGCAGAAGAGCTTATTCAAAGATATCGTGACGACCATGGAGAATTCCCTAAAACAACTGCGCTTGTAATTTGGGGAACATCTAACATGCGAACCGGAGGGGATGATATAGCACAGGCATTGGCCCTTTGGGGATGTGAACCTGTCTGGGAACCGGTTTCCGGAAGGGTGATAGATTTTCAGATATTGCCGCTTTCTGTTTTAGGGCGTCCACGGGTGGATGTGGTTCTACGTGTGTCCGGAATGTTCCGGGATTCTTTTGGTGATGTGATGCGGCTTCTTTCAACTGTTCCAAAGAGGCTGGCAAAACTGGATGAACCCCAGGAAATGAATCCTGTACGGGCGGCGTGGCTTGCTGATCAACAGCGTTTGCAGAACGAAGGAATTTCGGAGGACAATGCAAAACGCCTGGCTGAATTGAGGGTTTTTAGTTCAGGACCGGGGGCCTACGGCACCGGACTTCTGCCTTTGATAGATGCTGGAAACTGGGAAACACGTGCTGATTTGACAAAAGTATTTTTGAAATGGGGAGGACATGCCTACGATTCAGACGGTACAAGTTCTGAAGAAATCAACCTGCTGCGTGAACGTCTCAGTTCTGTTGAGATAGTACACCAGAATCAGGACAACCGTGAGCACGATATACTTGATTCAGATGATTATTTCCAGTTTCAAGGTGGTCTTCAGGCAGCAATTACTGAAATTCGAGGGAATGCCCCTTCTGCTTATCATGGTGATTCCAGCAATCCTGAGAAAATCAGAGTAAGAACCTTAAAGGAAGAATTTAATCGTGTCTTCAGAAGCCGTGTACTTAATCCAAAATGGCAGCAGGCAATGCGAGAACATGGCTACAAAGGTGCACATGAAATGGCTGCCACAGTCGATTATTTATTTGGCTACGATGCAACCTGCGACATTGTAGCAGATTATCAATATGAAGAAGTTGCAAATAAACTTCTGCTTGATCCGGAACAGCAAAAATTCTTTCGTGAACATAACCCACTAGCATTGCGCGATGCCTCCCAACGTCTGCTTGAAGCCAATGAGAGGCAAATGTGGCAAAATGCTGACTCAGAAACTCTTGAAGCTCTGGAATCTACTGTTTTAGAAATTCATGGGGAAATGGAGTGAGTTGTATTTCATGCCACTAAGATCTAAAATGGCTTCCACTCATATAATTGAAATTACAGAATATATTTGTTCAAGATAAAAAACATGAAGTGCACCATCTATCACAATCAAAAATGCAGTAAAAGCAGAGCAGCACTGGAATTACTTCAAAGTAAAGGACTTGAGCCTACTATTATCGAGTACTTGAAAAATCCTCCAACAGTTGATGAGTTGGAAGAAATCATCATTAAATTGAACATTCATCCAAAGCAGTTGATACGCTTCAAGGAAGATAAGGCTAAAGAATTGGGCATCTCTACCGGTGATCAGCTTACGAATGAGCAGTGGATTACAATTCTGGCTAAGAATCCGGATTTAATTGAAAGACCAATAGTCGTAACAGTTTCTGGTGCAGTGATTGGTCGTCCTCCAGAAAATGTGCTGAAACTGATGGATTAATATACTGCTTATCAACTAAGTAGGCTTTATAAAGGAATGCTTTAGAATGAGAAAATTTTTAATTCCGCATGTTTCATCGAACATTGATGTTGACTTAAAGAAAAAAATCGACAGCAAGACAAAACCACCAGGTTCACTTGGTAGACTGGAAACACTGGCATTACAGTGCGGAAAAATTCAGGAAAGCCTCAATCCTGAACTTGTAAATCCCACAATCCTGGTTTTTGCCGGTGATCACGGAATTACAGAAGAAGGAGTGAGTCCATATCCGCAGGAAGTAACAGCTCAAATGGTACTGAATTTTCTCAACGGAGGAGCTGCAATTAACATTTTTTGTCTTCAGAACAATATCAGTTTACATGTTGTGGATGCTGGGGTGAAAACTGATTTTCCGGAAGGCACTGAGTTAATAAATGCAAACATAGGAAGAGGTACAAAAAACTTCTGTAAAGAGGCGGCAATGAGCCTTGAAGAATGTGAAAGGGCAATTGAGAATGGAGCAGAGTTAAGTCGTACTGTTCCAGTATCGACTTGCAACGTGATCGGGTTTGGTGAGATGGGAATTGGGAATACCTCCTCTGCGGCGGCCTTGACCCAGCGATTTACAGGACTCCCTGTTGAGGATTGTGTTGGTAAAGGGACCGGGCTGGATGATTCCGGACTTGAACAAAAACAAAATACTATTCGCCAGGCACTTGAAAAACATGCTGAAATTAAAGAACCTCAAGCAGTATTGTCCACTTTTGGAGGCTTTGAAATTGCGATGATGGTCGGGGCTATGCTGGAATCAGCAGTTTTAAAGAGGATTATTCTAATTGATGGATTTATTGCATCAGCAGCATTTCTTGCGGCCTCCAGAATCGTTCCAGAAATAAAGCAATATGCTGTTTTTACTCATAAGTCTGATGAACAGGGACATGCTGAAATTCTAAAATATTTGCAGGTAGAGCCCCTGATTTCATTAGGAATGCGTCTTGGAGAGGGAACAGGAGCGGCAGTAGCTTTCCCAATTTTACAGTCGGCTGTTTCATTCTTGAATCAAATGGAATCCTTTGAATCTGCCGGCGTGAGTGGTCGTACTGATGTTAAAAAAGATTAGAAAAGAGCTGCAGCGCTTTGCCGGAGCTGTAACTTTTTACAGCAGAATTCCATTGCCTTCAAACTGGTTCTCAGTAGAAAATTCGTATTCATCACGTTATTTCTCCCTTATAGGCTGGATTGCAGGGAGTGCATGTGCTGCAGTATGGATGCTGGCTGAAATGCTTATTTCCGGTAAGTTCTACTGGCAATCATTTTCCGAAAGTCCGGAGCCGGTGGCAGTCCTGCTGGGTCTGGCAGTTGGAGTGCTTCTTACCGGGGCATTGCACGAAGACGGTTTTGCTGACACCTGCGACGGATTTGGGCACGGAGGGACTCCGGAGGAAAAACTGAGAATCATGAAAGATTCCCGGATAGGGACTTATGGTGCCTTGGGTATTTTGCTTTTAGTTCTGCTTAAATTTTTCTCACTTTTGCAAATTGAAACTGAATTATTGCCCTGGATTTGGATTTCCGGACATTCTTTAAGCCGCTTTCTGGCAATTTCCCAGCTAACATACATAGCATATGTTCAGGATTCAACGAAGAGTAAATCCAGTGCCATGACGAGTATTTCAAAGACTGACCTAGCTGTAAATTTGATAATTGGTTTTTTGCCTTTGCTGGTAGTCTGGAATCATGCTTGGTTGGGATTTTTTGCGGCGATTCTTATGTGGTGGTTTTTGATAGTATATTTTAGGAAGAAACTCGGAGGTATAACAGGAGACTGTATGGGCTCAACACAACAGCTGACTGAAGTTGTTTTTTATATTTTTCTGGGATTCAAGATTGGACTATGATTATACTTTTTTGCTAACTGAAAAATATCTTATGCAGTAAAGATATACTCGAGTCATAGAGAGAAACAGTGCTCAGTAATTTCCCTGAAGAGCCCTTCTTTAACAGTATTAAAATGTGATGGAGACTAAAATAATAAGAAAGTATAGTATTCCCATCATGCCTGCTTTCACTTTAGTGAGAGTGTAGTTATTACTCCAGAAAAAATAAATAGCTAATAGTGTTGCACCAATCAAGCTCCATATCAGTCCTGTCTGAGGAAGGTCAATATTAGTTGGCTCTCCACTCATTGCCAGCGCAATTAAAATGGGAATGCTTAAACATATGCAAATGTCAAATATATTGCTGCCAAATACGTTTGAAACTGCGGCGTCATATTGTCCTTTTTTCGCACTGATAACGGAAAGAGCGGTATCTGGGATAGAGGTTCCTGCTGCAATCACAACAAAGCCCATTATTACACCATCGATTCCCAGCATATCACCCAATGCAAGTGAAGATTCCACAAGCAGGTGAGAAGCTCCTCCCATTACAAACATCATTAACATGATCCACAGCCATGCTTTTTTTTCAGATGTCAGTTCCAGTAAATCTTCTTCATCTTCTTCATCTTCCTCAACTTTTTCAGCTTTAATTTCATCACTTTCCTGGTTTCGTGATTTCTTGAAGTCTCGGTGTAGCAGTACAACATAACCTATGTAAGCCAGCAGAAATAACAAAGCAACTCCTGCCCCCCATTCGTTTGGAAATTGCCAGAGCATTGCCCCTAGCAACAGAACAACTCCAAAATAAAAGATATTATCACGCCAGACAACTTCCCTGCTGATGATCATTGGGCTTGTGGCAACTAATCCTGCTGCTGCAGGAATTACAAGTACGTTATAAAGCGCGGAGCCAATGATGCTTGAAATTCCAACTTCTGCACGACCAATCATAATTACTGCGATTACTGCAACGCAAAATTCAGGGAATGAACTGGCAACTGCGTCAATTACAGCCGCTTTAATGGACTGAGGAATTTCGTGTTTTTCCTGAATGTAAGTTGCCGCAGATGAGAAAAAATCTCCTGCCCTCCAGATAATGATGGTGGACAACATTATTAATGAAATCCAAAGTAAATAACTCCCCCAGCCTATTCCTTCAATTGTTATATACCATGATATGATGGACAGTCCGACTAACAGCAAGGCATGTCGGAACATACCTTTTCCGAAGAAGAAAATTAAAGGTGAGAGTGGATTCATATTAGGCTTGTATCAATTATGTAGATCGTTATTTTTACTTTTACTGAGTTGGCCTTCCTGACCTTTAAGCAGGCGTTTTAAATTTTCAAGATGCTTGTAAACCAGCAGAGATGATAACAGAAGAAACAGGAAAAACACAGGCCAAACAGGGGATTCATTTTTTACCCAAGGTATCAGCAGAAAAAGCCAGGGAAGAGCAGTAAGCATTGTGATTCCTGAAAGGCTTGAAATATGTTTCCAGAAAAACATTACTAACCATACAATAGCCGCACAGATGCCGATGTTTACATGTAATACAGCTAACACTCCAAATAAAGTTGAAATTCCTTTTCCTCCCTTGAAACGCAGAAAAACAGAAAAAACATGTCCGCAGACTACTATAACTCCGGCAAGGCTTAAAAAAATTTTCTGAGTTTCAATATCAATCACCAATGCCGGAATAAAGGTCTTTGCAAGCAGTACAGCCACACTTCCTTTACCGAAGTCCAGCACAAAGGTTAGTAATCCCGGAAACTTTCCTCCGACCCTCATCACATTTGTCATGCCAATGTTACCACTTCCCTGCTGACGAATGTCTATTTTTAACCAGTAACGGCTGATCAATAAGCCGAAAGGAATTCCTCCCAGAAGAAAGACAAGTATAAAGAAGCTTATCAGATACATTAATTTTATTTGGAACTGAAAGTAGGGTGTTACCAGCTGGATGATTTGCGACTGGTGGCAGCTTGAATACCTTTTTCCTGAATTACCTGCAAAAGTTCCCTGTCGTCTCGATGTTTCACCAGCGTATGTGCACCTTTCAGCTTTTCTATCACTTTTGTGTCCAGTACTTTTGTCTGAACCAAATACCCAATCCAGTCTAATATTTCACTGGTAGAAGGTTTACGGGTCAGATCAAGCTCACGCAGTTGATAGAAGATCTCAATAGCTGCAGACACAATTTTTTTATTTGCTCCGGGGTGATGCATGCGGACAATTTCCTTCATCCTTTCAGGTGAGGGAAACTCAATGTATGCGTAAATGCAGCGCCTGATAAATGGTGCAGGCAAATCCTGTTCGTGGTTGGAAGTTATAACGATTATCGGCATTTCCCCGGGCTTGCAGGAAATTGTTTGCTGTGTTTCCGGTACAACAATTCGACGTTCCGAAAGCAGAAACAGTAGGTTATTAGGCAGTTCGCGTGGAGCCTTATCTATCTCATCCAGTAATAAAACTGATCCCGGTGTGGAGAAAGCCTTTGCCAGCGGACCCAAATGAACATATTCCTTCAGGTTATCAACATTGCGTCCGCCTGTATCAATTTGCATCTTTATCCCCGCCTGTTTCATTTGAGCATTTGCAACTGCAGCCTGTGCGTCCATCAGGCGCTGTACTTCATCAAATCTGGAAACAAGCAGTGAAACTTTGCTTTCAGATGTGATTGGAACCTCAAAGAGTGGCAGGTTTTCATGTGCGGCGAATTCCTGTGCAAGTTTAGTTTTTCCTGTTCCAGGCTCACCTTCGAGTAGAAGAGGTTTTTCAAGCAGTCTGGCAATGTGGAATGCCTCACTTAGTTTAGGATCCAGCAGATAGGTTGGGGTTCCTTGGAAAAGCTTTGAACTCATTAATTTTTGTTAACTGACTGTGGGATCTATATTGCTGGAGATTCAGGTGTGTTTAATTTCATATACTTTATCTTTTACTTGTTCATAGATTTCACTGACTTCCAATTCAGGCACGCTATCCCATTCCATTATCTTTAGGAAATGTTTACGCAACTTGCCCCGGGAAAGCCCCCGATTCTGCCAGCTTTCGTATATCTCATCTTGTGTTGATTTCAAGGTTTTACCGTCCAGCTCTTTTCGAAGCAGGAACTTTACGGCACTGTCAGGATTGTTCAGAATGAATGATCTGTGTGCTTCGTCAGTGATTTTTCCTGTTCCATATATCACGTCTGAATCTTCATCTGCAGTACCTCCAGTTACAGCTGTTTCTTCCTCATCTTCATCGTCTCCGAACGATTCTACATCAGGTTCCAGTTCAATTTCCAGAGATTCATCTGATTCTGGTAAAGTTTCAGATTCATCTGAAGTTTCTTCTTCGGTGGTTGTTGCTTCTGGTGTATACGGGATTCCTGTTCCGGAAGTTTCACCAATCTGCGTTTCAGATGTTCGTTTATTGATTTGTTCTTTTGTTGGTATCACAATTGCTGCAAGTAAAAGCAGTAATGCAACTCCAAAAGTTATGCTGTAAACCAACCCGAATAAATAGAGGTCATAGCGATTTTTATCAAGATAATATGTTGTGATTTCCATTCCTTTGTTGACCAGAAAGCTTGCTTCAGACATGCCGGAATAGCAAATTACTACACCACCGAGTGTGGCTAAAAGACCTCCAAAGATGGAGAAAAGATACAAGTTAAGGTAATTAACAGGCATAAGCACCTCATTTTATGATCAAAATTCTTATTCAGGAATATATGTATCATCTGACTGGAGATCCCAATTTAGTTAATATTAAGGGGGGATACTGTGTATTCCTTTTGATCAGTTTTATCGGCAAAATTGAGAGAAACTTGAGAGTTAATTACCAAACGGTTTTCATCAGACCGCCATCGGCAGCAAGGCTGGAACCTGTAATGTAACTTGCAGCATCGGACAATAAAAATGCACCGCAGCGTCCAAATTCCTCAATTGTACCATAACGGCCTAAAGGTATTATAGCCTGATTAGTCTTTTCAATCTGTTCAATCGAAATTCCCTGTTTTTTTGCATTCAGTGAATCAAGGTGCTTGATACGATCGGTTTTGATACGGCCAGGCATAAGATTATTCAATCGGATTTTATCTGCTGCAAGTTGAACGGAAAGGCTTTTGATCAAACTGGTTACCCCGGAACGCATTACATTCGAGAGAATGAGTACATCGATTGGTTCCTTGACAGCCATTGAAGTTACGGTCAAAACTGAGCCCCCGCCTCGCTTGCGCATTGACGGCAGAGTTGCCCGAATCATCCGAACGGCACTGAAAAGATTTAGCTCAAAAGCTGCCTGCCAGTCCTCATCTGAAAAATCCTCGAATTTCCCGGCAGGAGGACCACCGGCATTGACTACCAGTTTGTCAACCCCTCCAAATTCTCTGATAGTGGCATCGGTCCACTCCAGAATAGATTCAGGATTTGATGAATCCATTACTGAGGACAATACTTCAGTGTTGTTTTCTTTCCGGAGTTGCTCTGCGGCGGCTTCGATATCATCTTTTGTGCGACTACCTATTGACAGCTTTGCTCCTTCTTCAGCCAATGCTTTTGCGATTCCAAAACCAAGTCCTTTGCTTGAAGCGGCAACCATTGCAACTTTTCCTTTGAGTCCCAATTCCATTCTTCTCCTTGAAAATATTTTATTAGTTATGAAGGGAAATCATTATTGAAATATTTTCCCGCGAACATGTGCAAGAAAAATCAGCACAATAAATATAAAAACAAATCCTACGCGAATCCATTCTTCGTACTGGCGATAGAATGAGAAACGTGATTGAAGTTGAAGTTTAGCGATTAATGCTCCTTCTTCAAAAAGCCCCAACTGCCTGCTCAGGTTTTTTCCGTCTGCCCCGATGAAAACACTTTCTCCATTGTTTGATGCAAAGATAACAGGGACTCTGTTTTCTATGGCTCTCCAGCGCAGAACCGCAACCATGTTGTCTGATGCAGTGGTACGTCCGAACCAGGCCAGGTTGCTGAGATTCACCACAAGATTTGCGCCATTGAGGGACATTCCACGTACAACCTCCTTAGAGAAAACATCAAAGCAAATTGGAGCAGAGAGCCGAACTTTTTCTGATAAGGAAAAAACCTTGTAATCCTTTCCCGGATCAAACTCGGACATGTTTGCTATATTGTTGCGAAGCCAAGATGCAGTTTCTGGAAAAATATTCGAAAATGGAATCATCTCACCAAAAGGAATGAGGAATATTTTATTATATCTGCCCAGTACTTCACCATTTGATCCCACGAGCACAGACACTCCATGAAATTTCCTTCCGGTCATAGTGTTTTTCCAGTCAACAGTAGTAAATAAGACCGAAGTATTATTTTCTTCTGCAAATCGCATCACTTTTTGGCTGGCTCCTTTTACCTTGAAAAAAGGATGTGGAAAAACTGACTCCGGCCAAACAATCAATGTGGGTTCGTCAGTTTGTTTCGAAAGTTTTGATAAGTATTTCTTCGAATCCTCAAGCAGACTTTCCAGATTGCCCTGTCGTTTTGAATGAGCAAGTTCTGGGTTTGAAGCCAGATCCTGCAGAGAAAAATTTGGCTGTATAGCTATGACATTTATAAATGAATCAGAATTTTGCAGGTTATCATTTTCGTTGATATCCTGTATTCTCCATGCACCGTAGCTTAGACCCACAGCCCACAATAATGAATATGCAGCAATTGCTCGTTTGAGAAACTTGTATTCCACTTCATTATCATTTAAATTCTTTACATCTGATTTTATACGCCACCAGGCTATGAGCAGATATGACAATCCGAGACTATAGAAAAGAAGTCCGGATGACCCTATAATATCTGCTACTTGTTCAAGAAAGGGAAATTGCGAAAAAGTCAGCCCACCATAGTTCCAATGAATCAAGCGAGGATACCACGGGTCAATTGCAATCACGTATGCCAGACGCAATGGTAATTCCCAGTTGCCGAGTTTTTTGATGCAAAGTAATGGAATGGCAAAATAGACAAAAAGCTGCAGGCCAACTTCCAAACCATATCCTGCTCCAGTGATCAGCAAGGAAAAGATAAAAGGAATGTGACCAAAAACATGTATACTGTTTGTAATCCAATACCCTCCTATTAAAGAGGCAATCCCCCCTGTAAGCCAGCAAACCCCTGAAAACACTATGCAGCGTTTCCAGAAT
>Ga0208522_1001405_pt1 | contig 15547 bp, 10 predicted proteins | sample ETNtaG_25_FD_185763 | JGI IMG/M metagenome (GOLD analysis project Ga0208522, IMG submission 185763) | Marine microbial and viral communities from oxygen minimum zone, Eastern Pacific Ocean - ETNP201302SV86 (SPAdes) (version 2) | ecosystem: Environmental > Aquatic > Marine > Oceanic ... | reverse complement strand
CGTTTAGCGCAGCAGGGCGGTGAGATCGCCGTTCTCAATCCAATGTCGTTCAATCATAATTTTACGACGGCTCAAGAAGTGATCGTAAAGCCGTCAATGATGGCAATCGTTTTCGCGAGCATCGCGCGAAAAGTTGCAACGGCAACAGGGAAGGCAGATCTACTGCCTAGGCGTCTTGTTGAGCTCGCAACACGACATGAATTTGGAACAGATGTTGATGCTATCGCGGATTGCTTAACTGGTGACGATTCAGATGTCCTCATTCTTTTGGGGCAAATTGCAATGAATCATCCGGATGCCAGTATGCTTCGACAGATTGCATCTTGGATGGGAGAGAACTGCGGTATTAGAATTGCCTTGTTACCCGATGCTAATGGCGTTGCGGGATGGGTAGCTGGGTGTGTGCCACACCGTCTACCCGGCGGACGTTCGAATGCTTCGCCGGGGTTAAATTCCAAAAAAATGATCGATGAGCGTCTCAAAGCTTATGTTTTGTATGGTGTTGAGGTGAGTAACGATTATGCCGATCCAGTGGCGTTGGATACTGCGCTGAACGAGGCAGAGTTCGTTGTGAGCTTTTCGACCTTTCGTTCCGCGGTGCCCATGCAGGCGGATGTCGTGTTTCCGCTTGCGGCTTTTACGGAAATTGATGCCGGGTATATTAATTGCGAAGGTGTCACCCAGTTCGCCAGTGCCGCTGTAAAGCCGATGGGTCAGTCCAGACCTGGATGGAAGATTCTACGGGTGCTTGGAAATTTCCTAAAACTGGACGGTTTTGACCACGTCACCTCCAAGGATATTATTACTGAACTTGAAGAAGTCTACGACTTATCAGAACCAATAAGCGTTCGCTATAAACCAGATCTACAAGCAATTAATCATGTTCTCGCTCAATCGGCTGAACTAAAAAATGGCAAACAACTCGATCGCATTATCGATGTACCTGTTTATAGCGTTGACCCGACAGTACGTCGTGCCACAGCGCTGCAATCGACCAAAGATGCGGATACAGTGGCATTACTCGCTTGTGTAGAAGAATTGGAGGAGATTGGATTTAAGCCAGGAGGTCGATTAGCAGTGCACTCAAAGGCCGGCAAAGTCATGCTTCGTGTCCAACCTGATGATCGCGTGCCTCGTGGCGCTGTATACGTGCCAACAGGACTTTCTGAAACGTCGGTTCTCGGTTCTTTCCCTGTGGTTGTGGTTCAAGTGATGGAGTAACACATGAGCTGGATTGGGACAATTTGGGATTCTTTGCCGTTGATCTTGCAACTCGGCATTAAGATCGGTTTTATCGTTGGGCCTCTCATTATTGCGGTCGCGTACTACACGCTCGCAGAAAGAAAAGTCATTGCTTATATGCACGTCCGAGTCGGACCGAATCGGGTAGGTCCCAGAGGTTTGTTGCAACCTATAGCGGATGTTCTGAAGTTGATGTTTAAAGAAATGATCATACCTAGCAAGTCCGACAAATACCTCTTTCTTATCGCCCCGGTGCTTGCTGTGACCCCAGCCTTTGCCGCGTGGGCGGTAATCCCTTTTTCGGGAACGCTGGTACTGGCTGATATCGATGCTGGGTTGCTTTATGTGTTAGCGCTCACGTCAATGAGTGTTTATGGTGTCATCATTGCTGGCTGGGCCTCGAATTCTAAGTATGCATTCTTGGGCGCAATGCGCTCGGCAGCGCAGATTGTTGCTTACGAAATTGCAATGGGTTTCGCATTGGTTGGTGTGCTCATGGTGGCTGGCAGCTTAAATCTAAACACGATTATTCAGGCACAGTCTGGTGGCCTACATCAGTGGTTCTTCCTACCACTGTTTCCGCTTTTTCTGGTGTATCTGATCTCAGGTGTTGCCGAGACCAACAGAGCGCCATTTGACGTTTCAGAAGGCGAATCCGAGATTGTGGCGGGGTTTCATGTGGACTACTCAGGAATGGGTTTTGCGGCTTTTTTCCTTGCGGAATACGCAAATATGCTGATGATCTCGGCATTAACGGTAATTCTATTTCTAGGCGGGTGGAATCCACCGTTTGATTTTCCACCGTTTATCTGGCTGCCAGGCGTGTTTTGGTTTTTAGCGAAACTTTCTCTAGTCGCATTTTTATTTTTATGGTTTAGAGCGACCTTTCCCAGGTATCGATATGACCAAATCATGCGCCTTGGTTGGAAAGTGTTTATCCCAGTGACACTTATCTGGATAGCGGTTATAGGAGTGTTCAAGTTTTTTACGCCGTTTGGTGTCATTTTTTCATAGGCAGAGCAAATGTTTTTAGCTAAGCGATTTATAGATACTTGGGGGCTAACTGAACTAGTCAGAGGCCTGGGTGTCACTGGCCGATATTTTTTCAAGAAAAAATTTACGATTCAATATCCCGAGGAGAAAACACCTAAGTCACCCCGCTTTCGAGGATTGCACGCACTTCGTCGCTACCCCAACGGAGAAGAGCGTTGTATCGGTTGCAAACTTTGCGAGGCGGTTTGTCCGGCACTCGCCATCACAATTGATTCGGAAGAAAGAGAGGACGGAACACGCCGGACAACGCGTTACGACATCGACCTTTTTAAATGTATTTACTGTGGATTCTGTGAGGAGGCTTGTCCCGTTGACTCGATTGTCCTAACGGACATCGATGAATACCATTTTGAATCGGGTGAGTCTGGTGTGGTCACGAAAATTGACCTTCTCAGTCTTGGCGACCGTTACGAAGCACAGATTGCGTCCGCGCGTCAGCAAGATTCAGCATATAGATAGAAAGCGAAAGAACTGGTCCACTCCATGCCCCTGCTTTCTATACTGTTTTACCTGTTCGCAACCGTGTTGGTCGTGTCTGCGGCAATGGTAGTGACGATTAGAAACCCGGTAAAGGCCGCGTTGTTTCTTATTTTGTCATTTTTCAGCGCGGCCTGTATCTGGATGACCCTGGAAGCTGAGTTTTTGTCCATTGCATTAGTGTTAGTTTACGTCGGTGCCGTTATGGTGCTGTTTCTGTTCGTGGTCATGATGCTTGATGTCGATATCGAAAGAATGCGGGAAGGGTTTGCACGAAATATGCCAGTTGGCGCCCTGGTTGCTGGCATTATGGTTGTTGAGTTCGCAGTGGTGATGATGTCAGATCGCTTCGACTCACAATCGTTACCACGACCAGTTGGACATGGTCCCGATTACAGTAACACCAAAGAGTTGGGGTTGGTTCTATATACCGACTATGTTTTTGCATTCGAAGTTGCAGGCCTCATTCTGCTCGTAGCAATAATCGCCGCCATAGTGTTGACGATGCGACGGCGTCCAGATACCCACTACCAGTCTCCTTCAGAGCAAGTCAAAGTCAGCAAGTCGGAGCGCCTTCGTATAGTCAGTATGCCGACAGAAAAACGCCCCGAGATCAACAAATGATTTCGCTATCCCATTACCTCGTTCTTGGGGCAATTCTTTTTGCCCTCAGTGTTGTTGGTATTTTCCTGAATCGTAAGAATCTTGTAATCATTCTTATGGCCATAGAGTTGCTCCTGCTGGCTGTAAACATGAATTTTGTTGCGTTTTCCTATTATCTGGATGACTTGGCCGGGCAGGTATTTGTGTTCTTTATTCTAACGGTGGCTGCAGCAGAAGCAGCGATTGGACTGGCGATACTAATTGTTCTATTTCGTAACCGGCGGTCAATAAATGTTCAGGATTTGGATCAACTGCGTGGATGACGACTAATTCATGAAGATGATCTATTTGTTAGTCCCGTTAGCCTGTCTCGCGGCTGCCATTATTGCCGGGTTTTTCGGGAATAAAATTGGTAACAATGCAACCCACCGTATCACAATAACAGGGGTTGCTCTTTCATTTGTGCTCTCGGTTGTCGTTCTGTTCGATGTGTTGGACGGACAGTCATTTAACGGCTCTATATACACTTGGGGAACAAGCGGGGGCGTGTCTTTTGAAGTTGGGTTCCTGATTGATCATCTGTCAGCCGTCATGATGGCCGTTGTTACCTTCGTCTCGCTGATGGTGCATATCTATACCATAGGCTACATGCGGGATGACCCGGGATACACCAGGTTTTTCTGCTATATCGCATTGTTTACTTTTGCCATGCTGATGCTGGTTATGGCCAACAATTTTCTACAACTCTTTTTTGGCTGGGAAGCCGTGGGTCTGGTGTCTTACTTGCTCATTGGGTTCTGGTTTAAACGAGAATCTGCGGTTGCGGCGAATCTTAAAGCGTTCCTGGTTAACCGGGTGGGTGATTTGGGATTTCTTCTCGGCATAGCGGCAGTAATGTACTTGTTCGGCACACTGGACTATAGCGCTGTATTTTCTGCTGCGTCCGAGAAGCAAACTGCAGTGGTAACCGGGGCACTCGGTTATGAATGGAGTTGGATAACAGTGATCTGCATCTTGCTTTTTGTTGGGGCGATGGGGAAATCGGCACAGGTGCCGTTACATGTTTGGTTGCCAGATTCCATGGAAGGCCCAACACCGATTTCAGCCCTGATTCACGCGGCAACGATGGTGACTGCTGGTATTTTTCTGGTTGCAAGAATGTCTCCATTGTTCGAGCTTTCGACGACAGCGTCATCGGTGATCTTGATTATCGGTGGATTGACCGCGTTTTTGATGGCCCTGGTTGGGCTCGTGCAGAACGATATTAAGCGAGTAGTTGCCTATTCAACGTTGTCACAGCTGGGCTACATGACAGTTGCACTTGGCGCATCAGCCTACTCGGTCGCGATCTTTCACCTAGCAACCCATGCATTTTTTAAGGCGCTTCTTTTCCTCGCTGCAGGGTCTGTCATCATAGCATTGCACCATGAGCAGGATATGCGGCGAATGGGTGGGCTTCGCCGCTACATGCCCATTACCTACATCACGTCAGTTATCGGTAGTCTTGCGCTGGCAGGGATACCGCCGTTTTCCGGATTTTTCTCAAAGGACGCGATCATCGAGGCGGTGCATCACTCCAACATACCCGGCGCTGGGTTGGCCTATGCTGCCGTCCTCGGCGGTGTTGTCGTGACAGCGTTCTATTCATTCCGACTGATATTCATGGTGTTTCACGGGGAACCGCGTATGGACAAACAGGCACGCTCACACCTGAAAGAAAGTCCGTGGGTGGTTACAGTGCCGCTGGTCCTGTTGGCTATTCCTTCGTTGTTGTCCGGTGGTTTCCTGGTTGAAAGTGTACTGGGAGGACACTTTTTGGGGGATGCTGTAGCTCAGCGCTCCTCATCAGGAGAAGGTGATCATGTGACTGCGGTGGGGCTGATAGCTCATGGCTTTTTTGCAGCGCCACTCTGGTTGGCTTTGGGAGGTATTGTCCTGGCATGGATTTTCTACGTTAAAGCTCCCTCACTACCAGGCAACGTTTCTCAGAGACTGTGGCTCGTCTACAGAACACTGCATAGGAAATACGGTTTTGATGAGTTTTATCAGTGGCTATTCGCATCCGGCGGCACCCGCCTCGGAGAGTGGCTCTGGCAACGGGCAGATGTTGCGCTGATAGACGGGTTAGCGGTAAACGGTACAGCAAACATGATTGGGCGGTTTTCACGTATTTTGAAGCGACTGCAGACCGGTTATGTTTATCACTACGCATTCGTCATGATCATTGGCGTGGTCGTATTTTTATCCTGGGGCCTATGGTTATGAGGCGATGTAAAGCGTAATGGACAGTATGACCCCCAATATTCTCAGCATTTTGATCTGGTTGCCGGTATTGGGTGGAATATTGATTTTGTCGACTGGCGGTGATCGTAATGCTCAGTTAGCCAGAAAGATAGCGCTTGGGTTTTCTGTGGGTACATTCTTGTTGTCGTTGTCGATATATGCTGATTTCGACATCAATACAGCGAGTATGCAGTTTGTTGAACGTTATAAGTGGATTGAGGCCCTACACATCCAGTACTTTCTTGGTGTTGATGGTATCTCTATGCCGCTGATTATTCTGACGACCCTGCTAACGATCATTGTAGTCATAGCCGGGTGGGAGGTTATTACTAAAAGAGTTGCTCAATACATGGCGTCCTTCCTGATCATGGAAGGGCTGATGATCGGCGTTTTTAGCTCGATGGACGCCATTCTTTTCTACCTTTTTTGGGAGGCCATGCTGATACCGATGTTTCTGATTATCGGGGTTTGGGGTGGTTCAAACCGGGTTTATGCGGCTATAAAGTTTTTTCTGTATACGCTGGTTGGATCTCTACTGATGCTCGTGGCGATTATCTATTTGTATTTCACATCAGATCACACCTTTAACATAGCATCGTTTCATGCAACACCACTGACCTATGCGACACAGGTGTTAATTTTTCTCGCATTCTTCGCAGCTTTTGCTGTAAAGGTACCCATGTTTCCAGTGCATACATGGCTACCTGATGCTCACGTGGAAGCCCCCACGGGCGGGTCCGTAATCTTGGCCGCCATTACCCTAAAAATGGGCGCTTACGGATTTCTCCGATTCAGTATTCCGATTACACCGGACGCTTCTTCTGAACTCGCGATATGGGTTATAGGATTGTCATTGATCGCCGTGGTCTACATTGCGCTAGTGGCTCTTGTGCAGCGAGACATGAAGAAATTAATCGCGTATTCGTCGATATCACACATGGGCTTTGTGACACTAGGCTTCTTTATATTCGATTCACAGGGGATGGAAGGCGCCATTGTGCAGATGATCTCACACGGTTTTATTTCGGGAGCCTTATTTCTGTGTGTCGGGGTTCTCTATGACCGAATGCATTCCAGGGAAATCGATAGCTATGGTGGTGTGGCCACGACCATGCCGGTGTTTTCCGTGTTCCTGGTTTTCTTTGCGATGTCAAACGCCGGGTTGCCAGGTACTTCGGGGTTTGTGGGTGAATTTCTAGTCATCTTGGGCAGCTTCAGGGTCAACGGCTGGTATGCAGCCGTTGCAGGCCTTACGCTTGTTCTTGGTGCGGCCTATACGCTCTGGATGATCAAGAGGGTCGTCTATGGTGAGATCACCAACGAAAAAGTTAAAGCACTGGTTGATGTCAATGGGCGAGAAAAGGTTGTGCTAGGCGTATTGGCGGTTTGTGTGCTCGGACTGGGCGTTTATCCAATGCCACTTCTTGAAGTCATGCATTCGACCGTCGAAAATTTGCTCGAACATGCTGCGGTCTCAAAGCTCTAGCGACCATGACTAAGCAAGATATCCTAGTAGTACTGCCTGAGATCGTAATATCGCTCATGGCCTGCTTTATACTTGTTTTGGATCTCTATTTGCCCGCAACAAAAAAGCAGAAGTTTGGATATGGCTTGTCGTTGGTGGCTCTGGTGGTAGGAGCTGCCCTGAGCCTGATTTATTCTGAGCCAACACCAGTCCATGGACTCAATGGCCTGGTGTTGATGGACAGCCTGTCGGCTATTTTGAAGGCGGGCATTTGTATTTCGACAGGATTTGTCCTGGTCTATAGTCGAAGTTATGCGGATATTAGAGGGCTGTGGAAAGGTGAATTTTTTGCGCTAGCGTTGTTTGGAGTTGTCGGAATGATGGTGATGACGGCTTCAAATCATCTGTTGTCCCTCTATGTGGGTCTGGAATTGCTTGCGCTGTGTTTGTATACGATGGTGGCCTTGCGCATCGACTCGACGACTGCGTCAGAAGCCGCCATGAAATACTTTGTATTGGGCGCACTGGCCTCCGGGATATTGCTGTATGGCATGTCGTTGCTGTACGGACTCACCGGGACGCTGTATATAGACGAATTGTCAGTGTCGATAGCGCGTTATGACGGAACCATGCTGCCAAGAACTATGGCACTGATACTGGTTCTGGTTGGGCTTTTGTTCAAGATGGGTGCGGTGCCTTTCCATATGTGGGTGCCCGATGTTTACGAGGGATCCCCAACGTCAAGCACGGTATATCTCGCCACAGCGCCAAAGCTTGCGGGCTTCGCGATCATACTCAGGCTTCTGGCAGATGGTCTTGAATCGCTCGCTACCGAATGGCAGGGGATGCTGGTCGTGGTCTCTATAGCTTCTTTAGCTCTAGGCAACATCATTGCTATCGCACAAAGGAATATCAAACGCATGCTGGCCTATTCGGCAATAGCTCATGTGGGATTCTTTCTGCTGGGAATTTTGACTGGGGAGGCGTCCGGTTATGCGTCTGCTATGGCCTATATATTGATTTACGCGGTGGTTACCTTGGGGGCTTTTGGGGTAATACTGACTTTGTCGAGCGAGGGTGTGGAAGCTGATTTAATTGAAGACTATTCGGGACTGAATCAATCCCATCCGTGGGCCGCGTTCATTATGCTTTTGCTGATGTTTTCTCTTGCGGGGATACCACCCACCATCGGATTCTATGCCAAGTTATCAGTATTACAGGCGGTAGTGAATGCAGGCATGACCTGGGTCGCGGTCGCGGCCGTTGTTTTATCTGTAGTCGGCGCGTTTTACTATCTTCGGATCGTTAAGGTGATGTATTTTGATGACCCCACAGCAACTCATCGTGGGTTGCAATTCAGTCCGAAACCCGATGCTCGAATTTTACTTACGATTAATGGCCTTGCCGTGGTAATACTGATGCCATGGATCGGAGAACTCAGCACGCTGTGCGAGAGAGCAATTGGCGTGCTCTTTTGAGAATGTTCCATGCTTTGTTTGTCTTTTTACTGACTGCTAAATAGCCATAGACTGAGTTGGTTCTTATTGAGTTAAGTCCCCTGCCTAAGCCACGATTGAGGCTTGATTTGTGGTAAAATGAACCCCTGATTTTGGTCCCAACTGGGGCTCGAATTGTCCTGTAGATTCAACCGTTTTTAGCCCCCTAGTGGGCACTCGTAGTACTGTCATAGGAGCTTCAAGCTGAGTAGTGCAGATGAATGATATTGCCAAAGAAACCATAGCTTCGAATCTCGAACAGGAGATGCGTCAGTCGTATTTAGACTATGCTATGAGTGTCATCGTAGGCCGCGCCCTACCGGATGTTCGTGATGGTCTCAAGCCAGTACACCGGCGAGTTTTGTACGCTATGTCGGAACTGAGTAACGACTGGAATAAGGCTTACAAAAAATCAGCGCGCATCGTAGGTGATGTCATTGGCAGGTATCACCCGCATGGCGATACTGCGGTTTACGATACGATTGTTCGTATGGCCCAGCCATTCTCGCTACGCTATCCCCTTGTAGATGGTCAGGGGAATTTTGGTTCAGTAGATGGGGACTCTCCCGCCGCCATGCGCTACACAGAGATACGCCTATCCCGCCTTGCGCACGAGTTGCTTGATGATCTCGACAAAGAAACCGTCGACTTTTATCCAAACTACGATGAAACCGAGACGCAACCGGCGGTACTCCCGGCACGTTTCCCCAATCTTCTAGTAAACGGTTCGTCTGGGATTGCGGTGGGTATGGCGACCAACATACCACCGCATAATCTCTCAGAAACTATAGAAGCGTGCTTACTGCTTATTCGTGAACCTGACGCATCGATTGACCAATTAATGGAGATATTACCCGGACCGGATTTCCCCACAGCTGCCATTATCAACGGACATAGTGGTATTAGACAGGCCTATGAGTCCGGGCGGGGCAGGGTCCATATACGCGCCAGAGTAGATATTGAGGAGAAAAATGACAGTCAGCGCTCAAGTCTTGTAGTGACAGAATTGCCCTACCAGGTAAACAAGGCAAGGCTTCTTGAAAAGATTGCTGAACTGGTGAAAGAAGGCAAGGTCAGTGGCATCAGCGGTCTTAGAGATGAGTCCGACAAGTCCGGGATGCGAATGGTCATCGAACTCAAGCGTGGTGAGGTGCCGGCTATTGTGCTCAACAATCTGTATCAGCACACTCAATTACAGACGGTTTTCGGCATAAACCTGGTTGGTCTTAGTAACAACCTGCCAAAGCTATTTAGTTTAAAGGAGTTGCTAGCCAGCTTCTTGCAACACCGCCGCGAGGTTGTTACCCGCCGCACCATATTCAACCTGAGGAAAACAAGAGCCAGAACCCATGCTCTTGAAGGACTGGCGGTAGCCCTGGCTAACATCGATCAGGTCATAGAAATGATAAAGGCGGCGCCTGATCCAACCGTTGCAAGGAATCAACTTATTTCAACATTGTGGGATGCTGCGCTTGTTAGCGAACTGACCAGTCTCGGTGATTCGAGGATCTCTCGCCCTGAAGATATGGATCCTGAAAAAGGATTGGGGGAAGACGGTTATCAGCTGACACAGGCACAAGCACAATCGATTTTAGACCTCAGACTGCACCGTTTAACTGGATTGGAAAAAGAAAAAATAAAATCTGAATATCAAAATAATCTATTAGTTATTCGCGATCTGCTGGATATTCTCGAGCAGCCCAACCGCTTGGTGGCTGTGGTAGAGAGCGAACTAAAAGAGATTATGGATAATTATGGCGACAATCGGCGCACTGAAATCTTAGCGACGCATCTTGATTTGAATGAAGAAGATCTCATCGTCCGCGAAGAGATGGTAGTGACATTATCCGGGGAAGGGTACTCAAAGGCGCAGCCATTGTCTGACTATCAAGCGCAGCGTAGGGGAGGCAAAGGGAGAGTTGCAACACGAACCAAGCAGGACGACTTTGTAAAGTCGATGTTTGTTGCAAATTCACACGATACCATTCTTTGTTTTTCCAACTATGGAAAAGTCTACTGGTTGCGTGTCTATCAATTGCCTCAAGCTGGGCGGCAAGCACGAGGCCGACCCCTTGTTAATCTCCTGCCTTTGGGGTCACAAGAGCGTATAACTGCCTTCTTGCCGATGGGTAGGGGTAGACAAGAAAAATTCGTATTTATGTCGACGGCCAACGGCATTGTAAAAAAATGCAGTCTCGAATCTTTTTCAAGACCCAGACCGTCGGGGTTGCGTGCGATCACGTTATCGGAGGGAGATGAGCTAGTGAGTGCTGGGATGACACAGGGAAACTCTGACTTGCTTTTGTTCAGTTGTTCCGGAAAGTCAATACGCTTCGCAGAGACTGATGTCAGGGTTATGGGTCGAACGGCTCGAGGGGTAAAAGGGATAGCGCTAAAACCTGATCAACGCCTGATTTCAATGCTGGTTGTTGACCAAAATGAACTGGATAAAACCGTGTTGACAGCAACTGCTCGTGGTTATGGAAAACGTACTGTGGTCAATGCATTTCCACGTAAACGTAGGGGCGGGCAAGGTGTAATTGCAATTCAGAACGGCAGCAGAAACGGATCGCTGATAGGTGCTGTTTTGACTTCTTCAGAAGATGAGCTGATGTTATTAACGGATGGAGGGCGACTGGTTCGCACCAATGTTGACGGTATATCAGAACTGGGGCGTAATACCCAGGGGGTTCGATTGATTACACTCGCCGACAGCGAGGATCTGATTAGCTTAGGTCTGGTCGTCGACTCTACAGGAAGTGATCCAGACGTTGAAACCTAGCTATTTAGAGGGAACTGTATTAGTTTTCTACGGTAGTTTCGGTACAAACGAACGATCTGGATAGGGCGACACTAAACATAATACTCATAGACCAATGACGGACAGCAAAGACATTGAAAAGTTGCGGAGCGAGATCGATCAACTCGATGACAATTTGTTGGCGTTGTTAAATGAACGCGCCCGTTCCGCCATCAAGGTAGGGGAGGAAAAGCCTGGCCAGGATGCTAATGTTGTTTATCGACCAGAGCGGGAAGCACAGATTCTTCAACGCCTTCAGCGTGCGAATAATGGACCGTTAGACCCAGAAGCGGTTGAACGGTTGTTTCGGGAGATTATCTCTGTTTGTCGGGCTACTGAGGCAAAGCCTTCGATTGCCACACTTGGCCCGATCGGTACTTACTCGGAACTTGCGACACGAAAACAGTTCGGTTTTGAAATTGACATAAAGCTGACATCGAGCATTGAAGAGGTATTTCGTTTGGTCGAAGCCGATCATTGCAACTTTGGTGTGGTCCCTGTTGAGAATTCTGCAGAAGGTGGAATCCACCTCACTCTGGATAGGTTGTTGACGACGCCGCTCAAAATCTGCGGCGAGGTTGATCTCAGGATCAAGCACTGCCTTATCGGGTCTGCTGGGAATACTTCTCCGACCAAGGTGCTGGCCCATCAACAAGCCTTAGCGCAATGCCGGCAATGGCTGGATGTTAACCTTCCGTCGATCGAGAGGGTGGCTTGTGCGAGTAACTCAGATGCTGTGCGTCTGGTGCTCGAGACCCCGACCTGCGTAGCGATAGCTGCTGGTGAGGCCGCAGATGCTTTTGGTTTGCAGATACTTCAAGCAGACATAGAAGACCAACCCGGGAACACCACCCGGTTTTTAGCGCTTGGTCGCCATGCAGTCCAACCGTCAGGTCACGATAAAACTAGTTTGGTAATGAGTGCACAGGAACGCCCAGGTGCTTTACACACGTTGCTCGCACCACTTTCCGATCACAATATTAATATGACACGTGTAGAATCTCGACCTTCCAGAACCGGGTTGTGGGAATATATGTTTTTCATTGATATAGAGGGTCACGTACAAAATTCTAACGTTGAAAACGCATTGTCACAGATCAAATCCAATGCGGCCATGTTTAAGGTCTTGGGCTCCTATCCAAGGAGTATCTGAGCAATATGGCGTTCAATGCCAGGGACCTGGCAGTCACCGGAGTACGGGAACTTCAGCCCTACCAGCCTGGAAACCCCGTCGAAGAACTTGAACGTGACCTTGGCTTGTCGGACATAGTCAAACTTGCATCCAACGAAAACCCCAGAACCTCCAGTGATGTAATTGCAAAAGCACTCGCGCAGCAACAGTCAGACACCAGTCGGTACCCCGATGGTTCTGGATACACGCTAAAAATAAGACTTTCAGAGTTGCTTGGGGTATCTACAAACCAACTGACACTTGGCAATGGTTCCAACGACGTTCTAGAACTCCTGGTGCGCGCCTTCGTCTGCCCAGGACAGGGAGTCGTAGTGTCCGAACATTCTTTTGCTGTTTACAGCTTAGCTGCCTGCGCAGTTGGTGCTGATCTAAAAATGGCCCCCGCGAGGTCGTGGGGACACGATCTGGAGGCAATGCTCTCTCTAGTGGATCAAAATACCCGAGTGGTCTTCATTGCAAATCCCAATAATCCAACTGGTACTTGGGTAGAATCGGAAACCCTGCTTTCATTTCTTGACCTCGTGCCGCCAACGACCATAGTCGTCATTGATGAGGCCTATTATGAATACTGCGAAGACCCAGATTTCCCTAATGCAATAGATCTGCTGAACAAGTACCCATTTCTGGTTTCGACAAGGACTTTTTCAAAGATTTACGGACTCGCCGGAATGCGAGTTGGCTACAGCGTGTCATCGCCTGCTATAGCGGATTTGCTGAATCGAGTGCGACAACCGTTCAACGTCAATAGTTTTGGGCTTGCAGCGGCACGACTTGCGCTGGATGATGCAGAGTTTCTTGCTGAGAGTCGGCGTCTCAATACCCAGGGTAGAAATAGAATCTATGCTGGTTTTTCAGAACTTGGCCTTGAGTATATTCCTTCAACAGGTAATTTTGTTTGTGTAGATCTAGCGCGCCCAGCGAAATCGGTTCATGAATCGATGCTAAAACAAGGTGTGATCGTGCGGCCTGTTGCAAACTATGGCCTACCGAATCACCTGAGAGTAACAGTCGGATTGCCTCACGAGAATGAAAAGATGATCGACGCAATGACTGTCGCGCTAGCGTCATAGATACTCGCGAACAGTTTAGTTACTGTCCTGATTGAGCATCAAGTTGATACATCATCTCACCATTATCGGGGTTGGTTTGATCGGGGGATCTGTCGCTAAGGCACTCCGTTGTGAAAATGCCGTGGGCCATGTTACAGGATTTGGGCGTAGAGAGAGTACCCTTCAACGGGCCCAGGCGCTTGGGGTCATAGACAGTTGGTCACTGGATTTAGATGCTGCAGTAGAGCGAGCGGAAGTGGTTATTCTCGCGTCGCCCGTGAACTCGATCGCATCGATTTTTCACGAACTCAAGCCGTGTCTAGGAGAGGCTACGATTGTTACCGATGCCGGTAGCGTGAAAGGGTCTATAGTTGATGCGGCAGTGAGGGGTCTCGGTGACAAGATTGTCAATTTTGTACCGGGTCATCCGATAGCAGGTAAAGAACAAAGCGGCATTGATGCGGCATCAGAAACTTTGTTTCATGGCCATAGAACTATACTCACACCGATGGCTAACACTGGTACTGAAGCCATATCAGCAGTAAAGGATATGTGGGAGACGATCGGCGCTGAGGTTGTTTTCATGGAGCCTTCAGTTCACGATGAACTGCTGGCGCTGACCAGCCATCTTCCACACGCGTTAGCATTTATTTTAGTGGACCTGCTGTCTCGGCAGACAAATTCAAAAGATTGTTTCAACCTATCAGCGGGGGGGTTCTACGATATTACTCGGGTCGCGTCTGGTGATCCTGTGATGTGGCGGGACATTTTTCTAAGCAATAAACAAGCGATATTGGAGCGGTTGACAGAATATTCGTCTGCTATAGACGATTTAGCTGAATTAATAGACCGCTCGGATTCATCTGCTTTGGAGGAAATGTTCAAACATGCAAATAGGGTGCGCAGGCAGATCAAGGACAGGCGCTCGTAGCGAAATCTGCGTGTTTGAGCATGAACTCGTTCATCATCAACGGTCCAGGCGTGTTAAGAGGATCAATCTCCCTACCAGGTGATAAATCGATCAGTCACCGTGCTGTAATCCTTGGGGCGATCGCGCAGGGACGCACAATGATTAAGGGACTGTTAGAGAGTGAAGATGTTCTTTCGACTGTGGATGCGTTACGCAACATGGGAGTAAAGATAGACCATCATAAAGAGGAAGGAATGGTGATCGAAGGTGTCGGTCTATACGGATTGAAGGATCCGGGGCAGTCGTTGAATATGGGGAACTCGGGTACCGCGATGCGTTTAATGGCCGGTGTGCTGGCAGGACAGTCTTTCCCATCGACGTTGGTTGGAGATGACTCTCTCAGTCAACGACCCATGTCTCGAGTAGTTGAACCGTTGCTTGCCCTAGGCGCCGATATCTCTGTACAGAACACCGGTTATCCACCGATTCAAATAAAGCCGGTTAAGCGACTCAAGGGCGTCGATTATGTAATGCCAGTTGCCAGCGCGCAGGTCAAGTCGGCATTTCTTTTGGCGGCTCTATGTGCCGATGGGGCTAGTCGAATCAAAGAACCAGAACAGACCCGTGACCACACGGAGCGAATGCTAAGAGGCTTTGGGCATTCTATTTCGCAACAAGATGATTGGATTAGTGTTATTGGCGGAAAGGAATTGGCGGGAGCGAAGGTGGTGGTACCAGGAGATTTGTCATCTGCTGCATTCTTTATAGTCGGTGCGGCGATCGCCGTTGGATCCGAGCTTATTCTGAAAAATGTGGGTGTAAACTCGACGAGAACAGGCGTGATTGAAATTCTGCGGAAAATGGGGGCCAGTATCAGTTACCTGAATGAAAATACGATATGCGGGGAACCCACAGCCGATCTGGTGGTGAGTTCTACCCCGTTGAGGGGTGTCAAGATCGAGACGCACCAAGTAGCG
>Ga0208522_1001401_pt1 | contig 15574 bp, 16 predicted proteins | sample ETNtaG_25_FD_185763 | JGI IMG/M metagenome (GOLD analysis project Ga0208522, IMG submission 185763) | Marine microbial and viral communities from oxygen minimum zone, Eastern Pacific Ocean - ETNP201302SV86 (SPAdes) (version 2) | ecosystem: Environmental > Aquatic > Marine > Oceanic ... | reverse complement strand
GGGTTGAACCATACCATGAATCATTTTAATGCTTAATTTGAGGAGACATTGAATCTATGAGCAATAATTTAATATTTGTAATAGGTGCCGGTGTTTTGGCCATGATATATTCTTTTTGGAAAACCAGTTGGATTGAAGCCCAGGATGAAGGAACCGACCGTATGAAATCCATTGGTACGAGTATTGCTGATGGGGCCATGGCTTTCTTGAAAGCAGAATATCGTGTTTTAGCCATTTTTGTTTTGGCGGTTGCAATTCTTCTTGGAGTTGCCAACAACGGTAGAGTGGATTCCAGTGCCTTGATTTCACTTTCATTTGTAGTGGGTGCGCTTGCATCTGGTTTAGCTGGATATTTAGGAATGAAAGTTGCGACTAAAGCAAATAATCGAACAACAAATGCAGCAAGAAGTAGTCTGGCATCTGCATTGAATGTTGCTTTTACCGGTGGTTCAGTAATGGGTTTAAGTGTTGTTGGATTAGGTGTGTTGGGCTTAGGTGGATTATTTATGTTTTATTCTAATCATTTTGGTGCCGATGCTATCTCGATAAAAACAGTTCTAAATGTTATATCAGGATTTTCCCTTGGTGCGTCTTCCATTGCATTATTTGCACGTGTAGGCGGTGGTATTTATACAAAGGCAGCTGATGTTGGTGCCGATCTTGTGGGAAAAGTGGAAGCTGGTATTCCAGAAGACCATCCATTAAACCCTGCAACCATTGCTGATAACGTCGGCGATAACGTTGGTGATGTTGCTGGAATGGGCGCCGATTTGTTTGAATCGTATGTGGGGTCCATTGTTGGATCCATGGTGTTGGGAGCTAGTATTCTTGTCTTGGGTGAATTTGATTTAAGCTTTGTGGTTCTTCCTTTATTTATAGCAGCCGCAGGAATATTAGTGTCCATTATTGGCACATTCATGGTATCTGTAAAAGAGGGAGGTGATCCCCAGAAGGCTCTGAATCAAGGGGAATTTGGGAGTTCCTTTATTATGATCGGTGTGATCTATTTTTTAATTCAAAATGTTCTACCATCAGACTTTGTTCAAGGAGCACATCCATTTACAAGTATGGGTGTATTCTGGGCAACTGTTATAGGTTTATTAGCTGGATTGGGAATAGGGCTTATTACGGAACACTATACTGGAACAGGCACCTCTCCAGTTTTATCTATCACAAAACAGTCATTAACAGGTCCTGCCACAAATATTATTGCTGGCTTAGGGGTGGGTATGCAATCAACAGCAATACCAATTTTAATTTTATCTGCTGCAATAATGGGGGCTTATCACTTTGCTGGACTGTACGGTATTGCTATGGCAGCTCTCGGTATGCTGGGGAATACCGGTATCCAATTGGCTGTAGATGCTTATGGACCAATTTCTGATAATGCAGGCGGCATTGCTGAGATGGCTGAGCTCCCTGCAGAAGTTCGTGAACGAACAGATAAACTGGATGCAGTTGGGAATACAACTGCTGCTATTGGAAAAGGTTTTGCAATTGGTTCTGCGGCGTTAACTGCCTTGGCATTATTTGCAGCGTTTATGGTTCAAAGTGGTATAGATACCATTGATATATCTAACCCGACAGTTATGGCAGGCTTATTTGTGGGCGGTATGCTACCCTTTCTATTTTCATCTATGGCAATGGGCGCTGTGGGTCGGGCAGCTATGGCTATGATTGAAGAGGTACGTCGTCAGTTCAGAGATATTCCTGAATTGAAACAAGCGCTTGAGCTTATGAATCTCAAAAAAGAGAGTGATTGGAATGATGATGACCGTGCTGCTTATGAAGATGCATTATCAAAAGCAGAACACGGCCGCTGCGTAGAAATTTCAACACAATCAGCCATCAGGGAAATGGTTACACCAGGTTTATTGGCTGTGATTTCTCCAGTTGTGGTTGGATTTATTTTTGGTCCTGAAACATTAGGCGGTTTACTTGCCGGGGTTACTGTTTGTGGTGTTCTCATGGCAATCTTCCAATCTAATGCTGGCGGAGCTTGGGACAATGCAAAGAAAATGATTGAAGAGGGTGTTACTATTAATAGTGAATTCCTTGGCAAGGGATCGGAAGCACATAAAGCAGCAGTAGTGGGGGATACCGTTGGTGATCCATTTAAAGACACGTCCGGGCCATCCTTGAATATTTTAATTAAACTTATGTCGGTGGTATCTTTAGTTATTGCACCGCTCATCAAGTAAGCATTAAGGAGTTATTATGCGTTATTACGAAACCATCTATATTGTTAACCCAAATCTTGAAAATGATGTTCTTGATAAAACCATGGTCGAGATTGGTAAAGAATTAGATAAAACAAAATCCAAGATCATCAACCACCGGGTATGGGGAAAAAAGCGCCTTGCTTATCCAATAGAAAAACAAAAATATGGTTCTTTTATCTTAATGCAATTTGAAGGCGGGGACCAAAATAAAATGGTTGATTTTGATACCTGGATGAAATTGAACAATTCTGTGCTTCGCCATATGATTGTTGGGTTGGACAATAAACCAGATGTGTATGTAGAAGAGTCTAAAAGGGAGCCAGAAGCTGATAAAGATAAAGCCCCTGATGAAACGGCATCTGAAGCCAAAGACGGTAAGATAGAAAACAATGATCTTTCAAAAAAAGATGCTATCGAGCCGGAACCAGAAGAAGAAGAAAAAGATAACACAGCATCAGAGACAGTTGCAAAGGAGGCTGAGTAATGGCATTCCAGAATAGAAATAAATTTTGTTATTTTAAAGAAAATGGCATTCATGATATAGATTACAAGGATGTGAAGCTTCTCCGTCGTTTTGTGAATGATCAAGGTAAGATTATGCCAAGGCGAATAACAGGAACAAGCGCAAAAATGCATCGTAAATTGGTACGGGCCATAAAACGTGCCCGTTCAATTGCACTAATGCCATACGTGGAAAGAGGAACAGAATAAGGGAGTTTGTATCATGGATATTATATTATTAAAAGATTATAATGGTCTTGGTGAAGCAGGAGATGTAGTGTATGTAAAACCAGGATATGCCAGAAATAAACTTATACCTGAAGGGATAGCTCTACGTGCATCGAAACGTAATTTAGCCATAGCTGAGGAGCGAAAACAGATTGTTAAGACTCGTGAAACCCGTGAGAATGCGACTTATGAAGCTCTGGTTAAAAAATTGTCGAAAACTGAGATAACTATTGAAGCTCAGGTAGGAAATGAGGATAAAATGTTTGGTTCAATCACAACTTTGGATATTCATAAATCTTTAGAAGAAAAAGGAATTCAGGTGGAGCGTAATGCGATTTTACTTGAAGAACCAATAAAAGCACTTGGGATTTACCATGTTACGGTTCGTGTTGCTCCAGATTTGGATGGTGATGTAAAAATCTATGTAATCAAATCATAACGCATCTATACCCGAATTAACCTCTGTTTTTCAACACCACCTTTTTGTTGGATACAGGGGTTTTTTATTGCTCAATCCTTTCTTGACTGATAAACTCATTAGTTATGTTTGTTGAAGTCGCCTTTCCCATCTCAGGTTTTCAAACCTTTACCTATAAAATTTCAAAACAATTAAGACAAAAAATTCAAATTGGATCTAGAGTTAAAGCTCCCTTTGGGCCCAAGGCTGCCCAAGGCATTGTGATTAAAATAAACCACTCCACATCGTTTCATGGAAAAATAAAAGATATATCCGGCTTGGTTGATGATATATCCATAATGACGCCGGAATTATGGAAATTAATTAACTGGATCAGCGACTATTATTTTACCCCACTTGGACAAGTTGCTAAAACCGTTTTTCCAAGGACACTTTCAACGCGATACAAACCTACAAAAAACTGGTATGTCAAATCTAAACCCGTTGTTGATGGCCAAAGTATAGAGTTAATCAAAGACCGAGCACCAAAACAATATGAGTTATATCAAATAATATGGACTGCTGATAACCCAATAAAAGTTGCATCTCTAAAAAAACATGCATCAAATCCACTCCAAGTGTGCAAGGCATTAAAAAAATATCATTTAGTAACATTATTTGAAAAATCGTCCCTGCCTGATGTGACGGGATTCACCTTTGATCCCATCCACAAAAAAGTGGTATTTAATACCCATCAGAAATCAGCTGTCGATTCTGTGGTACAATCCCTTGATGATGAGCATTATGCTCCCTTTCTTCTTCATGGCGTGACTGGAAGCGGAAAAACAGAAATATATATTGAAGCAGTTCGCCATTGTCTTTCCCAAAAGCGGACAGCCATTATTCTCCTTCCGGAAATTTCACTTACGCCTCAGATCGCTGGACGATTTCGAGCAGTCTTTGGCGATACGATCGCACTCTGGCATTCAAAGCTAACCCAAAAGCAGAGATCCTGGACTTGGAAACAGATTTGTATAGGTACGTTCAAGGTTGTAATAGGTGCCCGGAGTGCCGTATTTGCCCCTTTAAAAAACTTGGGTTTGATCGTGATGGATGAGGAACAGGAATCATCTTTTAGGCAGGATTCACCTGCTCCACGATATCATGCAAGGGATGTAGCATTAATGCGGGCGACTTATGAGGGTGCCGTTGTGATCCTTGCCAGCGCCACCCCTAGTTTGGAGAGCTATTTTAACCATCTGAATAAAAAAATTAATTATCTGCATTTGCCAGAACGGTTTGGAGGTGCCCAATATCCCCGTGTTCATTTGGTGGATATGTTGTCAGACCAGGAGGAATCGGGAAAATTTGGACAAATTATTTCCGGATTACTACAGGACAAGATAGAAGATCGTCTAAAAAAAAGCGAACAAATTATTTTGCTCCAAAATCGTCGTGGTTTTTCCCCTGTGATTCGTTGTAGAGATTGTGGGGAAATTGTTATGTGTCCCCAATGCAATGTTGCCCTCACCTATCATAGAAATAGTGCACAACTTATTTGCCATTGTTGCGGACATAATGAAATAAAAAAACAAAACTCTTGTTATCATTGCAGCAGTTCAAATTTGAAATATTCCGGCACAGGGACGCAGAAAGTGGAAGCTTTAATTAAAGAAACATTCCCGGATGCCCGTATAAGTCGCTTGGATATGGATACATCCAGAACTGATTATGGAGGGACGTCTATTTTAAAAGCTTTTTCCAAAGGTGAAATTGATATTCTTTTAGGCACGCAAATGATTGCAAAAGGATTGGATTTTCCAAATGCTACCTTGGTTGGAATTATTAATGCAGATTTGGGATTATATATACCGGACTTTAGGGCTGGAGAAAAAATTTTTCAGTTAATTTATCAAGCATCTGGGCGTTCAGGTAGGAGTGATAAACCAGGAGAAGTAGTAATACAAACTTATGTTCCTGATAATCCCGTGATAAAAAATGCTGCTAATTTGGATATGATGAAATATTATAATATTGCGTTAAGTGAACGAAATGAATTGAACTATCCTCCCTTTAGCTGGCTGGCAAAAATAGAAATTACAGGGCAAAATAAAGCCCTTGTAATTTCTATTGCAAAACGAATCTCAAAAGCGTTGAATAGGCCGTTTAAAGGTTTGGATATTTTAGGACCTACACCGTGTTATATGGAAAAACTTCGGAACCAATACCGATTCCAAATCGTCTTTAAATCAATAAAAACTATGGATCCTAATGGACAAAAACTTCACCACTTTATTAAATCGAACTTCAAGGATTTCAAGAAAAATTTTCACCCCGGTCAAAATCGTATTAATATACATTTTGATCCATTAAGTTTAATTTAATGATTCGTGTTCTGCTAAGATCAAACATGTACTATTCGTTTGTTTTTATCTTATTACTTTTACTCTATCCAAGTAGAGCTGACACAGGTTATCCAGGATTTGATGTGTTCACATCTTCAGCACAGTTAGGTTTAGGCGGGGCAGGATTTTTGAACCCATCTTCTATTTCATCAAAAATGAATCCTGCTTCTACTAATAAAGACAGGATGTTCACAACTTCAATTATCCAATATCCGGCTTCCATTACCAGCCAAAGTGCCGGTCTGAGTCTTCCTTGGATGAACGGGACCGGATCGGCATCTATAAGGCACATATCTTATGGTACATTTCATGGATATAATGATGATGCGCAACCCACAAAGACATATAAATCTGGCGATATTTGGTTGCAGGGCGCTTACTCCAGACCGTTGGTAGATATACCATTACAATTTGGAATAAAAACCCAATTTTATTCATCATCTTTAGAAGATTATAGCATCAAAGTGCTGGAATTTTCAGTGGGTGGAATTGTGTATTTTGAAAAGGCTAAAGGCACACTCGGTCTTTCCATTCATCAAATTGGGAAAGGATTTAGCAGTAATGCTGTAGGAATACTTTCGCCAAAAACTGTTTTGAGTGGCTCAAAAAAATTAACACACTTGCCTTTAACCCTTTTTATAGACGCTTTACCCTCCCGTATGATTTCAGAGGCAGAATTATTTATCGGTGGAATATTTAAGGTCAATAATGTAATGCAAATCCGCTGGGGGACATCTACTAGGAAAGGTGATCATAATATACAACAAGGATTATTACAATCAATACTTGGTGCATCTGGGTTTGGTGTCAGCTATGCAACGGGCCCAACATTGATACATTACAGCACCTATATTTATGGTACCGGGGTTGTAATACAGGGTTTAGAAATAGGGATCAAATTATTGTGAAACAATTACCAGTCATCATTTTATTCTTTGGATGTATTACAGCTCAAAATAATTACCCTATTGTATTAATCCATGGTTTTATGGGTTGGGGACCAAATGAAATGGGTGGTTATCATTATTGGGGGGGCAAAAAGGACTATGTCGAAATGCTGGAACTGGATGGGCATGTAGTTTTTGTAGTGTCTGTAGGTCCAGTATCATCAAATTGGGAACGTGCAATTGAGGTATACTATCAATTGAAGGGTGGACAGGTGGACTATGGCAGAAACCATTCTGAAAAATTTAATATCATTCAAAAGCCTGAAGGTAAATCCTATGACGCGATGTATCCTCAATGGGATGAAAATCACCCGATACATATCATAGGTCACAGTATGGGGGGGCAAACAGCGCGTATGCTGTATTATCTATTAACCCAGGAAATATATGCGGATGAAGAAAATAAAACTAGGGAACAGTCTGATCTTTTAGGTGGAGTTCAAAGAAATTTAATTAAAAGCATCACTGCTATTTCATCACCTCATAATGGTACAACACTGACCGAAGTGGCAACAAAAACATTACCATTTATCCAGTATTTTATTGGAATTGCCGGCATTGTGGGGACACAGTTTTATGATTTTGATCTAGACCAATGGAGTTTTAACCGTAAGGACGATGAAACATGGACAAGTTATATAAACAGGATGAGAACTCATGATGCCTGGCAGACTAAGAATATGAGTTCTTGGGATCTGAGCTTGGATGGGGCACAGGAATTAAATGGATTCCTACAGGCAGCCCCTGATGTTTTTTATTTCTCTTTTATTACATCAACAACCCAGAAGAAGTCGGGTTCTCAGAAACATATTCCTGTCGATGGAACATCTATATTAATACGAACTCGGTCAAAATTGTTGGGTTCAAGAGTAGGCTATTGGAGCGATGGGTCGCAAACAGATTCACTATGGTATGAAAATGATGGAGTTGTGAATACAATTTCAATGTATGGTCCAAGTACCGGTTCAAATGGCTCCGACCCAATCGTTGAATATGATAAATATGAGCTTCTAATCCCAGGTCAGTGGTACTGGATAAAGATGTTTCCTATGGACCATTGGAATATTATTGGTCATTTGGGCGGTAAAGAAAGAATGGAAGCAGCAAGAGTGGTTATAAAAACGCATGTAAACCGATTAAAAACATTGCCTCCGAATTAATATATAATTGTAATATACAAATATGAATTATGGCGATTTACTTAGCATATTTCTTATAGACCTGCAAAGTATATTTCGTAGAAACATTTTAGTTAAAGGTGCTTCTTTCCAGCAACTGATTGCATTGTCTATCATACCAGATGATGGGATTGAAATGTCCCACCTAGCAAAAAAAATTGGGATCGATAACAGTACTGCAACACGGCTTGTAATTGGTTTGGAAAAAAAGGGCTGGGCAATAAGAAAAAGATCCCTTCATGACAAGAGAGTGATTCAGGTATTTTTAACTGAGCAGGGAGAAAAAGTACAGAGTAGGCTGGAAAAACAATTCGAGAAAATTGGAGCAGCAATAGAGAAAGAAGTAAATCCACTTGATAGACATGAGACTATTGAATATGTTTCATCTTTGCACTGGATTTTATTAAAAATAATCTTAAACAATGATAAAATTGTATAATGCAAATTAATTACATTGTAAAACCAATTTTATCATGGTACCAATCTGAAAAAAGAACTTTACCTTTTCGATGTATTGATGATCCATATAAAATTTGGCTTTCTGAGATCATGTTGCAACAGACACAAGTCAAAACTGTTGTACCATATTATAACAGATGGATAAAAAGATTTCCATCCATTCAATCTGTAGCTGTCGCTGATCTGGGTGTTGTTCTGAAAATGTGGGAGGGTCTTGGATACTATACTCGATGCAGGAATTTTCATACTGCTGCAAAAATCGTAGTTAAAAAATTCAATGGTATTATACCAAACGATTGGGAAAAATTTTATTCATTACCTGGAGTGGGAGATTATACCGCAGCAGCTGTTCTTTCAATAGCCTTTAATAAACCATATGCAGTTATAGATGGTAATGCAAAAAGAGTGATGTCTAGGATTCTTGGCATAAAAAATCTTACATCACGGAATTTGTCTAGGATACATCAGACTCTTTCAAATATAATTCCTGAACATACACCAGGTGATTTTAATCAAAGTATTATGGAATTAGGTGCTACACTCTGTACCGCTAGAAGTCCATCTTGCAACAAATGTCCAGTGTCTTTTGGCTGTAAGGCATTTAAAACAAACAAACCGTGCTGTTACCCAAAACCTTCAGCTAAAAAAATAAAACCTCATTATACAATTGTTGTAGGTATTATCTGGCGGGGAAATACATTTTTCATACAAAGGCGTTCGGAAAAGTCCATGTTGGGCGGTCTGTGGGAATTCCCTGGTGGGAAAGTAAAACAGGGAGAATTACTTGAAGTAGCGCTGAAACGTGAAATAAAAGAAGAATGCGGAGTGTTTCCATCCATTAAAAAAAGAATAGGGGCTGTGGACCATGCTTATTCCCATTTTTCAATCACATTTCATGGGTACCATTGTAAAGAGAGTGGAGAAAAAATTAACGAAGTAGACTATTCTGCCTGGATCACTCCTGATCAAATAGATCAATACCCTTTTCCAAAGGCCAACCACAAATTATTTAAAATTATTAAAGAACAAGGATGGTATGTATAGGACATTTGTTTCTTTGATTCTATGGCCGATTTGGTTCCTATTTTTTAGTTTTTCCATGATGTTTCTTCTAATGCTTATTCTAACAATACCACGTAGGTACCTATACATATATGTTAGTCCCCTGTGCTGGTTTTATTGTTTTCTTGGAGGACAATGGCTGAGAAAAGAGAATGACCCTCCTGCTCCTGCAGGGCAACCGTATCTTTACATGTTCAATCATGTATCTATGTTTGATCAATTTATGATTGGTGCCTATGTCAGACATTATATAACAGCAGTCGGAGCAATTGAACAATTTCATTATCCCATATGGGGACAAATAATAAAACAATATGGAGTTATACCAATTGTTCGGAAAGAAATCAGAAAAGCTATTAAAAGTTTATCCGCTGCTGAAGATGCCTTGAACAATGGAGTTTCCTTCATAATATCTCCGGAAGGAACAAGAACCCTAACTGGAGAATTAAGCCCTTTCAAAAAAGGGCCATTTCACTTAGCAAAAAATACGGGTGCCACAATTGTTCCTATTGGATTACATGGTGGTTTAAAGGCAAAAAAGAAGGACGATTGGCGTCTAAGGCCCGGTATTCTTACAACGCGTTTTGGAACTCCGATCACAAATATTGAATATGGTGATTTAACCGTTGATGAAATAAAAGATCTTGTTCGTGAACGCATTCAACAATTAATTGCAACTTGAGGAAACCTATGAAAAAATTAAATATAATTATTGTACTGATATGTCTTATTCATCCTATTGCCTTTGCTCAATCCGTAGCGGAACTGTATGGTGATCGGATAGAATTATTGGGAATAACCTTCAAGGATCCTCTAGTTCTATGCCAAATTTTAATTGCAATTATTATATCCATCGCATTTATTCAATCCGGGATAGATAAGATTATAGACCGGAAGGGTAACCTTGAGTTTTTTAACGCCCATTTTTCAGATTCTATTTTAAAAGGTATAACTCCTCTGCTATTAACCATCTTAACCCTATTTGAATTAACGGGTGGAATCATGCTCGTATATGGTATTTACTTTGCTTTTACCGAAAAGACAACTCTTTGGATATTCTATGGTTTCGTTGTTTTGGCCCTTACTCTCATTCTATTATTTGCCGGTCAGAGAATTGCCAAAGATTATTTAGGCGCTGCTGATCTTGTACCTTATTTTATGTTAATTATACTTGGTATTATGAGCATGTACTGATTATTTTATTTGAAATCATTTAACAATTAATCAATCACCAACTACCTGAAAATCACATATTGAATACACTGCATTATGAAAAATGAAAACATTACAACGACCACTATTCTCTTAGCATTTAATATACTTCTTGTTTTATTGGGCCTATTAATGATAAACAAAAGAATTATAAATACTGATGAAAAATCCGATTCCCTGAAGGTAAAAATAAATCAAATTGAATCTCAACTCGATGTCCTCATAGATGATGCTAATTCCGCGAAAGAGAAAGTAATTGTAGCCAATGAAGATTTTATACAGTTAAGTAATTCCATGGCTGTAAGTGACAAGATATTGAAAAATTTAAATAGTGAAATCAAAGGTGCTGTCAAGGAGATCAAGGAAGTGAAAAATATGACTGAACTTCAAAATAGGAAATTGTATATCTCCGAATAACAGTGGAAGCTAATTGAACTTAGCTTTTTCTATAGCATCGCGCCATTGAGCTTTTTTCCCAATTATCTCAGCTGAAAATTTTGGGTAAAATATTGTAACCACTCGATTTTCATTTTCACCCATATAAGAATCATTCAATATTCTAAAAACCCCTAAAGCAGTCCTATCCTTAATGGAAGAATAGCCAATCTGCATACCAGTTACATTGGCAATAAACTGGAGAAGAGATGGCCGGGCGCCTCCCCCAGCTGCCGTAAGAATATTTGGAAGCGTTGTAACTGCTGGCTTTAGGCATTCAAGAATATCGTTGACCAGAAAACCGATTGATTCTACAGCAGCTCTCACGATTTGGTTGGGATCATCTTCAAGACCAATGAAAATATCTTCAAATCCCGTTGTCCAATAAGGCGCCGAAAGTCCACTAAATCCAGGTATATAGATTCCTTCTGTATTTGTGGAACGTGCCCGTTTATCCCAATGCATTTCTTTATGGGGAATAGAAAGCAAATTCTCTAAATGATAAAATAGTGAATTACAGGCATTGATCGTTCCTTCAACCATAAACATTCTTTTTTCTTCATCAGAATACAATACACTTGAAATCAGTCCCTTAATGATGAATGGTTTTCTTCCTGCATTGTATTGTATGCTTCCGGATGTGCCAAAATTTGCACCCATTGATCCGGTTTTTAGCCCTCCCTGCCCAATTAATGCTGCTTGTTGATCGCCGATGATAATGGATAATGGTATGTCCGTTTCAAACAACGTCCCGTAATTATTTTTAATGGGGACAAGGGGAGGCAAACAGGTTTGCGGTAATTGGAATAAGTCTAGGGCAAAAGCGGACCATGCCCTTTTTGAGATATTGTAAACTAACGATCGACAGGCAATGGAATCATCAATCCCAGACAATCCAGTAATCGCCTGTGCAAGAAAAGCACTCAGGGGTCCAAAATATAAATCCCCGTTATTTACGCGCCTCTTGAGTGACTGATCCTTTCGAATCAAGTGCAAAAACTTTGGTCCTCCGAAATGGGCACTTAAAGGAGTGCCTGTTATTTCCCATAATTTTCCTCCAAACTCTTTAAACTCTTTTGCAATCCCGTATGCGCGACTATCCTGCCAACTGAGTGCAGGTGTGACGGGCTTACAGGTCTTTTTTTCCCAGAAAAGAAATGTGGATCTTTGAACCGCCATCCCCGCCCGATGAATTTCAGTTTTACCGGATTTCTGTACCATTTCTTGAAACAGTAGTTTTATTGCATTAAGGATTATAGATGGATCACTTTCAACGTGAAACTGCTTCGGTCTATATAATTCATGTTTAATCTTATTGCTGTGAAGAAATTGCCCATGTGCGTTGAATAAAAATGCTTTTGTGGATGATGTTCCCTGGTCGATGACTATATAATTCATTATAAAAACTTACCTGAGATTTCTTAACATAGGAACTATGAGACTAATAATACCGCATAGTGCAGCACCAACTCCAATCCCTAGAAATACTAATTTTACTGATATAATGGAAGTGATAACACCCACCAAAACCGATGAAACAGCTGTCGTTCCCACAACTCCTAAGTGAACCACAGAAAATAACCGGCCATGATACATATTTGGAGTGTGTAATTGAATGATGGATGTCCTGCTGACCATGATTAAAGGAATGCCAATCCCATGGAAAAAAATCATAACCATTGCCAACTCTACAGTATTGGCCCAATAAAGAAAGGAATAGGTGATCCCATCCAAAAACAACCCAATTGACCAGATAATTCCATTGGATAATTTCCCGTTTAATTGGGCAACAATTATGGATCCACCCAATGCGCCTGCCGCCATACAGCCCTCTACAAAAGCAAAGTCTGATGCAGTGCCATTGAGCGCTGTTTTCACCAAGACCGGGAGTCCAACAATCGCTGGCCCCATGATGAATAGATTATTAATGAATGTTATAACAATCATCCAGAAAATAGGTTTTTGTGAAAAAAGATAGGAAAGTCCCTGTTTTAATTCAGACCAGTGGCTGTGATCTTCCGGCTGGCTAAAATGAATAGGCTGAGTGATAAAAAGTAAAAGCGCGAGACCCAAAAGGAAAGAAGCTGCGTCAACTAAAAATAAATATTTTATTGAAAGAATCGATAAAAGAATCCCGGCAAAAAAAGGCCCAATCATCCATGCAACGTGTCCGGACGTTATTAAAATCGTATTGATCTTTACAATTCGTTCCGGAGGAAATAACATAGGAATAAATGATTGCAATGCGGGCTGAAACAATGTGTTGAAACAACTTCGAATAAAAGCAAATCCACAAATCAGCCAGACATTTTCGTGTCCATACCATAATACCAATGGAATCAATAAAACTGTTAGAGCTTGACCTGCGTTAGAAAAAATCATCAGTTTAAATCGATTCATTCTATCTGAAAAGACGCCTGCATACAATCCAAAGATCAAGGCTGGTAAATAGGCGCTCATAGCAATGATACCCGTAATGACTGTGGAATGGGTCATATCCAGCACAAGCCATAGTAGTGCCAGTTGATAAATAGCATCACCGGCCTGTGAAATGGCCTGTGCCAACCAAAGCAATATCAGGTTTTTCTTTTGGGTGTGTTTCATAAACTAGATTTAAACAGCGAAATTACTCCCAAAACATTTTTTACAGGCAATTTTTCATTTTAAATTGATGGCCTTTTAGAACTAAGAATTAAACACTATTGTAAAGGAGTACTACAATGACCTATATTATTTGTGAACCTTGTGTGGGAACCTGTGATACGGCTTGCGTAGAGGTTTGCCCAGTAGATTGTATCCATGGTCCCCATGATAAAACCGGAGCTGGTGCAGAAGCAAAAGTTGATGGTTTTGTTCCAGAAGAAACTGATTCTCTATATATTGATCCAGAAGAATGTATTGATTGTGGTGCTTGTGAACCGGAATGTCCTGTAGAAGCCATTTTTGAAGAAAGTGAAGTCCCCGATGAATGGAATAAGTATATTAAAATTAATTATGAATGGTTTGGTCAAGAATACTCAGGCTAATAGCGTTCTTCAGATTTTAATCATAAAACGGCTGTCGATTGGCAGCCGTTTTTTTTGCAAAACCTATCATGAATAAAGAACAGGTATTAGACCATTTAAAATCCATCAATTATCCAGGGTTTTCCAGAGATATAGTTTCATTTGGCATGGTTAAGGATGTTGCAATAAACGGCGATCAGGTTATTGTTCATCTCAATATTTCATCTCAAAATGAAAAGAAAAAACAGGAAGTTGTAGATGCGGTAAAAAAACAACTGTCAGGGCATTTTAACACTGTAAATATTGAACTCTCTGCTGAAACAAATCAGCAAGCCACTGCTCCCGTTGGAGATTCGCCATCGGTTTTGGGCAATGTGAAACATATCATTGCTATTGCCAGCGGGAAAGGTGGTGTTGGCAAGTCAACAGTTGCTGCAAATCTGGCCTGCGCAATGGTCAAGCAAGGGCAGAAAGTGGGGCTCCTAGATCTTGATATATATGGACCATCTTTACCTATTGTTCTTGATTTACATGACCAGCCTAAAATGACCCAAAATAAAAAGCTTATTCCACTGGAGAAATTCGGCATGAAAGTCATGAGTTTTGGTTTTATCAGCGGTAATGATACACCGGTGATCTGGCGAGGCCCTCTGGTATCACGCATGACTGAACAATTCTTTCGGGACGTTGAATGGGGAAACTTGGATGTAATGATTCTGGATCTTCCACCGGGGACAGGAGATATTCAATTAACCCTGACTCAAAAACTCCGAATGGCCGGTGCTGTCATTGTTACAACCCCCCAAGATATGGCCCTGTCAGATGTACGGAAAGGGGCAGATATGTTCCGCAAGGTGAATACACCCGTGCTGGGTGTAGTTGAAAATATGTCAGGATTGGTCATTGAAGGTGAAGTGGACACTGCTGTTTCAACCATTCAAATCAATGGCAGCCAGGTACAGGTGAATCATGCTGGAAAATTCAGTTTCATAATGGATCTCTTTAAAAAAGGAGGCGGTGAAAAGGAAAGTGAACGATTGGGTGTGCCTCTTCTGGGTAAAATTCCCCTTTCAGCAGACATAATGTCATCTACGGATGCTGGCACTCCACTTGCGGCGGCAGACCCGGTTTCAAGCTTAGGGCAAATCTATCTGGATATTGCTGAAAAACTCTTATTATCAATCCAATAATTATTAGATGGAACATTGAGGCATCCGTGCCGTTCCTTTGTCATATCAGAGATCATCTTGGGGATTGTAACCCGGTTGTATCCAGAAATTCCCCTAAGTAATTTCGCCCGATTTTTTCTCCGCCATCACTATGAAACAATCACTTAGAGACAATGTTCTATCGGGGCATATTCCTGACCATATAGCAATTATTATGGATGGTAATGGCCGCTGGGCGCGTGAGCGGTCTTTACCCCGAATTGCAGGACACAGGGAAGGGATCAATTCAGTAAGAGAGATTACCCGACTTTGCGGAGAAATTGGGGTAAAACATCTCACGCTTTATACATTTTC
>Ga0208522_1001391_pt1 | contig 15613 bp, 15 predicted proteins | sample ETNtaG_25_FD_185763 | JGI IMG/M metagenome (GOLD analysis project Ga0208522, IMG submission 185763) | Marine microbial and viral communities from oxygen minimum zone, Eastern Pacific Ocean - ETNP201302SV86 (SPAdes) (version 2) | ecosystem: Environmental > Aquatic > Marine > Oceanic ... | reverse complement strand
ATCAACGCATGCCGTCACGCTTTGATCCAGATCAGTGGGGAGATTGCATGAGCGCACCTTCCGCACTATTTCGGGCGCAGGACACAAACACACCAAGGACGCCGGACTATTGCCGCAGCTTGACCAAAACAGCGCGACCACCCTGCAAAGGGCCCGCCGCTTCTCGGTGGCCCCGATGATGGATTGGACGGATCGGCACTGCCGTTTCCTCCATCGCCTGTTGACGCGCCATAGCCTGCTGTTCACTGAAATGGTCAATTCCGGCGCCATCGTGCATGGCGATGCTGAACGCCATTTGCGCTTCCACGCTGTCGAACATCCGGTGGCGCTCCAGCTTGGCGGATCCGACCCCGCAGAACTGGCCAAGGCGTCCGCGATTGCTGCGACCTTCGGCTACGACGAGATCAATCTCAATGTCGGGTGTCCGTCCGATCGGGTGCAGTCCGGTCGTTTCGGCGCGTGTCTCATGGCCGAGCCCGACCTGGTGGCCACCTGCGTTCGCGCCATGCGCGATGCCACTGACCGGCCGGTAACCGTCAAGTGCCGGATCGGTATCGATGATCAGGATACCGAGGAGAGCCTTGATCGCTTCGCCGACGCCATGGTCGAAGCGGGCGTTGACGCGCTCTATGTCCACGCCCGAAAGGCCTGGCTGCAGGGGTTAAGTCCCAAGGAAAATCGAACAATTCCGCCGCTCGACTACCCGCGCGTGCATCGGCTGGCCAAGCGGCTTGCGCCGCTGCCGACCATGATCAATGGCGGTATCGAAACGCTCGACCAAATAATGGAGCATCTCGACCATATGGATGGCGTCATGCTGGGGCGGGCCGCCTATCACAACCCCATGCTGCTGGCCGAAGTCGACGCCCGTGTCTTCGGTGACTCTCATCCGGTTCCAGACCTGGCCGGGATCGTGGCGCTGATGGCGGAATACGCGGAGAGTGAGTTGCAGGCCGGTGTCCGCCTCAACAACACCGCCCGCCACATGCTGGGACTGGCCAATGGCCGGCCAGGCGCACGCCAGTTCCGCCAGATCCTGAGCGTCGACGCCTGCCGCCGTGGTGCGGGGCCGGAAGTGTTTGGCCGTGCACTGGCGGCGGTGGAAGAGCGGGCTATGGCGCCGGCGTAGCGCTGGCCATCTTTCGCTTTATGGTGGAAGGTTTTCGTTTTCATTCGATTTTGTTTCGGATCGCGGTATAAGCCACCCTTCGGTTGACGTTCCAAACAGCCAATGGGGGGCAAAATTGCTGAACAAGAACCTTCGTCTGTTCCACCTGGGATGGGTCATCATTCTCGTCGGCGCATTGCTTGCGCACTTCATTCAGACATCAGGCGGCATATCCATTCGCGATATCCGCTTCAACGGCAACAACGGCCAGGTCCTGAGCGGCCTGCTATACGTGCCTCCGGGCGTCTCGGCGGAAAACAAGGCCCCCGCGATCCTGGCGGTGCACGGCTATATCAATAGCCGCGAGACCCAATCCGGCTTTGCGATAGAGTATGCTCGGCGGGGCTATGTCGTTCTGGCCCTCGATCAGTCCGGACATGGCTATTCCGACGGTCCGGCCTTCGCCAACGGCTTTGGCGGGCCCGGCGCACTGGCCTATCTACGCGGTCTCGACATCGTCGATACCGACAATATTGGCCTTGAAGGCCACTCCATGGGCGGCTGGACCGTGCTTGCGGCGGCGGCCACCATGCCTGACGCGTACAAGTCCCTCGTGCTCGAAGGCTCGAGCACCGGCGCACCCTTCGCCATGGAAGGGACCCCGGAATGGCCCCGCAATCTTGCGGTCGTCTTCTCCAAATACGACGAATTCTCGCAGCTGATGTGGAATGTCGATCGGGCCCAGGACGTTGCCGACAGCCCCAAGCTGCAGGCTGTCTTTGGTACTGATCAGGCCGTGGTGCCTGGCGAGGTCTATGGCGATATCGCCCAGGGCACGGCCCGCATTCTCCACATGCCCAACACCACCCATCCGGGCGATCACATCTCTCCCGAAGCCATCGGCTACTCCATCGACTGGTTCGCCGAGACACTGGATGGGGCCGAGCCCTTGCCGTCTTCTGACCAGATCTGGTTGTGGAAGGAAATTGGCACACTGATCGCGCTGGTCGGTTTCGTGGTGCTGCTGGCTGGCACGTTTCAGGCGCTTCTGGGGACCCAGGCCTTCGCTCACCTGCGCAACACGCCGGTCAAGGCGGCGCATTCCGAGCGTGGCGCCAAGTGGTGGCTCGGGTTTGCGATCAGCGCCTTTGTGCCGGTGCTGACCTACTACCTGTTCTTCGGCTGGGGTGAGCAGCTTTTCCCGGCCTCAGCGTTGCTCCCGCAGACGATTACCAGCCAGATCGCCTTCTGGGCGGTGCTGAACGGCCTCATCGTCTTCCTGGTCGGGTTTGTGCTGCGGGGGGAAAAGGTCGACGCCCGCGGCAATATCCTTGGGTCCATCCTGATCGCGCTGGCGACGGTCGGCATCGGCTACCTGTTTGTCCTGGCAGCGGATTTCCTCTTCAAGATCGACTTCCGCTTCTGGGTCGTGGCACTCAAGCCCCTCAGCCTGGTTCAGGCCAAGATTGCGCTGGTCTATCTGGTGCCGTTCACCCTGTTCTTTGTGCTGGCGCTACGCGGCCTGCATACCGGACTGTCGGTGGCCGGGGACAGCCGCCTCAAGCAGTACCTGTCCAATATCGGCGCGTTGGCGCTGGGCTTTCTGGTCTTCCTGGCATTCCAGTATGGCTGGTTGCTGTTTGCCGGTCATCTGTTCAGCATCGAGGAACCGCTGAACACGGTGATCGCCATCCAGTTCCTGCCACTGATGACCATCATCGCCTTCCTGTCGACCTTCACCTATCGGCGAACCGGCAACTATTTGCCGGGAGCGTTCATCAATGCGCTCTTTGTCACTTGGTACATTGTGGCGGGTCAGGCCACCCAGTTCCCGGTGAGCTGACAATCTTGGGGCGGGCCTGCTGGCCCGCCCTTCTTCAATCCACCAGTTCCAGAGAATTCTGCGTCACGCTGTAGCGGCTAAGCGTTTCGAGAAACGTCATGCCGAGCAGGCTCGTTTCCAGCGCCCCTGGCTCCGTGACGAAAGCCGTCAGGTTCTGCCGCAAGATGCCACCCACCTCGATGCTGTCGAGCCGGGTCCGCGCAGCCAGTCCCTGACCATTGGCCGTGGACACCGGCACGGTGTAGCGTAGTCCTTCAACATTTATGCCCGCCGCTTGCGCATCGGCGATGGTCAGAACCACCGCGCTGGCGCCGGTATCAAAGATCATAGGCGTGGTATGCCCGTTGATCGTGGCGTTGACCTCGAAGTGCCCGCTCATGCCGCGACGGAAGATTGCCGTTCCGGCCTCTTCATCCACCAGGGCAACGCCGGGCTGGAATTCCCCCGCCACCCGTCCGACGACACCAAGCAGTTCATCGCGATAGGCATAGGTCACCATGGCGACGCCAAACAGGCCCACCCATAGCACCACTCCGCCGATCAGTTCGGACACCTTGTGGCGACGTGTGAACAGGCCGCCGGCAAAAATGATAAGGAGCACGAGCAGCGGCACCAATTGTGCCGTCTGCATCTGGTTCAGGCCCACCAGGCTCCCTGCGTCTGCACTGATGAGCAGCACGATGCCGGCGGCGATGATCAATGCGATGCCAATGAAGCCCATGCTGCGGTCTGCCCTCGAACCGGATACCCGTACCATAAAAGGTGCCGGCGCGGCGATTTCAAGACGCTTAGGCAAAGACCAGCAGGGCTGTGAGCGCCGCTATTTCCCCCAGCCCCGCGGCAGCGCCGATCAGGTCACCGGTCTGCCCACCCACCAAGTTCTTGCAGATGGCCGTCCAGCCCAGAACCACCAGCCCTACCAGCAACGCTGCAGCGACCACGCCGAGCAGGCTCGATGCCGGCGCGCCAATGACGAAGACCAGCAACAATGCCAGGGCCGCCCCAACGCCGAAGCGTGATGCAGGCAGGATTCCTGCCGAGGCCGAGGCGCCGTCTGACCGGGCAGGGGGCAAGGCGACCGCCAGCCACAAAGCGCCAGAGCGTCCCGCAATATTGGCCGCAAGCCATATGCCGGCAGCAGCCAACGGATTAAGCGCTGCCACGCTACCAATGGCGGTCACTCGCAGCATCAGAAACAGGCAGAGGGCCGCTACGCCATAAGTGCCGTGGCGGCTGTCTTTCAGGATCTCGAGCCGCCGTTCCGGCGTCGAGCCACCAAACAACCCGTCGGCCGCATCGGCCAGCGAATCTTCCATCATGCCGCCGCCGACCAGCGCCATGGCTGCCACGGACAATGCCGCGGCGAAGTAGCCGGGCAGGCCAAGCCACACCCCGGCGAGCAGCAGGACCGGGCCAACCCCCATCACCACAGAGGCCAGCGGCAGGGCCATGGCGATCCGGCCGAGATCAGGCTTTTCATGCGGCGTGTCGCCTGTTGGCAGCCGCGAGAAGAAACGCAGCGCCATGACCAGATCGTCTTTCAGGCCCAGTCCCCCGCGCGCCGGCTCAGGGGCGTAGGCATCGCGGTTGGCCGTATCCATCCGGTCGGCTTCTTTGGTTTCGGGGCCCCGCTCGCTCAATTGCTTTTCGCTCCGTAATGGGCAACAAGACGCGCGCCTTCCTACCATATCGCGCCGGACCTGCCATGCCACTCAACCCCGCCTTCGCTGACATTGTCGAATTGCTCGTGGCCGTGCCCGATGGCGATGAGCAGGCCGTGGCCGCTGTCCGCCAGCGCGACGCCCAACTGACCAAGCCCGCTGGTTCGCTGGGCCAGCTGGAAGGGTTGGTGGAGTTCCTGGCGCGCTGGCAGCACCGTTCCAAGCCGCGCCTCGACAATCCGATGGTCACTATTTTCGCCGGCAATCACGGCGTGACCGATCAGGGCGTTTCCGCTTTCCCGCGCGAAGTCACAGCACAGATGGTCGCCAATTTCACCAATGGCGGCGCCGCGATCTCGCAGATCTGCGGGCTGCATGAGATCAATCTGCGCGTCTTCGAACTGGCGCTGGAACTGCCCACTGGTGACATTACCAAAGAACCTGCACTGGATGACCAGATGTGTGCCGCCACGATCGCCTATGGCATGGAAGCGGTGGCCGGCAAGCCGGACCTGATCTGCCTGGGCGAAATGGGCATCGGCAATACCACCGTCGCAGCGGCCATCTATGCCGCGCTCTATGGCGGCTCCGGCGCCGACTGGGTTGGCCGGGGCACGGGCGTTGACGATGAAGGCCTCAAGCGCAAGGCCGATGTCGTTGACCGCGCATTGGCGCTGCACAGGACCGAAATCGACCATCCGCTCGCCATCCTCGCTCGCCTCGGTGGTCGCGAGATCTGCGCCATGCTCGGGGCGTTGGTGGCGGCGCGCCATCAGAAAGTGCCGGTCATCATCGACGGTTATGTCGCAACGACCGCTGCGGCCATCGCACATGCGGTTAATCCGGCAGCCATCAACCATTGCCTCTTCGCCCATGTTTCTGCCGAAGGCGCCCATGAACAGGTGCTCTCGAAGATGGGCCAGACCGGCCTGCTCGATCTGGGCATGCGCCTGGGCGAGGGAAGCGGTGCCGCCCTTGCGGCAGTCATGGCCAAGACGGCATTGCACCTGCACAACAATATGGCGACCTTTGAGGGCGCCTCGGTCAGCGGCAAATCTGTCTAGTCGCTATTTGACCGCCCCACAAATCCGTCTGGCCCCGGGACCAGTGTGAACAAGTTCACATTCATCTGGCTGCGGAATCGGGACGCTGCAGCCATGGCCAGCGCGTACAGCGTCTCGAGGTCCTTTTGCGCAAGCGCAGTGTTGAGTGCAGCGTGCTCGACCAGGAAGTTGAGGATGTAGCCTTCCGCCATTTCCTGTCGTTGCTGGTCGCTGAGCCTGAGAAAGCTCGGGTCGTTGGCAAAAGCCTGGCGCAATTGCCGCTGGATCGGGCGGCTGTCGACTTCGACTGCATAGGCGCCATTTGCCGCCACCCAGTTGAGCACCCAATAGGCGGTCAGGGCGTCGGCAACATTGTTGGTCGTGAGCCCATCGGGCGCAACCAGTTCTTGCCATATTTCGCTCGGACTACGTTCGGCAAACGCTTCTGCCAGATTGTCTCGCACCTCCGCCCCTGCGGACCACCGAATGCGCGAAAGAAACTCACGCTGCATCCGCGCCGATATGCTGGGGGAGGGCCGGTAGCTGGTATCGAACTCTGCTGCGTCCGCTGTTGTAGTAGGATTCTCGACCGCCTGAGGCAATTGCTGCGCATTGGCCGCTAGAGGCGTCGCCAGCAGCACGAGAGCAGTCAGAAATGGGCGTATGAGCATCGAGCCTCCAGACACGCGATCCTCAGTGTGATCGCGGCAAAATTTCGGCACGCAGCAATTGGCGGGGCAGTTTTCACCCGGCTTCCGAGTAGATTTCCAGCCGATTTCGCTTTTCCACCACGGGCGCCAGTGCATCCATGACCCGGGCGCGCGGGAAAGTGGCGATCACCTCGGTGCCGAAGCGCAGCTTGGAGAACAGATCGAACCGGCCCTGATGCAGGTCCATGATCTTTTGCACGATCGGCAGGCCCAGTCCGGCACCCTGTTCAGCGGTTTTCTGCGCTAGCGAACCTTGCCCGAAGGACGACAGGACGGTGGCGATTTCGGTTTCCGGAATGCCGGGGCCATTGTCCTTGACCGAAATGAGCTGCCCGCCATCGCCGCTGCGTTGCACCACCAGCACGATCTTGCCATGCTGCGGGGTGAATTTGATGGCGTTGGACAACAGGTTCAGCACCACCTGCCGGATGGCGCGCTCATCGCCCCAGATCTTGGGCAGATTGTCGCCCACGCTGAACACCAACTCGATATTCTTGGACTTGGCCCGCAACTCCATCATCCGGCGGCAGTCAGCGGCGATATCGACCAGCGAGACAACCTCTTCATTGAGCTCATACTTGCCCGCCTCGATGCGGCTGAGATCGAGCAGTTCGTTGATCAGATTGAGCAGATGCTGGCCGCTGGAATGGATGTCCCCGGCATATTCCTTGTACTGGGGCACCTGATGTGGCCCCAGCAGCTCCGATTTCAGCACCTCGGAGAAGCCGATAATGGCATTGAGCGGCGTACGCAGTTCATGGCTCATCGTGGCCAGGAACTGGCTCTTGGCGATATTGGCCTGCTCGGCATGCCGGCGGGCTTCATCCGACATGTTGCGCGCCTCTTCCAGCTCATAGATCAGTGTGTCTTTTTCGGCCTGGTGGGTGATGGTTTCCAGTTCCGAATTGTGAAGCTGACGCGCCAGATAGACAAAGAAGATCTCGCCGCAAATGGCCACCGCTGCCAAGGTATAGTTGAGTGTGCCGCCCAGCGCGATCAGCGAAATCGACACTGTCGCCGTTACCGGCAGCGTACTCATCAGGGTTGCCGGGGGAAGGGTGTGGGTTGCAATGGCATTGCTTGCGATGCTCACCAGCACCATGGCGAACATCACGGGAGCCAGGGCTTCGGGGTCGGTCACCAGGGTAAACAGAGCCAGCAGCGACAGCGCCAACCCGCCAAGGCTCTCCGCCGCCACAAAGCTGGTAGTCCACCGCGCGGCATTGAATTTGGCTAGGTCAACAGATTTGAATCGCCGGGCGGTGACCACCACGATCAACAGGCTCGAGATGACCAGGCCCGCCCAGATGGTCGTGACCATCAGCGGCACCCAGAAGCTCGCAACAATGGCCAGGATACTGACAATGGCGGCCATGGGCAGTGCCGCCCCGATCCGGGAGTCGGCATAGTCATGCATAAGTTCGAAGTCGAAATCCGCACGCGTTCCCGAGCTCGATGTCAGCCGCTGACGGGCTTCGAGCACGGCTTTCTGCGCTGTACGCTTGCCGTCATGTCCGGGGCGTTCACGGACACTGGCATCGTGGACCGACATGGAAGTCTTACTCATTTACTCGATACTGCGAACAAAAACGCGCTCGCGACGCTCTCGATCGACCTTAGGGGTGCCGTAGTTAACAGGGGGTGAAATCGCCTGGCAGATCGCAGGCCAACTTAATAAACGTCTGGCCACTCGCCGGCGGACGGGGTTAAGATGATCTTGCGGCGTTCGCCCGATTTCAATGCGCAATATTATTGCGCCCTACCTATGACTATGGCACTTGTGTTGGCGCTGGCGGTCAAAATATGCCGGCTGGATGAAATCTGATTTCACGGGGCGCAGATGGCTTTGGACAAGATCGACCGGAAAATCCTCACGCTTCTGCAGCGCGATGCCACCATGCCGGTGGCCGAAATCGGTCGCAAGGTCGGGCTGTCCACTACGCCGTGCTGGCGCCGTATCCAGAAGATGGAAGAAGACGGCATAATTCAGCGGCGCGTCGCCGTTCTCGATCCCGTCAAGGTCAATGTCGGTGTCACCGTCTTCGTTTCAGTCAAGACCAACGAGCACAACGACGCCTGGATGCGCAAATTCTCCGGCGTGATCGATGAATTCCCAGAGGTGGTTGAATTCTACCGCATGAGCGGTGACGTCGACTATCTCATGCGCGTCGTCGTGCCCGATATCGGCGCCTACGATGCCTTCTACAAGCGCCTGATCAGCAGGATAAATCTGACCGATGTCAGTTCCGCTTTTGCGATGGGACAGATTAAATACACCACCGCACTACCGCTCGACTTCGCCATCATCTCGGACGACGATAAATAGGCATTCAATGTTGCTTGGCTTTGAACACGTTGGCATGACAGTCAGCAACATGGAGCGGGCGATAGACTTCTACTGCGGCCTGCTGGGGCTGCACTTGAGGCTGCGCCGAACCACTGCGGGGGGCGAGCTTGCTTTTCTCGACGCCGGCGGTGGCATGCTCGAGATTGCTGCGCCTGCCCACGAGGTCGGTCCTTTTCGTGATGTTCCGCATTCGGAGGCGGGGTTCCGGCATATCACGCTGGCCTATGACGACGTCGATGCCATGGTGGAACGGCTTGAAGAGGCCGGCGTCTCCATCGTTGAGGGGCCCCGCGATGCCTACAATACCGAGATGATCAAGCGGGTGGTCTTTGTGCGTGACCCTGACGGCATACTGGTCGAACTGGTAGAGCGCGCCGCCGGGCGTTAGCGCTCGGCTGTAGTATCTGCGAGACGCCCCGCCGCCCACTCGGCCAAATGTGCGTCGCCATCGGCCAGCGCATCATTGAGCACGGCAAGGCCGATCCGCAACTGGTAGCAGCGCAGGCGGGCCTGATCCCTCAAGACCCCTGGCTCTTCCGCCTCGAAATAGCGGGCTTGCTGCTCCATGCAAGGGAGCCAGCTCCGCCAGAACAGTATGTTGGCAACGTCATATTGCGGATCGCCAATTCGCGCCTCCGACCAGTCCAGCACAGCGCTGATCGTGCCATCCTGAACCAGCACATTGTTGGAGCCGAAGTCCCCATGCACCAACCCCAGTACAGGTGGCAGCCCCGGCACATGCTGGACAATGAGGTCGGTCCATTGATGGATTTGCCGAGCGAGCCCGGGCGACACACCGCGCCATTCCAGTTCAACTACCGCTCGAACAAAATCCGGCCAGCACCCCAGGCTGCCGAACAAGGGGGAGGCGCCAAGGCGCTCCAGGAGGACCGCGTCCACCGCCGCAAGCTGGTCGAGGGTGCGGGCGACCGCCGGTCCATAGGCATATGCGCCATCCGCAGGCAATGACTGCAGCGTCTCGCCCGGACATCGCCGGGACACACAGACCCATTGATCGTCCAGCGGAAGGATGGCGGTCACCTCTGGCACGGCAATGCCACTGCCCGGCAGGACGGCATGGACCAGCCTGTCCACTTCGAATCCTTGCACCTGCCGGTTGACGCGGACGACGAACTGCTCGTCCGCCGCGTCAAAGGCGAAAGCCCGAGACTCTTGGCCTTCCGCCAGCTGCCAAAGTGGCCCGCGAGCGGGGAAGTTACGGTCGAGCAAATTCTCCAGCGAGTGCGCGGAGAATGCCGGTTTAGCCACCCGTGACGCTCATATGACGGGCCACCGCCGGTTCGGCCCGGCTGCGATCCAGCACGAAGTCATGACCCTTGGGCTTGATGATCATGGCGTGGTCCAGCGCCGCATCCAGCGCCGCAGCGCCACCCTGCCGCCAGGCATCGCGCAGATTGACCTGATCGTCCTGCCCCAGGCACAAAAAAAGCTGTCCGGTTGCCGTCAGCCGGACACGGTTGCAGCTCTCGCAAAAATTGTGGCTCATCGGCGTGATAAAGCCCAGTGTGCCGCCGGTTTCAGCAACATGCACATAGCGGGCGGGGCCGCCGGTACGCTTGTCCAGCTTGGTGAAGCTGTAGTGTCGCGCCAAGCGGTCATGCAGTTCCCGCAAGGGGAGGTAAGTGTCGACCCTGTCGATCCCGACTTCGCCCAGTGGCATGCCCTCGATCAGTGTCAGACCCATTCCGCCACCATGTGCCCATTCCATCATGGCCTCGATCTCGTCGTCGTTGACGCCGCGCATGGCCACCATGTTGATCTTGACCGCAAGCCCCGCCGCCTGTGCCGCGCCGATCCCGGCCAGCACGTCGCTCAGGCGTCCGCGCCGCGTAATTTGCGAGAAGCGGTCAGCATCCAACGTGTCGAGCGACACGTTGATGCGCCGCACGCCGGCCTTGAACAGCCCTTCAGCGTGCCTCTGGAGTTGGCTGCCATTGGTCGTGATGGTCAGTTCTTCCAGGCCATTGCCCAACCGGCCGCCCAGAGTGCGCACAAGCGCCATGATATCGCGCCGGACCAGCGGTTCGCCACCGGTCAGCCGGATTTTGGTTGTACCGCGCGCTATGAAGGCGCTCGCAATGGCCTCGACTTCCTCGAAGCTGAGCACGTCCTTCTTGGGCAGAAATGTCATGTCTTCCGCCATGCAATAGACACAGCGGAAGTCACAGCGATCCGTGACCGATATGCGCAGATAAGAAATGCGTCGGCCGAAACTGTCGATCAGGGGGCGTTGCTCGGGAAGCGAAACGGTCATGCCGCCAGTTTATCCCCCGCGGCGGTCAACGCAAAGCGCTCAAACGAAAAGAGCCGCCAATCCGGCGGCTCTTTTGATAAAACTTGTTCGTGTCAGTGACGGACAACGATCAGGGCGCCGACCTTGACGCGCTCATAGAGGTCGGTGACGTCGTCATTGGTCAGGCGGATGCAGCCCGAAGAGACGGCCTGGCCAATCGACCACGGTTCGGACGTGCCATGCACGCGGTAAAGTGTGGAACCGATATAGAGCGCGCGCGCACCCAGCGGGTTATCCGGACCGCCCGGCATATAGGCTGGCAGGTCGGGAACGCGCTTGCGCATGGCTGGGGGAGGGGTCCAGCCGGGCCATTCCGCCTTGCGCGTAATGCGGTGCGTGCCAGACCAGCGGAATCCATCGCGACCGACGCCGATGCCATACTTCATGGCCTTGCCGTCTTCAAGCACCAGATACAAACGGCGTTCGCCGGTCTCGATAACAATCGTACCGGGCTTCAAGTCGGTTGCATAGTCGACGACCTGCTTGCGGATCGGGCTGCCTCCGCTGCGATTGCCGCTGGCCGAGCGCTCCTCGAACTTGTTGGTGTCCGGATTGTACCAGAGCGCCGCACTTGACGGCAGTACAGAGCTGGCTGCCAGCAGGACCGCCATGCCAAACGCCAGTGCAATTCTTGTGATGCTCATGCTTCCACTTGCCCTCTCCAATACGTCGCCCTGATTCGGGCCCGCGACTATTTGCGCTACTTACTCGGTGTCGATTGGAGCTAAAAGGGTTCAGCCCGATTTCCGCCACATATGCGACATCATCGCCTTATTGTGTTGCTAGTCGGTTACACCTGCGAGTCACCAAAGCGTGAATGGTCGACTTTCGCAGGCTTGACAGTAATGTCGGGGCCCTGCCACACCCGCGCAAATTGGCAAAAGGACAGACCAATGAGCGATGCGCTGAAGCGCGAGGCCGCGGCCCGAGCCGTCGCCGAGATCACGTCGGGCATGAAGGTGGGGCTGGGAACAGGTTCGACCGCTCGCCATTTTGTCGAGTTGCTCGGTGATCGCGTCGCGCAGGGGCTCGACATCGTTGGCGTTCCGACTTCAGAGGCGACCGCGAAGCAGGCGCGCGAATGCGGCATCCCGCTCTCCGATCTCGATGCCCTGGAGCGACTGGACGTGACAGTCGATGGAGCCGATGAGATTGATCCGGCGCTCAACCTCATCAAGGGAGGCGGCGGGGCGCTGCTGCGCGAGAAGATCGTGGCAGCGGCCTCTGACGCGATGATTGTCATTGCAGACAGCTCAAAAATCGTCGAGGCGCTTGGTCGGTTTCCCCTTCCTATTGAGGTTAACCGCTTTGGCCTGGGCGCGACCAGGCATGCGATTGCCCGTGCCATGCGGCACCATCACGCGCAGGGTGAACTGCACTTGCGCACCACTGAAAGCGGTGAAGCCTTCCTCACCGATGGGGGGCATCTCATTCTTGATGCTTTTTTTGGCCGCATTTCGCAGCCAGAAGCCCTCTCAACCGAGCTACTGGACATTCCGGGCGTGGTCCAGCATGGACTGTTCCTGAAAATGTGCCGCAAGGCTTATGTGGCAACGCCGAATGGCGTAGAAACACTTCTCGAAAGCAATTGACCAGCGTGGGACGAGACAAGATGGCATTGTGGAATATTGGAAACTGGGCACGCGGTGCCAAAATCATGGCACTGGCTGCACTGATTGCTGGATCAATTGCGGCCGTGGTTCCGGCCTCTGCCCAGGAAGTGCCCCCTGAGCAGCTTGAGATGGCGCGCAAATATATCGACCTGACCGACCGCGGCGCGGTGTTTGAAACCACAATTGTGGAAATGGGCATCGATACGATGCGCCAGATCATCACCCAGAACCCGGAAATCCAGGAAGAAACCAGCGACGCCATCGGCGAGGTCATCAAGACCTACAACGGCCGCAAGGGCGAACTGCTCGATCAGTTTGCCCGCGTCTACGCAATCTACTTCACGCTCGAGGAACTGACTGAAATCGTCGCTTTCTATGAGTCCCCGGTCGGCCAGAAGCTGGCGACCGCCAACTCCGAGCTGAACGCGGACGTTCGTCGCGTGCTGCAGGTCTATACCAACAATCTGCGCACGGAGTTCTTCGCCAAGGTGCGCGCCGAACTGCGTGGTCAGGGCATCGAGCTCTGATCCTCCTGCCCTGCCGGACATTGACCCCGCCTTGTGCGGGGTCTTTTTTTGTGCGAAGCCCGACCTATATTCATCGGCATTAGACGATATAAGGCCGGCATGTTTTGATGCGCCGAACCGAGCAGGGGACTGAAATGGATTTCGACTACGATCTGATCGTCATTGGTGCCGGTTCTGGTGGCGTCCGAGCCGCTCGCATGGCCGCGACCTATGGCGCCAAGGTGGCTATCGTAGAAGAGTTCCGCGTGGGCGGAACCTGCGTCATTCGTGGCTGCGTTCCCAAAAAGCTGTATGTCTACGCCGCTCGTTTCCGCGATCAGTTCGATGTCGCCGAAAGCTTCGGCTGGCAGGTAGATGCCAGCTTTGACTGGCCCACGCTGGTAGCGGCCAAGGAAAAAGAAATAGCCCGGCTCGAGCACGCCTATGCCAGCAACCTGGAAAAGCCCGGTGTCGAGATCATCCGCGACCGCGCCGTCGTTACTGGGCCGAACGGCATTCGTCTGCTCCGCAACGGCCGTGAGCTGAGCGCCAAATACCTGCTTGTGGCGACGGGTGCTCATCCCTTCGTGCCCGATATCCCGGGCGCCGAATTCGGAATTACCTCCAACGAGGCCTTCGATCTGCCTACGCTGCCCCATTCAATCCTGATCGAAGGCGGCGGCTATATCGCTGTCGAGTTTGCCACCATCTTTGCCGGGTTGGGCGTCAACACAACGATTATCTATCGCGGCGATTGCATCCTGCGGGGCTTCGACGAGGATATGCGCCGCGGACTTGAGAATGGACTGATCGAACGCGGCATCCGCATCATCTATCAAACCACCATCAAGTCGCTGGCCAAGACCGGAGATGACATCACCGCGACATTCAGCGATGGCGTCTCCGCGCCCTATGGTGCGGTCATGTTTGCGACCGGCCGCCGTCCCAATGTCTCCGGGCTTGGCCTGGACGCCGCAGGCGTCCAATTGACCGAACACGGATCGATTGCCGTGGACGAGTATTCGCGGACCTCTGTGCCGTCCATTTATGCCGTTGGTGACGTCACCGGCCGGGCGCAGTTGACCCCGGTCGCCATCCGCGAAGGCTGGTATTTCGCTGAGACGGTCTTTAACAACAACCCGCTCAAGGTCGATCACTCGCTGATCCCGACCGCGGTATTCTCCGAGCCAGAGATCGGCACGGTGGGCCTGACCGAATACGAGGCCTCTACCCACGGGGATATCGATGTCTATGTGGCTCGCTTCCGCCCGATGCAGAACACCCTCTCCGACCGCACCGAGCGCATGATCTTGAAGCTCATAACCGAAAAGGATGAGGGCAAGGTGCTAGGCGTTCATCTTCTGGGTCCAGGGGCCGCTGAAATGATCCAGCTCGTCGCCATCGCCGTCGGCATGAACGCCACCAAGGCCGATTTCGACCGCACGATCGCCCTGCATCCCTCGGCGGCAGAAGAGCTCGTGACTTTCAAGACCCCGAGCTACACCTATCGCGATTGCAAGCGCGTCTGACCATTCTGCTTGGCACGGGCGCTCTGGCTTGCTAGATCGCCCCCATCTCCTCTGCCGGCGTAAGCGAGACCGATCATGACCACCTGGACCCCCAGCTCCTGGCGCGACAAGCCTATCAGGCAGGTCCCCGCCTATCCCGATCCGGCGGCCCTTGCTGATGCCGAGCATCAGCTCTCAACTTTCCCGCCCCTGGTCTTTGCCGGCGAAGCGCGTGATCTGAAGACCCGCCTGGCAGCGGTCGCACGCGGAGAGGCCTTCCTGCTCCAGGGCGGCGATTGCGCCGAGAGCTTTGCCGAACACGGTGCTGATCATATCCGCGACTTCTTCCGCGTCTTCCTGCAAATGGCCGTGGTCCTCACCCACGGCGCATCCAAGCCCGTGGTCAAGGTTGGCCGCGTGGCGGGCCAGTTCGCCAAGCCACGCTCCGCCGATACCGAGACCATTGATGGCGTCGAATTGCCCTCCTATCGCGGCGACATTATCAACGATATTGCCTTCACCGAAGCGGCCCGCGTCCCCGATCCCAACCGCCTGCTGATGGCTTATCGTCAGTCAGCCGCGACGCTGAACCTGCTCCGTGCCTTTTCCATGGGCGGATATGCCGAGCTGACCCGCATCCACGAATGGACCATGGGCTTCATGAAAGGGTCGAGCTGGGATGCGCGCTTCGAGGAAGTGGCCCGCCGTATCGACGACGCCATCACCTTCATGTCGGCCCTCGGCATCACCCCCGAGAACACGCCAGCGCTCAAGCAGACCAGCTTCTTCACCAGCCACGAAGCCCTGCTGCTCGGCTATGAGGAGTCACTGACCCGTCGCGACTCCATCACCAATGACTGGTACGCGACCTCTGGCCACATGCTCTGGATCGGCGACCGTACGCGCGATCCTGACGAAGCCCATGTCGAATACTTTGCCGGCATCAACAATCCGATCGGC
>Ga0208522_1001386_pt1 | contig 15643 bp, 13 predicted proteins | sample ETNtaG_25_FD_185763 | JGI IMG/M metagenome (GOLD analysis project Ga0208522, IMG submission 185763) | Marine microbial and viral communities from oxygen minimum zone, Eastern Pacific Ocean - ETNP201302SV86 (SPAdes) (version 2) | ecosystem: Environmental > Aquatic > Marine > Oceanic ... | reverse complement strand
CATGAAGAGCATGAAGAGCATGAAGAGCATGAAGAGCATGAAGAGCATGAAGAGCATGAAGAATTAGCTATCAAAAATAAGTCTTTAATGGAATTTCAAAATCATTTGCAATTATTTGAGCTCCCTGTTGGCGCAGAGTGCGAGCTAAGTTCATTTAAATCAGAGTTTCACAATGTTTCGACAGAGGGAGATCACAAAGATATCGAGCTATCCTATGAATTTTATTGTAATGAGCCTAATTTATTAAACGGCATTCAAATCAATGCTTTTGATCGATTTGATGACTTGCAAATGGTAAATTTTGATGCGATTATAAATAATCAAGGATTCACTAAGAGTTTTAACTCACTAGAAGCTAAAATCACATTCTAAAATCGAAATTCTGATGTTAAAAGCAACTGGCCTAAAATATAGATATCAATATGGTAACACGATTCAATTTCCAGAAATTGAGATCGAGAGAGGTCAGCGCCTATTGATTAGTGGGTTTTCCGGCTGTGGAAAGACAACCTTACTTAGCTTAATTGCAGGTACCCTAAAACTTCAAGATGGCGACATTACTTTTGATAAGCATGAATACTCAAAAATGTCTTCAATACTTTTGGATAAATTTAGGGCAGATCATATTGGCTATATTTTTCAAACACTTAATCTTATACCGTTTTTAAGTGTTTCAGAAAATATTGCTCTTGGAATTAAGTTTTCATCAACTAGGAAATCTAAAGTTAATGACTTGAGCCAAGAGGTTGTTAGACTGATTACTTCTTTAGGTTTAGAAGAAGAGATTTTAAATACGCCAATCGATCATTTAAGTGTTGGACAACAGCAAAGAGCTGCTGTTGCCAGAGCATTGCTGGGCATGCCAGATTTAATTTTGGCAGATGAGCCCACATCTGCACTTGATAACGATACAACAAAAAAATTTTTACGCGAGGTTATGAATACTTTTGACCCATCCCATCAAGCAATAATAATGGTTAGTCATGACCTTTCTATCGCATCATATTTTGACACTGTTATAGATTTTAATAAACACAATGCTTAGTCTATTATTGAAATCAATTCGCTCAAGAATAATTCCTACGTCACTAGTCACAATATCATTAATGGCATCCATGGTTCTGCTCTTAAGTATAGAGAGAATTCAACAGGGTGCTGAAGAAGGATTTAATCAAAGTATTTCTGGAGTTGATGCAATTATTGGACCAAGGTCTAGTTCTCTTGAGTTAGTTTTATATACAGTATTTCACATTGGCAGACCAACGAATAATATCACGACTAAGACAATTGATGACATCAGGCAGAGAAATGATATCGATTGGATAGTTCCAATTGCATTAGGAGACAGTCATAAAGATTTCAGAGTAGTGGCAACTGAATCAAACTATTTTGAACATATTAAATATGCCAATAATAAATCGCTAACACTTTCAAAAGGAAAGGTGTTTTCTGATTTATCTGAGGTTGTATTGGGTGCAGACGTAGCCGAGAAACTCAATTATATAGTTGGTTCAAAGATTCAAATTACACATGGATCAACTGAGTCAACCTCTAATAAGCACGATGATTTTTTATTTGAAATTTCTGGAATATTAAATAAAACAGGTACACCTATAGACCAAGCTGTTTTTTTAGATTTAAAAGGTTATGAGTTGCTTCACTTAGGCTGGAAAAGCGGAAGAAAGGTTTTTAGTCTTGATAAGATTGATTTATCAACTATTCCGAAAGAAGATTTGAATCCAAAAACCTTAACTGCTGCTTTTGTTGGCCTTAAATCAAAATTAACTTTATTTAACTTTACAAAGAGCATCAGAGAATATCCAAATGAAGCAATATCAGCTGTTATACCTGGGATTGCATTATCCGAGTTATGGTCTATTGTTGGATTAGTTGACAAAGGTTTTCAGTTGCTTAGTTGGATCATCATTGCCATCAGCTTGATAGCAATGATTACTTTAATTATTGCCAGCTTAGAGAATCGAAAACATGAAATGACAATTTATAGGGCAAATGGTGCTTCTCCTAGATTTTTATCTGGAATGGTAGTTTATGAAGCTCTTTTTATTGGATTGGTTGCAATTTTTGGTGCAATTATTCTTGTATCAATTGTGACCTATTTTGCAACGAGTCAGCTAAATTCAACTTTAGGCATTTCCCCTGCATTTAAGTGGATTAGTTTTGGCGAAGTCAAGGTATTTAGTATCATCTTACTGGCTGGAGTTTTGAGTAGTTTGATTCCAGCAATCATGGTTTTCAGAAAAAATTTACATCAAACCTTAAATTAAATCTTATGATACAAAAAATATTTGCAACCTTTTTAATTTTTTTGTCAGTAAATTCTTTTGCTATCGTGGTTACTGATGAATACTTGTCAACACTTGTAAGTAATTGGTCAAGACTTGAACCAGCTGGAGCCTATGATTTCATTCCTGAAGATTTATCCTATGAAACTTATATGGACCCAGACTTTCTGGCTAAACTAGATGAGGCTGGTAAAAAACTTAATAATACATTAGAAGGTCAAGACATTGCGCTTCCTGGGTTTATGGTTCCAATTGAATTCAAAGGCACTAATGTCAGTAAGTTTTTACTTGTCCCAGAAGCTGGACAATGTATTCATGTTCCACCTCCTCCTTTAAATCAAACCCTGCTTGTGGATGCGTCAAGTGAGCCAACAAAATTGAGGGATCTGTATATACCAATAATCGTTTACGGCAGAATATCTGTAGGCTCGCAAAGTTTTGATATTGCAGACAGTGGCTATACTATTACTGACGCTGTTATTGAGACGTTGTCTTTTAGTGATGAGGCTTATATTAATAATATAGAGGATAATAATGATTAGCAGATCAGAATTGACCTCTAAATGTTTGGATTCAGGAAGGAGTGCAACGCCACAAAGAATGACTATTATCGATGCACTAGATTCTTCAGGGAAAAATCTATCTGCATATGAACTGTTAGACTTGCTAAATGATAAAGGACAATTATTTAACATTAGCACAATTTATAGAGTCTTAGATTTTTGGATTGAAATGGGCATTGTCCATAAAATGAATTCAAGTAATACTTATCTAATTTGCAATGACAAACATACACATCACTTTCATTTGTTGCTTCAATGTAGTAACTGTCAATCTGTAGAGGAATCATGCCAGGTATCCGAGCAGCTGTCCTTGCCAGAATCAAATAAGTTTTCAATTAAGGATGGACAAGTTATAGAATTTCTTGGGCTCTGTAATAATTGCAAATAATTATTAACGATATAGTTTTATCTTTAGTATAGAAAACCAAGGTAAATGATTAGTATCGCTCATACATCAAACGAATTTGTACTTTGACTAGTTCTAATTGAATTTTATTGTAAGTTTTAAAGTGTGAATGCCTACCATACTCCAATCATGACGCCATCATCGCTCGTGTCATCTCTGTCTTTAAGAACAAGCTCCTCTGTTACTGTTACCAAATTCTTTCTGTTAATAAGCCTTTGAAGAAGCAAGTCTTTTAATTCGTCTCTCACTTCTGAGTATTTAGCTGTTTGTCCCAGGTCATGAAACTCATCCGGATCGTTTATTAGGTCAAAAAGCTGTGGAGGAAATCCTTTGAAATATATATACTTCCAATTGTTGGTTCTGATCATATAGGCTCTTGCATCAGTTGCCCCAAGATTAAGAAATTTTCTCTGATGATAAAAGGCATAATCTATTTCACTAAAGACGGCATCCCGCCATTTTTTTTCATCATTCCCTCTTAGTATTGGTAGTAATGATTTTCCCTCTAGACGATGCTGACTAGAAGTATTTTCAGTAGCATCTAAAAAGGTTGGTAGTAGGTCGATTGCTTCAACTAATTTTTTATTTCTGCTCCCTCTTGATATATCTGCCGTTTCACTGGGGTCATAGATGATCAAAGGAACTTTAACGCATTGTTCATGAAAAAATTCTTTTTCACCAAGCCAGTGGTCACCAAGATAATCACCATGGTCAGATGTAAATACAATCATTGTGTCATCCATTTTTCCATTTTTTTCGAGAAACTTAAAGAGCCTTCCTAAATTATCATCAATTTGTTTAATTAACCCCATGTATCCAGTAATTACTGTTTCGCGAACCTCCTTTCTAGAAAAAGTTTTAGAAACTTCGGCATTCATAAATGCCTGGTAAACAGGGTGAGCATCTTTTTTTTCAGAGTCATTTCTATGGACAGGGGAGAATTGACTTTCTGAATACATATTATGATATGGCGCTGGCGCTATATATGGCCAATGTGGTTTAATATATGATAAATGAAGAAACCATGGCCCGTCTCCAGAATCTTCAATATATTCTATCGCCTTATTGGTCATGTAGGCAGTTTCCGAGTGCTCTTCAGCAATCCTTGATGGTTTGTTAGAGTTTCTTAGTTTCCATCCACTCAATATTTCCCCATTCTCCCCTTCAGCAGAATTAGCCCACAAGTCCCAAGGATTCTCTCCTTCATACCCAAGCTTGTTTAGCCACTGATTATATGAAAGCGTCTTATTATGTTGCGCTTGATTGTCTGGGTGAAGACCGTCATCTCGCTCATAGGGGTCAAAACCTGACTCACTTACAATTAGGCCTATTTCTGTTTCTTTGGTAATACCAAGTCGCTCCATTCCATCAATGTCTGGTTCCATGTGCGTTTTACCAACCACGCCTACTCTCATTCCATGCCGCCTTAAGTAGTCACCAATAGTTAGCTCGCCAATTGGCAAGGGGACTTGATTTGAAGTAGAGCCATGACTAAAAACAGTTCTGCCAGTATAGGTACTTGCTCGAGAAGGACCGCATACCGGAGATTGAACAAAGGAAGATTCAAAAAGAACACCTTTGCTTGCTAACCTATCAATATTTGGAGTTTTAAGATTTGGATGGCCATAGCATGACAAATAATCCCATCTCAATTGATCTGCCATGATGAAAAGTATGTTCTTAATTTTGGCCACAAATGCTCCTTAATAAAGTTAATTTTATTGGCTATACATTAAGCTAGGAAGATATAAACATAATGCAGGAAAAGCAATAAGTAAAGCAATTCGAATCACATCAGTAATTAAAAAAGGAATTGTTCCAAACCATACTGTTTTAAGTGGTGTGTCTTTCATAACGCCTTTTATTACAAACAAGTTCATGCCAACTGGGGGTGACACCAAACCAAATTCAACAACAATAATAGCAAATATTCCAAACCAAATGGGATCAATACCTGCAGAAACTATTACAGGGTAGAAGACAGGTATAGTTAGAAACAACATGGCTAGAGAGTCCATAAGTGCTCCGAGAATTAGATAAATAATGCATATAACAAGCATTATTCCTAAAGGACTAAGATCTAAAAAATTTATATACTCAACTACTGTAAAGGGAAGACCTGTAACAGTTATCAAAAAATTAAATACAGCTGCTCCAGCGACAATAAGATACAAAGAGCCAGCAGTTCTAATTGTAGCCCAGGTTGCATCTTTTAAAAGTTTTATTGTTAGGTCGCCTCTAAGCATTAGTAATAGGATTACCAACATGACACCAACAGCCGCACTTTCAGTTGCTGTAAAAAACCCTAGGTATAAACCAGACATTATGATTGCAAATATAACAAAGACTGGAAGCACCTTTTTAATAGCAGAAACCCTTTCATCTAGAGGCATTTTTTTTCCACTACCACCTTCATCTGGGTATATATAAAGATAAACACGAATTGCAATCATATATAAAACGACTGCAATCAATCCAGGAATTAATGCCGCAAAGAAAAGCGCCTGAATCGATTGCTCAGTTAAGTAGGCATAAATCACCAACATAACGCTAGGAGGAATGATAATGCCCAGGGTTCCACCAGAGGCAATTGAACCACTTGCTAAAGCATCACTATAGCCATGTCTTTTCATTTCAGGCCCCGCCATTTGAGCCATTGTAGCTGCTGTTGCAATGGAAGACCCGCAGATCATTCCAAAACCAGCACAAGCGCCAATAGTAGACATTGCAAGTCCACCCTTATAATGACCAACAACAGCATACGCAGCATCATATAAGTTTTTTGATAAGTTAGCACTGTTTGCAAGATTTCCCATTAATACAAAAAGCGGCATTACAGATAGAGAGTATTTTGAGACAGCTTCATAAGGAGCAAACCCTAGAACAACAATTGCAGGATCAAAACCTGAAATTAATGCAAAACCAACAAAACCAACAAACAACATTGAAATACCGACTGGAACATTCAGAGCCATTAATGCCAATACGGTGGCAAAAGCTAAACCGCCATTAATTAATGAGTCTATATCTAAATCCATTAAAGAGCTCTCCATTCAGATTTTTTTTCAGAAATAGACTTCAAAAACCAGAAGATAATAGCTATGACGCTAATCAACAGGCCAAAAGCAATAAGATAGAAAAATGGATAAAAATATAATTCAAGTTCAATGGTTGATCTTCCGTCTTGGAAAAATGAGTTTGCACTAAGTAAGGTTGCATAGGTCAAGAGCGACATCATAATAAGCATCAATAAGAATCTAAAAACTAAAATGAAAATTTCAAATTTTCTTATTGATATATTGTTAATAAAGTCTGCAGAGACGTGTGCATTTAAATAAAAAGTTCTTGGCATTGCAAAAAACGCTACCATAGCCATTCCAATTTGGACAATTTCAATGGTGCCAGTAACTGGTGAATTTAAAAATCGCCTTCCAAAAACATCAAAAAAAGTTAATACTGCTAATAAGAACAATACTATGCAAGCCAATATTGCAGACAGGTCGACTATTTTTTTTATTATGTTTTGCATAAAATTAGGTTGCTTTGAATCTAGAGAATTAGTCGCTTGTTTACAAGTATTTCCTGTAAATGCTTGCTAGTGTGATTCAAATGATCAGTAATTAATTTACATGCTAACTCTGCATTTCTATCAAGCGTAGCCTGAAATATTTCTAGATGTTCTATAATTGGATCTCTTTTATGAGTTCGCATAGTTGCAGCTAGAAACCTGTATCTTTCTGATTGTTTGAAAAGAGATTCTCTCATGCTTAGTAGGTTTTTTGAGGGACAGGCACTAACTAGGGCCTCATGAAAATTTTTGTGAACTGATGGCCACTCATAACTAGGTAGACTTGTACTTTTGTCTGACGCTCTTTCAATTTTTGAAAGCTTGTGGTGAGCAAGAACTAAATTTGATTCCCATTCATCATCGCCTTCAGCAATTGACTTAGATAATGCCAGTGGCTCTAGAATACACCTTAACTCTGTTATTTCTAAAAACTCCTTAAGAGAAACCTCAGCCACAAAATAGCCACGACGAACTTGGCTCTTTACTAATCCATCTGACTTAAGCTGTGTAAGGGCCTCCCTTATTGTGCCAGAGCTATAACCAATTTCAGTTTGAAGTGTCTCAAAATCTAGCTTCTGTCCAGGATTAAGTAAGCCTTTTAAAATAGCACTTTGAAGAATCCCATAAGCAGATTCTGCTCGAGAAAGGCTTCCGTTTTCATGTTGAGATTTAAATTCAGATGGATCAATTTTGAATGTTTGCATTTACTAAACTCTTGTGACTTATTTAGCTTTAAGTATAAATAATAATGTTAAAAATAACAATATTATTAAAAATATATTCATTTTCGAAAATAATATTGATTTTTAATTTAGAATGGTTTACCATTAAATTTACAAAAAAAATTAAACGATTATGAAATTCATTTCTTTCAACTTAAAAGGCAGTCCTCGTTACGGTGTCACTGATGAAAATACCATAACTGACCTTACAGATAAAGTGCTTGGTGCCAGGACATTAAAGGATTTAATTTCAAAGAACGGAATTCCAGAAGCAAAAAAATACGCTTTAGAAAACCCTGGAAAAATTAATTATAACGAAACAGAGCTACTTCCGGTTATTCCAAATCCAGGAAAAATTATTTGTGTGGGGCTTAACTATCATAAACACGTTGTAGAGACAAATAGAACTATTGAAGAAAATCCAGTTATCTTTCATCGCTTCCCAGACAGTCAAACAGCACATTTACAGTACATTCAGAGACCACTAGCTTCTACTCATCTAGATTTTGAAGGCGAACTTGCAGTGATCATGGGTGATGCAGGGACTCATGTTAAGGAAGAGGATGCCTTAAAGCACATTGTTGGATTCTCTTGTTATAACGACGGCACTATTCGTGATTGGCAACAACATACAAGACAATTTGGCATGGGCAAGAACTTCCAAAAAACTGGGGGTTTTGGCCCGCATATGGTTCTAGCTGAAAACGTGCCCGACTATAAGGCACTTTCACTTCAAACTAGATTGAATGGAAAGATAATGCAAAGCGCGAATCTAAGCCAGCTTATTTTTGACATTCCTTTGTTGATTTCTTACGTTTCCAAGGCCCTACCATGGCGTGCTGGAGATGTTTTAGTCACAGGAACGCCTGGAGGTGTTGGCGCAAAAAGAAATCCACCTGTTTTTATGAAGCAGGGAGATAAGGTAGAGATAGAGATCTCAGATATTGGGATACTATCAAATGAAATTAATGATGAAATAATTCATGATTAATATTAGAAACAATATATAGGAGAATATTATGTTTAAAAAAACAGTAAAGTTGTTGATGCTGGGTGTGTTTTCTCTAGCATTTGCAGGTTCAGCTTCAGCTGAAGCTATAAAAATTAAATTAGCAACTTTTGAGCCAGGTGGTGCATTTATTGCAAGCAAAATTTTGAGCGCCTGGGCAGATAAAGTCAATGCAGAGTCAAATGGAGGGCTTGAGGTTAAGGTATATGCTGGAGGTGTTTTAGGTGGACCACCAAAGCAATATGATATTGTAAAAGGCGGAATTGCTGATATGTCATGGACCGTTCTAGGATATATTGGAGGTCAATTTCCTCTAAGTTCAGTTATTGAGTTGCCATTTTTAACCAGGACATCAAAAGCCGGATCAAAAGCGCTTAATACGCTATATGAAGAAGGGTATCTTGATAAAGAAATGGATGGAATTAAGCTTGTAGGGCTTCACTCTAACCCTGCATATCAGTTCCATATGAAGGATAAAAATGTACTTGAGGTTGGTGACTTGAAAGGTTTGAAAATGAGAGTGCCAAGTAAAATAGCTGGAACTATTCTTGCTAAGCTGGGTGCAACTGGAGTGTCAGTGCCTGCACCAGGAACTTACGAAGCCCTTCAAAAAGGCGTAGTAGATGGAACCCCTTTTCCTTACACTGCAGTTGGCTCATTTAAATTGTTTGAAGTTACCAAATATCACACAGAGGTCAACATTACTAATGCAACTTTTGGTTTGATTATGAATGAAGATAAATATAACAGTCTTCCTGATAATCTTAAAGAAGTGATTGACAACAACAGTGGTCACGCTTTTGGCGACTGGGCAGCATCGCTGATTGATGCCCAAAATGCAAAACTTAAAGCCGAAATTGCAGGACTTGATGGACATGTAATGTCTGAAGTTTCAGAAGCTAGTCTTCAAAGGTTTAAGTCTGTATTAGCGCCAATCGAAGCAGACTGGTTAGATGAAATGAAAGGTAAAGGTCTAGATGGTGATGCAGTTCTTAAAAGAGCAAAAGAAATCATAACTAGCATCGATGGCTGATAAGTAATAAAATACTAAGAGCTCTCTTTGGTTGACATTGCGAGCTCTTTTTATTGGAGGCTATTGGAATGGCTATAAACGCCCTTAGTTATATTGGAGTTAACTCCAACAAACTCAATGATTGGTCTGAATATTCTCAAAAATATCTCGGCATGCAACTGGTAGATAGAGGAAATGGCGCACTGAGTTTTAGAATGGATGATCAAAAACAACGCCTAGCAGTAACAAAAAATGAAGATGAAGGTTTGGCTTTTATGGGCTGGGAGGTTGAATTTAAGGAAGATTTACAGGTCTATGCAGAAAGACTTGAGGCAATTAATGTACCAGTATTCTACGGTAAATCAGATTTTTCTGATAAGCGCTTTGTAGAGGATTTAATTTATTTTAAAGACCCCCAAGGAAATCGAATTGAGCTTGTTTATAAGCCAATGAAGGATACTGACCCATTTGTTCCTGGACGACCTATTTCAGGCTTTAAAACTGGAGCATTTGGCATGGGACACGCAGTTATTCATGTGCAAGATGTAGAGTTATTGATACCTTTTTATCGCGATATTTTAGATTTTAAAATTAGTGATTACAGTAATACGCCAATTTCATTATGCTTCTTTCATGTAAATGGCCGTCACCATAGTTTCGCATTTTTTGGTTCAGGGAAGACAGGCTTCCATCACTTCATGATTGAATACAACAGTCTTGATGATGTTGGCCAAGGATATGATTTATTACAATATCAAGATAATGCAATTGCTTATACATTGGGAAGACACAGCAACGATTATATGACGTCTTTCTATTCACACACACCTTCAGGTTTTTTTGTTGAGAATGGATGGGGAGGTCGAATCATTGATCCGTCCTCATGGGAGCCTATAGAAACCTTTGAAGGTCCTAGTTTTTGGGGGCATGAGCGACTCTATCTTTCTGATGAAGAGAGACTTATGTTTCGTTCAAAAAGATTAGAAACAGCACTAGAAGGCAAGCAAGCACCATTATTGGTGGACTGTCCTTGGCTCTACTCTCAGGCGGTTAAAAAACAATGACAAACTAAAGCTCGTTTAAGTTAAAAACATGAAATCATATGATGTTGTTATAGTGGGACTTGGTCCAGTAGGTGGAACTATAGCTAATCTATTGGCGCTGAATGGACTGTCTATATTAATTCTAGAGCGTGAAAAAAGTATTTTTAATCTTCCTAGAGCGGTTCATTTTGATGATGAAGTTATGCGTATTTTTCAGTCTATTGGAATTTCAGAAAGGCTTGCAAGGCATACAATTATTAACAAAGGAACTAAGTTTGTAAATGCGGACGATGAAGTAGTGTTGGATTGGCCGCGTCCTCGATCTCGAACGATTAATGGTTGGTATCCGAGTTATAGGTTTCATCAACCTGACTTAGAAAGGCAGCTTCGTAGAGGCTTAAAAGACTTTAAAAAAGTTTCTATAAGACAGAATGCAATAGTTTTAAAAATAAAAAATATCGATAATCATGTAGAAATAGTGTTTGAAGACAGACAGACTAATCAACTTCATTCAGTAGAATCAAGCTACGTTATAGGTTGTGATGGTGCCGGATCAGTGACTAGGGAGCAAATGGGAAATAAGCTTGTAAACCTTGGGTTTACTCAGAAGTGGTCAGTAGTTGATTTAATTTTAAAACATGATAATAATAAATTGGCTGATAGAACTATTCAGTACTCAAATTCAAAAAGACCAGCAACCTACTGTCGAAATGTTGGAAGAAGAAGGCGCTGGGAGTTTGCTATTCATGATCATGAGGATGAAAAAGAAATCTTATCTGACAAATATATTTGGAATTTTTTAAAACCATGGCTACAGCCATACGAGGCAGAGTTAGAAAGAAAAACAATTTACACTTTTCAATCTGCTATAGCTATGAAATGGAGATCGGGACGTATTTTTTTAGCAGGTGATGCTGCACACTTAATGCCTCCATTTATGGGACAAGGCATGTGTGCTGGAATTAGAGATGCTTCAAATCTGGCTTGGAAGATTAGTCTTTGTTTAAAAAATGGTCATAATGAAAAACTGCTCGATACATATCAATCAGAAAGGTTTTCAAATGTTAAGGAATATATTCAAACAACAATGAGAATGGGTGAGTTTATTAACGATATTGGTACTTCAAAGATTACAAATAATATTTCCGAAAATTCTGATGGAACTATGAGTATGAAATCAATTCAGCCAGAACTTGGCCCTGGTCTTGGCAAAAAATCAGATAAGAATAGAGGAAAATCTTTCCCACAACTAACAATGAATAATGGCACAAGACTAGACTTGAAGTTCGCAAAGCAGCCAGTTTTGCTTTTGGATTCAGAGCTAAAAGATAATGAACTCAAGAGTAAAATTAAATCTTTTTACGGCCATCAAGTTGTAGGCTTGGCAGACCTATTAAATTATTATAATGCCAAGGCAATTATTGTAAGGCCTGATAGGTTTATTCTTGAAACTTGTCCACCAGGCTCTGATTTAAATGAGTTTATAAAAAATAAGCTAAACGAATTAAACATTGTTTAATTTGTATGTGCATGTTATTGATAATTTAACGTAAAGAAAAGGAGAGGAAAGTGTCGTTTTACCAGCCAATAGAATTACCAAAACTCATGGTCTCGCCAAACGGTTCAAGAAAAATGAAAAAAGACCATCCTGCAGTGCCACTTTCAATTTCTGAGATCGTAAGCACAGCTAAAAATTGCCACACTGCTGGTGCTGATGCGATGCATTTTCACGTGCGGGATAAAAACGGCCTTCATGTTCTAGACTCGGGGCTTTATAAAGAGGCGTTGGATGAGTTAGAAGCGGTTGTCCCTGAGATGCACCTTCAAATTACAACAGAGGCTGTTGGAAGATACACACCAGAAGATATGCGAAAACTTGCCTATGATGTTAGCACTCCTGGTATCTCAATTAGCACTCGTGAAATGATCCCATCATTTCGACCAATACAAGAGGACATAAAAATTTATCAATACCTCAGTGAAAAAGGAGTAAAGATTCAACACATCCTCTATGTTCCTGAAGATGTTGACTTGCTTGCTGTAGCGCTTGATCAATCTGGACTCTCAAAAAAAGGGGTTTGGTGCTTGTTTGTAATTGGTCACTACACAGGTAAAATCAGCTCACCAAGTAATATCCAGCCCTTTCTAGACAGAGCTAAAGCAAATGATATAAAAGCTGATTGGGCTATTTGTGCATTTGGTAAAGAAGAAGTGAGCTGTATTAAGAGCGCTATAAAACTTGGTGGAAAAATTAGAGTGGGGTTTGAAAACTCAATTTTTATGCCTGATGGAAAAATTTCCCCAAACAATGAAACAAAAGTAAAGGCAGTAAGTATGCTTTTTAATTGACAATTGCTAGTAAGATGTATCGGCTTTAATTGCTTGATAACCATTAATAAACCCTCCCTCACACATCAAACTAAATTTGGTCTTTAGCTCAAGTTGACTTATAATCCTAGTATGAAGAAACTACTCCTGCTTTTAATTCTATCCCTCTTCTCAGCCCAAAGTTTTGCTGGGTCTTGTCCTGACGGTAGTGAGCCAGTCAAGAGTGTTTCTGCGGATGGTACTTACTTTGTATACAATTGTGGCGGAAGCAGCAATAATACTTCTGCATCAACCAATTCTTCATCTTCAGCCTCAAAGTCATCCAGTAATCAGAGTTCTAAAGAAATTGACCGATTTGGTGGTATATCTGAGATACCAGAATCTGCTAACCCAAATTTTGAAACCTTACAATATTATCTTTATAGATACTTATATTCTTTTAACATTCACCCTTTTTGCGGACCAGATAGTAAAGAACTTCATTGTGAAAATAGCCCTCCACGTCACTCCCACCTTATTGAATCTTCTGAAAATCCATATCAATTTAACTCTGATCTTCGAGAAGATAGATATATCAAACAACAAATGCAAAATACTGCGCTATTGAGTTACCTGTTATATGAAGATGGCAAAATTGTAATCGATGAAATAACGCCTGAAGACAGGTTTGGTGACATGTTCAGAGACTCATCAAGATTTCACTCACAATCAGTTGCAAAAACCCTTATTTCTTATGTTGCAGGTCACGCAATATGTAAGGGATATATTGACAGCGTAGACTCAAGATTAAATGACTGGCCGGTACTTGAAAACACGCTTTATCATAATCAAAAATTAATTGATGTGTTGAATATGGCATCGGGCACCCAAGCATATTTTGATGGATCTAATAGGTTTACAAATTCAAGCCGATCAGTCACTAGCCCTACTGTTCAAGACATAATGCTAAACGAGTTTAAGGGTTCAAAAAAATCCAGCTCTATCTACAATTACAATAATTTAAATCCAAATATTGTTGGATCCTATCTTATTTATAAGATAGGTGATGATAAATTTCAAGAGCTTTTGGATGATGTTTTTAAGAAAAAAGCAAGAATCGAAGGTGATGTTTTCTTCCTTAAAAATGAGCGTGCAGAAAAAGATGATATAAGCATATGGTCTCAATTTTATGCAACCCGGTATGACTATCTAAGAATAGCAAAGGCTATGTTGGATGATTGGGAAAACGATAATTGTGTTGGAAAATATCTAAAAACCGTTCATGAAAGAAGGATACCAAAAAATGGCGTGCAAGGAACTACTGGAAGAGTTGGGTTGCCTTTTAGTTACGGTGGGTTTTTTCATACTGGCTATAAAGGAATGGGAAATAGACCTGTCATGGGAATGGATGGTTATGGAGGACAAACTATATTAATCGACTTTGAAAGAGGAAGAATTATTGCCACGCAAGCCATTCATGACAATATGAAGTTTCCCCAACCAGGTGGTATTGATTTTAAAAAAATATCATACGAAAGAATAAAAAATGGCAAGCCAAGTTCAAAAGCCAAACCACCTCCAGAACTTGTCATCGGTCCTCAGCAGGTTATCCTAGAGAGAGATGCCAAAAAAGAGACTGAGAAGAAAGCAAAACAATACTGGGACGATTATTATGATTGCACTGAGACTACTTCCGGCAAATCAAATATAGAAGCCTGTATCGATAATGTTGTTAAAAAAAGAGAAAAAGCAATAGATCCTAACGATATTAATTTATATGGGGACACTTTTAAGATGTCAGGAGGAACAGTCTCAATCCCAGAAAGTTCCAATCCAAATAATGAAACCTTAAGATATTTCCTTTACAAATATTTATATTATGCACCTAATTGTTGCCCCAAATTCCATACTGTTAAAGCTTCAAATCCTTATAACTTTGAGTTCGATTTACGAGAAGACGCATACATAAAACATCAAATGCAAACAACGCCATTGTTGAGTTACCTGTTATATGAAGATGACAAAATTGTAATCGATGAAATCACCCCTAAAGACAGGTTTGGTGATATGTTCACAGACTCATCTGTTTATCATTCAAGGTCAATGGGTAAAAGTATCACTTCTTATCTAACGGGCCATGCGATATGTGAAGGGAAAATTGAAAGTGTAGATTCCAGATTAGATGACTGGCCGATACTTCAAAATACGCTCTATCATAATCAAAAATTAATTGATCTATTGAATATGGCAGCAGGTGACCAAGCATACGTTAAAAATGATGATTTCCTTAATTCAAAACGACCAAATGTTTCTGTCAGTGGCTCATCAATTCAAATGATGATGAAAAATGAGCTCAAAGGCTCTAAAAAATCTTACGGTCAATACAACTATAACGATGCGAATCCAAATATAGTGCTGACTTATCTTTTGTATAAGTATGGCGAAGCAGATTTCAAGCGGCTTCTGGATGATGTATTTGCGAAAAAAGTAAGAATTGGTGATGAAATCTTAACACAAAAAAATGGAACTGCTAGAAGTGATGAAAAATCACTTATGCATATGTTTTTTACAACCCGTTATGACTATCTAAGAATCGCAAAGGCCATGCTTGATGACTGGCAAAACGATACCTGTGTTGGACAATATCTAAAAACTATTCATGATCGAAGGATTTCCAAAGATAACAGGCAAGGATCAGGTTTTAGACTTG
>Ga0208522_1001377_pt1 | contig 15687 bp, 19 predicted proteins | sample ETNtaG_25_FD_185763 | JGI IMG/M metagenome (GOLD analysis project Ga0208522, IMG submission 185763) | Marine microbial and viral communities from oxygen minimum zone, Eastern Pacific Ocean - ETNP201302SV86 (SPAdes) (version 2) | ecosystem: Environmental > Aquatic > Marine > Oceanic ... | reverse complement strand
TGTTTCAGAAACACCAGAATCTAAGACTGTTTCAGAAACACCAGAATCTAAGACTGTTTCAGAAACACCAGAATCTAAGACTGTTTCAGAAACACCAGATATTGATTCAGAATCTGACTAAGTATTAAAATAAGGGTTTTCAAGCAATAATCAAGTATGACTACTAAAAAACCATCTGGTCGTTCCCATGGTTTTAGACATAAATCTCGTTCAGTATTAACAAAGAAAAGCTCTCGTGGCGTTTCATTTCTTTTACGTGAATATAGTGTTGGTGACAGAGCATTAATTCAAATTGATTCTAGACAACATAAAGCAATGCCACATAGACGTTATCATGGAAAGGTTGGTATTGTTAAAGAAGTTGGACGAAGAATAGTAATTCTTGATGTAAAATTAGGCGAAAAAACAAAAACCTTAATCACAAGGCTTGATCATATAAAACCATTCGGTGTTTAATAATGGAAGAAATAAAAAAGAAACAAGCAATCTCATTACCAGAAGTTAAAGAAATTCTACAGAAGGAGGATCCTGAAAAACTAGATCAGATACAGAGATGGACCTATGATTATGTAACAAAATTTACAAAAACTGATGCATCTAGCGCAAAAAAAGCAAAACAAAGACTGGTAAAGGAATGTGAGTTAACTGAGGAAGAAGCAGTTGAACTCATAAATATTTCTCCAACATCACTTGCGGAACTACGTTCTTTTACATTTGGTTGGAAAAAGCTGATTTTAGCAGAAAATCTTGGAAAAATTTTAAACATAATTAAGGAGATATCGTAATTTACAGGTGTAAATCTTGGAAAGGGGACATACCCAACTAAGAAAGTTTGAAGAATATGCATATGTATTAGATTTTGATACACGTGGAAAATCACAAACTGTTAGAGGTCGTGATGGAATTATTTTATCTGCTATTGGTGAGCAACGATTGACATTGCTTGAAATACTTGGAGCTGAGGATTCTAGTTTTGAAATAGGTGAAAAAATTTTCATAGGTAAAGAAGGTCGTACTAAAGTAGAATCAGTGTTAGGTAAGTTAGATTATACAAAAATTTCAAGTAATGCACAAAATGAATTACCAAATATTATAGAAAAGATTGTTAGAACAAATGAAGAATATTTTGTTGATTATATTAATAATGCTCAGCCTATAACTCCACGAAAACATTCACTTGAATTAATACCAGGAGTTGGTAAAACATATCTAAAAATAATACTTGATCAGATTTCTAAGAAAAAATTTACTGATTATAATGATCTTGAAAATAGAGCTGGATTGAGGGAACCAGTAAAACATCTGACTAAAAGAATTATGGAAGAAATTACCGGCCAAACACAATTTCATTTATTTGTAAAATAATGAATAGACAAAAAAAACTCGGACAAAATTTCCTTAAATCAAAACTTATTGCAAAATTCATTGTAGATAGCGCAAAAATTTCAAAAAATAATTTAGTATTAGAAATTGGAACTGGTAGAGGAATATTAATTCCATATTTAGTAGAAACAGGTGCAAGAATAATCTCCATAGAAAATGATAAAAAGTTATTTCATGAAATGGTGGAGAAATTTGGTAATTTAGATAATTTGAACCTAAAATATGGTGATGGATTTAAGATAAATCAGAATTTTTCAATTCTTGTTTCCAATTTACCATACTCACAAAGTAGAACTGCAGTAGAATGGTTACTTCAGAAGAAATTCACTAGAGCAATTGTGATGCTCCAGAAAGATTTTGTTCAGAAACTTGTAGAATCTGGTAAAAATAGAAGGGCAATTTCAATATTAACTGATTATGGATTTAATATAGAGATTTTAAAACATGTAAAAAAACACAATTTTTTACCCATACCAAAAATTGATTCTGTAATCATCCAGATCACACAAAAACAACCACTAAAGAAAGAATTGATTCTAAATGTTAACAAACTATTCTCATATAGGCGTAAAACAGTTCAAAACATATCAAAGCAATTTGGTAAAAATAATAAATCAAAAAAAAGATTGGAGGAATTAACTACAAATGAAATCATCAAACTTGCAAAAGACATTATCTAACACTAATCAATATCCACCATCTGAGGATACATTTTTTCTAGCTGATAACATAGAAAATGAAAAAGGTTTTTCCGCATTAGATATAGGAACAGGTTCAGGATTTCTTGCGGATTTACTTTCTAAAAATTTTTCAATTGTTGTTGGGACAGATCTTAGTTTTTCTGTTCTGGTAAATCAGTCATATAAGATTCAAAATCCTATTTGTTGTAACGGAGCTGATGCATTAGATTATAAATTTGATCTAATTGTATGTAACATGCCATATTTGGCTACTGATGAAATAATTGACATTACAACAGATGGGGGAATAGATGGACTAGAAATTCCAACAAAAATTATCCAATCTGCAAAATTGTGTTTGAGTGATCATGGAAAATTTTTGTTTATAACATCAACACTGTCAAATTATAAAAAATTGATTGAATTTGTAGAACTTCAAGGAATGAATGCAAAAATTATCTCAAGAAAGAAATTATTCTTCGAAGAACTTCTTTTAATCTGCGCACAAAATTAATTATTTCCGTAAATCGTTTTTTGCAATGTCAGCAATTTTTTCTGACATTTGAGTTGTAGTTGCATTCCCACCAATATCAAATGTAACAGTTTTTCCATCATTGATTACCTGATCAGTTGCTGAAAAAATTGCATTTCTAATATCAGTCTCACCAAGATATTCAGCCATCCAAGCACCGGCTAGAATTGTTGCTGTTGGATTTACGGTATTTTTACCCTTAAATGATGGTGCACTACCATGTGCAGCCTCAAACATTGCATATGAATCACCCATATTTGCTGAATAAATTAATCCAATAGACCCAACTATTCCTGAAGCCAATTCAGAAATTATATCCATGAAAAGATTTGTACTTAATAGAACTGAATTATTAAATTGTTCAGGATTTACTATCATCTGTTGTGCCATATTATCGATGTATATTTCTTCTAAACTAATTTCAGGAAATTCTTTTAATTGATTTTCTATTACATTCCAAAAAAGACCATCCGTTTTTTTTAGTATATTTCTTTTTGTTATTGCAACTAATTTTTTTTTATTATATTTTTTAGCCCAATCAATTGATGCTGAGACAAATCTTTTGCAACCACTTCGTGTTATTTGTCTTATTGCAATAGCTGAATCATCAGATACTTGTATCTCAATTCCAGAATACAGTCCTTCTGTTGCTTCTCTAAAACAAACAAAATCTAGATTTTTATCTGGTGTTAAACGTTGAAATGTTTTAATTGGTCTAATGTTGGAGTACAACTCGAATTTTTGTCTTAGTGAAACTGCAACACTTCTTGGTGCATTTGGTATTGGAATAGTTGTAGTTGGACCTTTAAAGCATGCATCAACATGTTCAAGTTGTTCCATAGTTGAGTCAGGAATATAGGATTTATCCTTAGCTCCATTTTTTTCCCATTGCTCTGAACCAACTTCACAGTGAATTAATTCTGATTGTAAATTACATTCTTTTAGTACATGTAGCATTCCATCAACAATTTCTGGGCCTATACCATCCCCCTTCATTATTACAGCTTTTTTAGCCAAGATAAACTAATTCTAAATTTTAATTATTTATTCTTACCATTTATTTACAGAAGCAATATATCTCGATTAGTGCGGGGGTCGCCTAGCCTGGTAGGGCGTGGGATTGCTAATTCCATGTTCGCAAGAACTCGGGGGTTCAAATCCCTCTCCCCGCGCCACTCTTTAACTTAAATAATCTAAAAGGAAATAATCAGTATGGCTCGAAAAAAGTCTCAGAAAATAATTAGAACTGGACCTAAAAATGCAACAACTGGAATGTGCCCATTATGCAATTCTATTGGTAGAATCATGATTATTGGTCAAGTAGGTAAAGAACGAGCAAAATGTCCTTCCTGTAATCAAGAGTTTGATTTGTAAACACAATCAGATTCTTTTGGTTTCACCTATAGATTTTTAAACAAATTTTTCAATGTAAAATAAATGAGTGACGAGTTTGAGAATTATGATCAAGAAGAGACAATCTATGATCGTGTTTCTAGACTAGAAGATGAAATTGCTACATTAAGAAATGAAGTAGATGTAATGAAGAGAGCAATGAGAAATAAATTAGCACGTCATGAAATAAAGATGATCAAAAAGGGTCAAGATATATCTACAATCATTGAAGGTTAATTCTTTTATTTCAAGAAACTTGAACCAGTAGATAAGTCTCTTTTTAGGTAAATTTCTGGATCTTTTAGTTCTTTAGTAGATGGAGGAGATTCAAGTAATATCTTGAATGATTTTTTTCCAAATTTTTCAAAAACTTTTTCAGTAAAATCTTTACCCATATTTTTTTGAACTGCGTATGACGAAAAATCAGTTCCCATAAATGTTGTCAAATAATTCTGAAAATCAACATCATCTTTGAGTATATTCTTGATAGCAAATTCTGCCATCCCTTCCATTGTTGAAAATACAGATTGGTGTGTTTGGATTGGTAAGAGCCATCTTTGATAAATATCAGTAATATTTGGAACCATATCAGAAATTTTTGGATCAATTTCAACATGTGTGTATGTCATAACATCTGGTCCTAATACGTTTACAATAAAATTATCTGGATTCAGATAAAAAAATAAATTAGCACGTTTTGCAATTGGAAATTCATCTGGCACAACTGGAAGTTGTAAATAATCTGATAGAACTGTAGCTGTTTTATCATCAATATTAAGAATGATTTTTGCTAATTCTTCATTAATTGAATTAACGTTTATTGCAGCAGTTTTATTTATTTCTTGTAGATTTTTTTGGGTAGAGTGTATTTGTTCTTCAAGTATTGTCATCTTCAACGCTCCAATATAACCTGATTTTACAGATTCGAAATTTCTTTCATATGGTTCTCCTTGCTTGTATAAGATGATTTGTGGATAATTTGAAAGAATGAATTTATTTAGAAAAATTGTTGAATTAAGAAAATCACCATATGTAGTAGAAATTTTTGAAAGGTATGATTTGACATATGTGGAATATACAAGGAATTTTGCCGTATTTTCTTCAATTGATTTTATTATTCCATCTGTATCATTTTTTGCAACAGAATCAAAAAGTCGATTTACAAATTCTATTGAATTATTAGTAGCAAATACCTTTTTCCCCTTTAATCGTTTGAAATCTTCTAAGTCAAGATATTCTGTTTTCAGGTCAGTTGAGATAGGAATTCCAGTAAATTCATTAACTTTTTCAGCCATTTTTGGAAATAATTTTTCTGTTATACTTTCAACACTTTCAAAACTCACCGTAAAACTTGAATCTTCATTTATTTGGTTTGAAAGATTAGAAATCACTTTTTCTTCATTTGTTTCAACAGAAATTTGATCAAACAATGCCTCTGCAAATTCTTTTAATTCACTCATTATGATTGGTTTTTTCTAACTAAATTTAATGATATGCCGGGGGCGGGTTTCGAACCCGCGACCTCCAGATTATGAGTATTGCCTTCCATAGAGGACCTGGCACTCTAACCAGGCTGAGCTACCCCGGCACAAATAGAAATCAAATCTTTGTGCAATTAAATGGTTCTAAATTTAATATTGTTTTGAGATTTCATCCCATTTTGAATTAACATCTTTTACCCATAGGAATTTTTTCTGTAGAGCTGCTGTGTATAGTTTTTCCCATTCTGCACTCATTTCATCTGTCCATGATTTGAAAATTCTTGGGTCTATGTAATTTCGTAGGGATGTTCCCAAATTATAATCCCTAGTTTTTTGTGTTAGATCAATTTGCAGTTTAAGCTTTTCAATTCGTTCCTTTTGCTTATCTTTTTGCTTTCTGATTTGAAGTTTAATCTTTTTAATTTGTTTTTTCTGGTCTTCCTTTTGTTTTTCAGTTTTTAGTGTTTTATTCTCTGCTTTTTTAAGAGAATTCTCTTGTTTTGTCCATGGAGAGGCTTTTTCAGCATTCATTAGAGTATCTTTTTTCTTTTGCAGAGCATTTTCGAATGTTTTTGGAATTGTACGTTTATGATTACACATTATTGCAGCATCTAAATTTGCAAGTTTTGCATGGTATAATTTTTCTATACCTGATTTTGATTTCATATCATTATGTTCTCTAAGGTATTTTGAGACTACTCTTGAAGCAAGATACGTTCTAAAAACTTTGGCAGAAAGTCCTTTCAATATTGTTGAATAATACTCATTAACATGTCGTGATGTAATTCCATCAAAAATTTCTTCCGTTTCTTTTTTGTTCGAAACAAGCTCCTTTAGGTTGTCATGAAATTGCTTATCATAGCCCTTTGCTTGAACTGTTTCTTGCCATCTAACACTATCTTTTCCTAGGAAATCAAACTCAATTGTATCTCCGGTAAGTTTGATGTGTTCTTTTCGTAGCGTAGTAGCACCAACAGTGTCAGCCTCCTCAGGATCTTTTTCATCACCTACCCTCATGGCAGTGCGGTAGATCAAATAACATGCAGTAGAAATTCTTCTAGTCTTCTTATCACCACCTTTCATATCTTTAACAACCTGATTTTTCACATTGTCAATTTTACTTGCAAGATTCTTTGCCTTGTCATATTTTGCCTGATCTCGTTCTTGTTTAATTCCAGCAGAATCAGCTAACCATACATATTTCCTTTTTTGAGTTAATTCATCCATCCAACTAGCCATCCACATTGAATCTCTGTCATGTACAATCTTACCCCACTTACCAGATGGAATTGTTGCCTCTTTTCCAAGATTCAGTGTTACATTACTTGATGTAACAGATGGTTTGTATCTTCCACGCATTGGATGTTCACCTCTTCCCATAAAAATTCCTGATGGTTCTGCCATATAGTTAGCAACTTCAACTTCTTGCCCATCCATTACAGCCTTACCATACTTTTCTTTCATCTCTTCACGAAGAATTTTTCGTTTTGTAGCAAGTGATTTCTTTTCTTCTTTTGTTAATGACTCCCTTACTTCTTTTTCTTTGTTAACAAGTTTGTATGCATCAGAAAAATCAATATCAGAATACTGTAAATTCTTAAATTTACCGTTGAATGTTTTGGTAAAGTCTTTGAGAAAGTTTTTTTGAAATATTGGGTCTTCCACGTATTTTTCTGTTGTACCAGGTTTTGGTGCATCCTTCTTTTTTGCCCATTGGTATGCCATTTCTTCTTGCAGTATGGTTAAATTAACATCCTCACCTTTCACTTTGATCCTTATTTTCTTCGTTTCAAAGTTTGGGGGAAATAATATTCCATTATGTTGAAGTGTTTTCCATTTCATTTCATTCACTAAATCTCTGACTTTGATAAAATTAATTAAAAACCGTATATCAATTTAACCACAGAATTCCATTTATTCACCGTATAACTCTTTTTTTAAATAATTTTCAAATTCTATGTCAGTTTTCATTTTCTTTGCTTCTAAAAACATTAATGCATCATTTCCAACAATATATCTTGGTAGTGATTTTTCCTCCTTTATTGCCTGAATAATTGTATTGGAAACTTCTTTAGGATCAGTAGCCATCTGTGCCATCATTTTTACACCAGAAAGAACCTTCTCTGTGATATTCTTGTATACGTCAGTATTTTCAGCTTTTTTTCCTAGTTTCATTGGTTCAAAGAAATTAGTCTTGATCATACCAGGCTCTATTATTATGACATTCACACCAAATGGCATTAGCTCAAATCTTAAACTTTCACTTAATCCTTCAAGTGCAAACTTTGAACTAATGTATGCTGGAGAAATAGGAAATCCAATTCTACCAGCTATTGAGCTTATGTTTATAATATGACCAGATTTTTGCTCTCTCATAATTGGGGCTACTTCCTGAATCATTCTAATTACTGAAAAAAAGTTTGTTTCAAACTGTGCCTTAAATTCATTGACTGAGACATCCTCAACACTCCCCCACAGTCCCCATCCCGCATTATTAACAAGTACATCTATTCTTTGTTTTTTTTCTACAATAGTCTTAACGACATTTTTAATAGAATCTTCTTTGTCAACATCAAGTTCTATAATATCAATTGATAGATTTTCTTTTTCAGCAAGTTCTTTAATTTTATTACTTTTTGATACATCTCGCATACTTGCAAATGTATAGAATCCATTTCGTGCTAACCCTAATGATGTTTCAAATCCAATTCCACTTGAACTACCAGTAACTAATGCTATTTTTTCCATGTTTCACCAATTTTTTACTATGATATAATTTAATGATCGACGTGATCGCGTTAGAATTGTTAATTTTCAAAAGGATTAACTACTCTTACACATTAGAATGTTCATGGCAAGTTATACTGCAGAAGTCGCAAAGATACACAAGACGTTCAACAGTGCTGTGAAAAGAGCAAGAACAAGAGGTGCACTTGTTAAGGCATATAATGCTCATAGTAGAGCTCATCAAAGAATAATGAAAAAACACCTAAGAGAAGAGCGTGCACAAGTTGAACGTGCAAAAAGAAGACTTTAAGCACATACACAAGAAATCACATGGTTATGGATTTTTCTAGTTCTATCCGCTCGTTTTTATGAAATTATAAGGTAGTTTTGTTTAGAATTATTGAAATTGAAAAATTTTTTACATAATAAAATTTACAATACAGACTGTATTACTGGAATGCAGGAAATTCCAAAGAATAAGTTTGATCTTGTTATCACTGATCCACCATTTGCTATTAATTTCAAGGCAACAAAGTCTAACTACAATAGAACTGCATCACGAGTAATTCAAGGATATAATGAAATCTTACCTGAAAACTACTATGATTTTTCAGTTAATTGGATGTCAGAGGCATTTAGAATTTTAAAAGAATCTGGAAGCATGTATGTTTTTTCTGGTTGGAATAATTTGAAGGATGTTCTTTCTGCATTAGATGATGTTGGATTTACAACAGTAAATCACATTATTTGGAAATATCAATTTGGCGTAGTGACAAAAAAGAAGTATGTAACTTCACATTATCACTGTCTTTATGTATGTAAAAATGATAAGAAGAAAAAATTCTATCCATTTTCACGATTTAAGAAAGATTCGAAAACAGATAATGGAAGAAGTCTACATTATAAAGATAAAGAAGATGTTTGGGAGATTAAACGAGAATATTGGACTGGTAAAGAGAAAACACCAACAAAACTCCCTGCAGATTTAATTAAAAAAATTCTTCTTTATTCAAGTAGAAAAAATGATCTAGTGCTTGATCCATTTCTTGGTTCTGGTCAAGTTGCAGTTGTTAGCAAAATGTTAGGAAGAGAATATTATGGATTTGAAATTGTGAAAGAATATTATAATTTTGCAAAAAAAAGATTGGAAAAAAATGTTTACCCTTAACTAAAAATTAGTTTTTGAATCTATCATCTTTTATTTTATCATCAGAATTATTATTATTTCCCATTTGTGATGAAATAATTTGTCTTAGTTCTGAGATAGTTTTATTTTCATATTTAATTCCAAGCGATTTTGCCATAATCTCTAGCTTTTCTCTTTCATTTTTTACTGGTTTGTTGATAGAGAAATTTGTTGTCGCATCTTCAGGTTTAGTATAATCATTCATTTGTTTCTGAACCTCATTTTTGGCTTTGTTGTATTCACCAACAACTTTTCCCATTTTTTTTGCAACCTCAGGAAATTTGTTTGTTCCAAAAAGTACAATTAATGCAACAAATATTATAATCATCCATTCACTGCCACCAACATTAAGTGTAAAATCTAGCACAATGCAGTATCAATTTGACATAAAATTAAAGATTTGGATTTCTATTTGGTTCTAATACATTTCTCTTTACAATTGCTAAAATCGTGACAGCAATACCTAGGATAAAGAAAGCAAAGTACGGCGCATCGTTGCCAAAAAACTCAGAAATTAAACCTGCACTGATTGGTCCAATAGCCCAACCAATACCAAATGTTGTTTCATATGCACCAATCATTGTACCAGACATTTCTTTTCTTGTTTTACTTAGAATAATCTCTAATGTTAATGGGAAAAATATACTAAATCCGTATCCCATCAGCAGTAATGCAAGAGCAAATTCAAAAATAGAATGTGATGTAAATGCAACAAACAGACCTAATGATATTGAAATAGTTGCAGTGATCAGAGTTACACTAGTTTTTTTAGCAAGTTTTCCAGCCAATATAAGAGTAGAAACTCTTGATATTCCAAAAATGAAGAAGAGTAATTCAATATTTACTGCTGACATATCTCTATCATTTAGAAATGCTGGAAAGATTGTTAGAATCATACCAAATGATGATGTACAAAAAAGTAACATTACAATCACTTCTCTAAATTCAATAATTTTCTTTAGTGATGAAAAATTAAAATTCTTATGTTTTTCTTTAATCCTATTTTTTGATACTACTAATGATGATATTATTGCGGCAGCAAGAACAAATGCTGCAATTTCAAATAATATTCTATATGTTAAGTCAAAACTATCAAGTATTACAGTTCCTAACAATGGACCTATCATAAAACCAGTTGTGAAGAAGCCTGTGAATGTTGCAATATTTCTAACCCTTGATTTTCCTTTACTAACATTGGAGATTATTGCTTCACATGGAGGCCAAAAAAATGCATGTGCAATACCAGTTAGCACTCTAAATCCCATTATTTCAGGAACAGACTGTGCTATGGAAAGGAGATATACAGATACTGAATTTATTGCAACACCAATTGAAAGTAAATATCCATTGTTGAATCTGTTAAGAAGTAATCCAACAAATAATGGAATAAACATGTAAGGAAGAAAATTTGCAAGACCGATTATTCCAAGCTCAGCATATGTCGCACCAATTACATTTTTTGCAAATACTGGTAAGATTGGACCATGCATTCCATAGGAAACTCCAATTAAAATTGCAGTTATGTTTACTAACAGTAATGCTTTATTCATTTATATGCAGCAACCATAATTGCACCGCCCATAAGATCTTTTTCAAAATCAACTTTTGAAAATTTTTCAAGAAGCATTGATTCTAGTTTCTTATTTTTTGGCCAAAGTTTGTAAGTTCCATAAAGTGTTGCAAATTTCAGTCCCAATTTTCCACCAGCTCTATAAGCAATTATTGGTAAAATAATTTTAAGATAAAATGAAACACCAAATCTCGCTATCGAATCATCTGGTTTCCCTAAATCCACTATAATCCATTTACCATCTTTTTTTAGAATTCTATGAATTTCAGAAATTGCAGTTTTAAGACTAATTGCATCACGTAATGAATAACCTGAAAGTGCTATATCAAATTGTTCATCTTTAAATGGCATATGTTCAAAAACACCACACATTGTTTCTGGTTTATCTCTGAAAAGTTTGTTTGTATTTTTTAACATTGGCAGCAATGGATCATATAACATAATTTCGCTATCTCCATTTGTTATATTCAAGGCAGTTTTGGACATGTTGCCAAACCCTGAACCAGCATCAAGAATTTTATCACCACTTTTTATTCGTCCTTTAATTGCTCTCGTTCTATGTTCTACATCTTTTCCAAGTGAAATACTAGAATTTACTTTATCATAAACTGGTATAATATCACGTAAAACATCTAACACTTCACCCCAATAGCTTCCTAAACCCAACGTTGATTAGAATAAGTTGTGTATTATAATTGAATTCTTTTATTTAACAAATTTGCCTTTTGCAGCCTGATCGAATTTCTCTAGATCAGAGTTTGATATCATTTCAAGTAATTTTGTTTCATCACTCACTTTTGCCATTTTGATGTGTTTTACACCAGATTTTTCTTCACTTTTTAGATTAATTGCTGCTATTGCTAATGCTGCACAATCGTCAACACTCATTTCTGGGTTGTAATTTTTTTCTAAAAAGTCATTCACTTCATCAGAACCAGATCCAATTGCCATAGCAGAATAAGAAACGTATGTTCCACTTGGGTCAGTGACGTAAATTGTAGAACCTTTTCTATCAACACCAGCAATAATTAATGCAACTCCAAATGGTCTAACACCAGAGTATTGTGTAAATTGATGTGATTGGTCTGCTAAGTGTTTGGCTACAGTTTCTATTTCTACTGCCTCATCATACGTTAGTTTATTGCTTTGTGAAAAATATCTTGCATCATCAACTTGAACTCGTGCATCAGGAATATAGCCCGCAGCAGCAACTCCAATATGTTCATCAACCTGAAAAATTTTTTGTGTAATTTCAGAAACTTGTAATGCTCTTGGCTTCTCTTCTACAGCAATAATCACACCATTTTTTCCTTTTACACCAATTGCTAAAGTTCCACGTTTAACCGTCTCAATCGCATATTCTACTTGATATATTCGACCATCAGGTGAATACATAGTAGGAGTCATGTCATATCCACGTGATGCCATCATAATACGAGAATTCGTTTACAAGTCAATTTAAGGGTTATTTTCTAGCCTCAAGCTTTTTTACTTAATTTGTAATAATGATTTTGAATTGATTAAATATGAATAACATATTGGGAGAACTCACTGATCAGAAATACATTAGTCTTGAAACATACAAAAAAGACAAAACATCAGTTAGGACACCTGTTTGGTTTGTAATTGATAATGATCATATATGCATCATGACTAAGGAAAGCACAGGTAAAGTTAAGAGATTAAGAAATAATCAAAATGTTCGAATTGCTATATGTTCAATGAAGGGTCAAATTAAAAATGAGTGGGTAAATGGTACAGCAAAAATTATTGTTGGCGATAATGCTGAAAAAATTATCAAATTACGTAAGAAAAAATATGGTTTCTCTGCAAGATTAATCAGTGTTTTTACATCTCAAAAAGGCAGTAATGTTGTGTATTCTATAGAATTAGTTTGAATGATTCTAGAGACACTTAAATACAATTTGAAATTAAATCAGATCCATCTTGGTCAAATCAGATCCATTTGATAATGCAACAAAACAAGTCAATGATGCATGTGATGTTTTAGGAATCAAGGATAAGGGATTACGAGATTATTTAATCATGCCAAATAGATTTCTTAGATTAAAAGTTCCAGTAAAGATGGATAATGGTAAGATTAGAGTTTTCACTGGTTTTAGATGTCAACATAACAATGACAGAGGACCATACAAGGGCGGTATAAGATATTTTGATCCAGAAGGAGGTGTCAAGTACATGGAACGCGAGGTTATGGCTCTTTCATCTTGGATGACATGGAAATGTGCTGTAGTTGATGTACCACTTGGTGGCGGGAAAGGTGGAATTTTTGTAAATCCAAAAAAGGAAAAATTAAGTGATGGAGAAATGGAAAGATTAACTCGACAGTTTGCTTCAAAAATAGCAGAAGTAATAGGTCCACAAAAAGATATCCCAGCACCAGATGTTTACACAACTGGAAGAGAGATGACTCAGATTATGGATACATTTACAAAAATGAGTGGCAATAATTATTCACCAGGAACAATAACAGGAAAACCAATTCCTGTTGGTGGTTCTCTTGCACGAAATGTTGCAACTGGTTTAGGAAATGCATACTGTATTAGAGAAGCCGCAAAAATTTTGAAAATTAAACTTAAAGGAGCAAGAGTTGTCTTACAAGGTTTTGGTAACGCCTCTACATTTTCTGGTGAATATCTAGAAAAAATGGGTGCAAAATGTATTGCAGCAAGTGATTCTAAAGGATCTATTCTTGTTTCTAAAGGATTTAAAGTGCAGAAACTTCTTGATTGGAAAAATAAGAAAGGAACAGTTGTTGGATTCCCAGGAAGTAAGAAAATTTCTACTGAACAATTACTTACTACAAAATGTGAGGTATTAGTTCCAGGTGCACTTGAAAATCAAATTAATGCATCAATTGCAAAGAAGTTACAATGTAAGATCATAGGTGAGGCTGCAAATGGTCCAACATTGCCTGAAGCAGATCCAATTCTCTACAAGAAAAAAATCTTTGTTATTCCAGATATTTTGGCAAATTCTGGCGGTGTATGTATATCATATCTAGAGTGGGTACAAAATAACATGGGATATTATTGGTCATTTGATGAAGTTGCAAAGAAAATGGAATCAAATATTGTTAGAGGATTAAAAGATACTCATAATATTTCTAAAAAACATAAAATCGATAATAGAAAAGCTGCCATGGTATTAGCTGTAGGACGCGTCTTAGAAGCATTTGAACATAAGGGAATCTGGCCTTAGATTTAACTAACTTTATTATACAGAAAATTTTCCAATTAAATTAATTGAACTCAATTACAAAAATTTTTGACGATACAATAAAGACTGATCATAAAATTATTACAGAAGAGGCTGCTAAGGGAATTCTTAAAAAATATAAAATCTCAGTACCTGGTTTTTCATTAGCAACATCTGCTGCTCAGGCAGTCAAGGATGCAAAAAGACTTGGTTTTCCTCTAGTCATGAAAGTTGTCTCACCACAAATCTTACACAAAACTGATGTTGGTGGTGTAAAAGTTGGTATTGACAATGTTGCTGACGTAAAGAAAACTTTCAACGATATGTATGGAAGACTTTCGAAAAAGAAAGGAGTTAACGTCAAGGGAATATTACTAGAAAAAATGGTTCCAAAGGGAGTGGAACTTATTGTTGGTATACAGAATGATTCACAATTCGGCCCTGTAATTATGGTTGGATTAGGCGGAATTATGACTGAAATTTTCAAGGATGTCTCATTCAGAATGTTACCAATAACAACTTCTGACGCTAAATCTATGTTGAACGATCTAAAAGGTGTAAAACTACTCAAGGGATTTAGAGGAAGCAAGCCAGTTGACGTTAAAATGCTTACAAAGGCTCTTGTCCAAATTGGAAAAATTGGTGTAGATAATGCTGATTACATTAACAGTATTGACTTCAACCCTATCGTTGTATATCCAAAATCATACAATGTAGTAGATGCAAAAATTATTTTAAATAAAGAAATCAAAAAGAATTCAATTTCACATGCTAAACCAAATATTACATCAATGGAGAAATTCTTTACTCCAAAATCGGTTGCATTAGTTGGTGCATCTGCAACACCAGGAAAGATTGGAAACTCTGTACTTGATGCATTAGGAAAACAAGATTACAAGGGTAAAGTGTATCCAATCAATCCTAAATCTAAGAAAATTCTTGGAATCAAATGCTTCCCATCATTAGAGTCAATCAAGGCGAAAGTTGATCTGGTTGTTGTTTGTATTGATCTTGCGCACTGTGGACCTGTTATGAAAACATGCGCAAAGAAAGGAATTCATAATGTTGTAATCGTTTCAGGCGGTGGTAAAGAGCTTGGTGGAGATAGGGCTGCAATGGAAGCTGAGGTAAAACATCTTTCATTAAAGCATAAGATACGAGTTATTGGTCCAAATTGTATTGGAATGTTTAATGCAGCAAATCGTCTTGACTGTGCGTTTCAGGGCCAAGCAAGAATGGTTCGTGCAAGACTTGGTAATGTTGCATTCTTCTCTCAAAGTGGAACTATGGGAATTAGTATGTTAGAGAGTGCTGATTCATTCGGTTTATCAAAGATGATCAGTTATGGAAACAGATCAGATGTTGATGAAGCTGATATGATTGCATACGCTGCAAATGATCCTCAAACTAAAGTAATTTGTTTGTATGTAGAAGGATTTGGTGATGGCAGAAAATTTGTTAAAACGGCAGAACGTGTAATGAAAGAAAAGAAGAAGCCTATAGTGATATGGAAAAGC